>OFHA01001751.1_pt1 | contig 13970 bp, 9 predicted proteins | sample 1521891 | NCBI WGS metagenome assembly OFHA01 (sample SAMEA3504089, study PRJEB24116) | mouse gut metagenome | biome: mouse gut; feature: mouse-associated habitat; material: faeces | place: Denmark | collected 2011
CCGCAGACGGTGCTGCCGCTTTTACCGGAGCTGTTTTCACCTGCTGCAGCTGCTGGTCCATTAATTCTTCTGCGGTCATGGCCGGCAGGCTGATATCGTCCTGCGGCAAATCATTATCCAGGATGGATTCCAGCTGGCTGCTTCCTTCCCTGCCTGCCATTGCCTGCATCCCCGCGGCTTCATCCAGCGTGAATTTTGGCAGGCTGCCTGCTGCACTATCTGCTGTTTCATACACACTGGATTCCGGCTGCGGATGCTGCCCGGGGGCCTGCTCAAAATCTACGCCGAAGAAATCCATGCTTTCAAAGTCAATGACTTCCGCGGATGCCGTATCATTCCCGGATGCTGCATCGCCATGCATTTCAAATCCGGCATCCGGCGCAGCATGATAAGCGTCCGGATTCTGCAAATCTTCCAAATCCGTGCCGGCACTGTCATTTGAAACATCCCCGTACAGGTTTTGCGGCACTGCGGATTCATCTGCCGCATCAAAATCCGGTTCCGGCACAGCATGTCCATCTGCTGCACCCGCATTTCCGGTTTCCGGCATGCTTCCAGCTTCCGGCAGCATGCCGGAAAAAATACCGCTTGTATGTTCTAAAATATCGTCTCCTGCATTTATTTCCGGCAGGCTTGGCTTAAGCGCCACTTTGCGGTTTTTAATCGGAACAATGTTATCGGGCGGCATCTTTGGCTTCGGTTCTTTCTCCATATCCGGCGGAAACAGCATCACATCCGAATATTCCATGCCCGCTGCCTGTGTCTTTGGAATTCCTGCATATGCAGAATCCGGTTCCCGTTCCTTCACGGCCTTTGGCGGCTGGTTCATCATATGGATTGGAAAATCTGCCGTAAACGCCGGGTCCGGCCGGATTTCATTCAGGTTATCCGATGCTTTCTGCTTTCCTGCAGCTTTAATGCTTGTATCGGACGATACCCCGGTTACTTTGTTATCTATCCGCCGCTGCCTGCGCTGCGTATACTGTTCCCGCTGGCGTATTGTTTCATTTCTGGCGGATGCATACATTTTGCGGCCGCCAGACTGGATTGGCTTCCATAAGGAGCGCTGCGTCATCAGCACCATACAGATAATCATCATAATAATATCAATCACATACGCGCTGATGGTTCCAAGATTCGACTGGATCAGCCATGTCAGTAACCCGCCAATCAGCCCGCCGCCATATTTATGTTCCACCGCCCACAGGTAAGATTCCACCGGCGTGCCCGCCTTGCTGCCAATCAGTTCTAAAAACATGCAGACAAAAATGAAAAATCCAGCAGCAGCGGTTTCCTTAATGACTGCCACCGTATTATCCCTGTTTGCAATTGCAAATGCCGTTCCGCCAAATAACAGAAACGGAAATATGTACGCCGTAAAGCCAAACAGGCCAAAAAAGATACTGCTGATAAAATTCCCTGCTTTTCCGGCAATTCCAAAGTTGCTGATAAACAATATAATCGATAACGCAAGAACTGCCCAGAGAATTACTTCATATTTAAAAGAAGTCCCGGGACTGCTGTTCTTATCAGCCATAGCAGGTGTTGAACGTTTCTTCGCCATTTCTTTCTCCGTTTCTCAAAAATTCAAAAGCCTTCCATGCAAATATTCCCCTCGCGCTGTACGGTTCATTTTATGCTATCCCAGAATGAAATATGCACCGATGGAAACAGCGCCGACTATCAGGCAGTAAATGGAAAAAATGGTATATTTTTTCTGCCTTACCACATACAGCATGACTTTAATGCACACGTACCCGACAACAGCTGCTACAAGCGTTCCGGCAAGATAATTCATCCATTCCGCCGGGCTGACCGCGGACAGCTCTTTTAAATCAAACAGCTGTAACACAAGCGAGCCTAAAATGGCCGGAATGGACATAATAAAAGAATACTTGACCGCAAATTTCCGGTCAAAGCCGCTTAACAGGCACGCCGTAATCGTCGTCCCGGAACGGGAAATTCCAGGCAGCGTTGCAAAGCCCTGGCAGATACCGATAATAAACGCATTGGTATAGCTGACGTGCTTTGGCGTCTTCGTGCCCTCCTTACAGCGGTCTGCAATAAATAACAGGATTGACGTCACAATCAGGCAGATGCCAGGCACTATCAGGATGGTTGAAGCAAGCTCAATCAAATCCTTTGCTGCTATCCCGATAATTCCGGTCGGTATGGTCGATACAATGACAAGCATGACAAACTTGCGGTAACCATTGCAGATAATCTTGCGGTATTTTTTTTCCTTGTGTCCCATAAGCTTTGACACAGCGGTGCCGGCATTGATAAAAAAATCTCCGATAATGCCAAAGCCTTCGCAAATCATTTTCCAGATATCACGGAAATACACTGCAAATACGGCAATCAGCGTGCCAAAATGCAGCAGGCAGTCAAATAACAGGCCTGTTTTCTCCAAATCAAATGCAATCTCAAACAGGGCAAGATGCCCTGAACTGCTGACCGGCAGAAATTCTGTGATACCCTGAATGAGTCCCATGATAATCGCTTCCAATAATGACATAATATGCCTCCCTGCTGACAGCAAAAAACGAAAACACGCTGTTTCCGTTTCTGCTGTAAATAATCATATGAAAGTATATTACCATAAGTTGGAGCAAATGTCATTCTCTTTCAGAAAATTTTATAATATCAATAATATGTCATTTAACAAGGTAATCATTCAATGCATTGAATATGCTCTTGAAAATATTGATACAAACTTTGAAAAAAATAGAGAATAATTCATACATGTCTGCAAAGACGCCTGCTGCCCGGATGACGGAATATGCTGCATATTTTATGCGTCATCTGGAAAAGACATTCAAGACAGCAGAATTGTCTTTGAAACCAGGTAAAAGAAATGGTCAGTAACCAGCGGCTTTGAAATAATCAGATACAAGCTGTACGGCAATCTCCCTTGCCGCTGCACTTGAAACATCCATGCCATCGGTTCTCCCAAGATAAACACAGAAATATATGGTACGGCCCTCCTGTTGTGCAAATCCGCTAAACCATGCATCAACGGTAACACCATGCTCCACTCCCATGCCTGTTTTACCATATATTGGAATCCCTGTCTGGTTTTGTTCTTCTGCCAGCAGCATTACTTCCCGCAATACATCCAGCGATGCCTTGGAATAGGAAGATGCGTTTCCAAATATGCGCTCCATCACTTCCGTCTGTTCTATCGGTGAAATTTTCAGGGAAGATTCAATCCAGAATCCCGTCAGCGCCGGGCTGCTGTTATTTGTATTCAGCCTTCCTTCCCAGTCAGAAATATCACGGTTTCCATACGACAGCTTATCAACCGCTTCCTTCATTGCCTGCGGCCCAATCTCATCAGTCACTTCCCGGAAATACCAGACACAGGAATCCCGGAAAGCACTCTGAAAATCCTTGTCACGGTTCCAGTTTTCATTCCAGAAAACTTCCCCGCTCCAGGAACGCAGCGAATGCTCCGGATTGATTATGCCAAGCTCCAAAGCTGTCAGGGATGAAATAATTTTAAAGGTCGAACACGGCGAACGCCTGGTCATGGCAGTCTTTTTGCAGAATACGGCCTGCTGCATTCTGGAAGCATCATAAATAACGGCTGCACCGTTCATGCCATGAAAATATTCTGACCAGTCCGTTTCCACAAGTTCCGGCTCTGTTTTCCCGGCATCTTCACCCGATAAACCCTCACCTGTTTTTTGTTTCGCATTCACATCCTGCTGCCCTGGCTGTTCATCTTCCAGCTGCTTCTGCCTTTGTGTTTTTTCGTCTTTCGAACCCTGCCCGCTTCCAGTTTTGTTCTGAACAGCCTGTCCGTTTTCCCTGCCCTGGCTGCCGGAGCATCCGCCTAAAAACAGCATGCACATCACTGCTATATATATCCCCGTTATCCGCAAAACTTTTTTTCTCATAGAATCCTCCTTTTGTTCCATCCTGCTTATCAGGCATTCCTGTTTTCACATGTCCGTATTCATGCATATCTTACGAAAAGCATTTTTCAAACACGCCCTAATCCGTACTGGCATTAAATACCTGTGACGCTTCTCCTGTCAGGATATTTTCCCGGCTTTCCAGCCCGAAATAAAAATTCAGGATGCTTTTTCCGGCCGCCGTGGCATTCGATGACCCATATCCATTTGCAATCCGCACTGCCAGCGCTATTTCCGGCTGCTTTGCCGGCGCATATCCGATAAACAGCGCGTGGTCCGGCCTTGTCCTGGATTCCTGTGGCGTTCCGGTCTTTCCTGCAACCGGAATCCCCATATCCTTTAACAGCGCGTTATTCCTGGCAAACTGAAGCATTCCCTGATGCACGGCATTCCATACAGCATCCGGCAGCTGTATTTTATCTTCCAGCACAGGCTCCTTTTCTTCCAGCACGCCATTTTTACCGGCTATCCCTTGTACCAGGGAAAGCGAAAAAATATCCCCGCCAGAAGCAAGCGTACCGGCATACCTTGCCAGCTGGACAGCCGCATAGTTGTGCGTGCCCTGGCCGATTGCAGAAGGAATTCCATAGGCATCGGTCACATGCGGTTCGGACTCTGTAATTTCAATCCCGGACTTTTTATCCAGATGAAACAGCCTGGCATATTTTTGCAGGTACGCCAGTGAAACACGGTCTGTATATTCCATGCCATGTCTGGAACCAAGCCGGTATGCCGTTTCACACAGATAATCATTGCAGGAAAACTGCAGGGCAGACGATGCATCTGCTACTTCTCCATGCCCTGTATGCTTCCAGCATTTCAAATGCGGTTCTACCTTATCAAATACGCCATCGCAGAACACCGGTGAATCCGTGGAAATAACCCCTTCCTGAAGCCCGGCAATAATAGTAACCGGCTTTAGTACAGAGCCAGGTGCTGTCAGCTGCTGCGTGGCCCTGTTGTATAACGGCAGCGACCTATCCTGTAAAAGCTGGCTGTAATAGTCTGTGTCCATCTGGTTCGCCAGGCGGCTGTTATCATACCCGGGATAAGAAACTAATGCCAGCACCTTACCGGTACCGGGATGCACGACGACAGCCGATGCCGAACAGGGGTCCAGTGCCAGCTGTGCAGGCGTGATTTCCAGATGCTCGATTTTGCTTTTTAAGAAAGAAAACGCATCCAGCTCGCCCGATTGCAGCTTTTCCAGCTCACCCTGCGTATTTTTAAGGACTTTCTGTTCAAATAAAAGCATGCAGATTTCCCTGCCTGTAATTTTATCTGCAAGCACAAGCCTTCGAAACAGCAGCTTCCGGAATCCGTCATCGTCTGCCAGTTTGGTTCCGGCTGTCTCCGCAAGCAGTTCATACATTTCTTCTGACGTGAAATATTCCTGTTCTTCCTGTTCCAGAAAGCTGTCTGCAATCCAGCCGTTTTCCGCTGCATAGACAAAAAATTCCCTGGCACTGATTCCGGCTTTCTTTTTCCATTTCTGATACACCTTATCATCCATGCCCGTTTTGTTTATGGCTGCTTCGTCCAGGATGCCTGTCTCATCTGCAATATAAGAAAGATATTCCTGCATTTCTTCTGTCAGGTTCTCATAGCTGGTACTGCCTTCAAGCAGTTCAGCCCTTACTGCCTTCCAGGCTTTTTCCTGCTGTTCATCCAAAAGGCGTGCCATCTGCTGTTCCAGCTTGGATGCATTCCTGCGGTACAGCTTCTCAAGGCTTATGATATTGTTTTCCGCCAGTGCCAGATACACGTCGTAAATCGGAATGCGTATCTGGGAAGCATCGGCTATCTGTGTTTTGTCAAATGTTTTTGCCGCTATCAGGTTCGCTGCCAGTATACCGGCCAGTTTCTGTTCCAGAATCGAATAAACCGCAGTCTGCAGGTTTTTATCAATGGAAAGATATACGTCCCTGCCGCTTTGTGCTTCCCGGATAACCCCTGCTTCCCCAGTCATCTTTCCGGTATTGCTGACGGTAATCTGCCGCTCCCCGTCCACGCCCTGCAGCTGCTTTTCAAAGTACTGCTCAATCCCTGCCTTGCCGACAACCGAATCAGCTGTATAATCACCGCCGGATGTCTTCATCTGTTCCAGCTCCTTTTCCGAAATTTTCCCCGTATAGCCAAGAATATGCGACAGTGCTTCCCCGCCCTCATATACGCGGTTCCAGTCTTCCCCGATAGCAATCCCCGGCAGGGACAGGCGGTTTTCAATTACATAGGCTGCGGTTTTTTCGGACACGTCACTGGCCAGCGTTACCGGAATATATTTACGGTATGCATGAAAAGACAGCTGGTAGCGGATTCCGGCAACTGCCAGCAGTTCTTCACTGGAATAAGCTGCGGGCAGCCCGTGCTCTTTGCGTTCTTTATCCGAATAAGCACTTTTTCCTTCTTCAAACAGGGCAAATTTTTCTTTTGAAAGCAGAAACCGGATAAGCTCCCCGGCAGGCATATTCCGCTGCTGCGGTGTCATGTCATCCGGGTCTGCTTCGCCAAAAATATCCGCTTTAAATCTTGCAAGAGCCGTGCCTGATACCGTGTACCGAAAGCTTCCGTCCCGAGCCGTTTTGATGTGAAGGCCGTGCTGAATCTGCTCCCCGTGTTCTATCAGCATTTTTACGGTACGGTATATCACGCCGTTTAGTGACAGATGGCGCTCCCGGCTGGATGCATAAACCCCCTCGTCTGTCATTGTGACGGTATAAACCAGCTGATTGGATGCCAGCACTTCCCCGTTGCAGTCATAAATAATGCCCCTTGTATTTTTGTCCCTGACAGTCTTCGTAATTTTCAGTTCATAGGCATCTGCATAGTCCTGTCCGTTTATTACCTGCAGATTCCACAGGCGATAAAGCAGTACTGCAGGCAGCAGGCTGAATATAGCAAGCAGCACCAGCGGCCTTTTATCCTGTTTTGCCCCATCCGGTGTGCCTTTCGCATGAAATGCCTGATATTTGGTTCGTGTGTGCCTGGATTGCAGCATTTATCTGTCCTTTCTATCCGTATGTGTCTGGATTGCAGCATTTCGCTGTCTTTTCTGTTTGTAATGTTTGCAATGTCTGTTATGTTTGTGATATAAATTTTTCGCAGGCATGGATTCTCCTGTCTGCCTGATACAGCGCCGAAATATTACATAAGTAAGACTTGAAACCAAAAATAAAATCCCGCCCGGAACTGATTTAAATCTTACACGAGTAAGATTTAAAAGTCAAGTACTTTTTGCATTTTTCCAAAATCCATGGATTTACAAATGAAAAGGCAGGGTTTTAACGCCCTGCCAATCCGGTAAATAAGATAGGTACATTTTGTTCACTGTGATTCTGCAAAATGTATACATAACATATATTTTTCTTTATTTTTCTTTATTTTTCTTTCCAATCAGCGCATGCAGCTTTTGCAGGGCTTCTTTCATTCCGCCTACCTCGCGTATAATCCCTTCCTTTACCGCATCCTCCCCGACCAGGATTGTGCCGAGGTCTTTGGTCAGCATGGTTGTATTCATCATCAGCTTTTCCAGCCGGTCTTCCTTCGCGTCGCAGTGCGAAGCGATAAACCCGATAATGCGGTTCTGCATCTGCTTGAAATAATCGTAGGTCGGCGGCGCGCCAATCACCATGCCGTTCATGCGCACCGGATGAATCACCATGGTTCCCGTTGGAACGATAAAGGAATAATCTGTGGAAACCGCTAACGGCACCCCGATGGAATGGCTGCCGCCCAGCACGAGCGAAACGGTCGGCTTGCTCAGGGAAGCGACCATTTCTGCAATGGCAAGTCCCGATTCGATATCGCCGCCAACGGTATTAAGCAGCAGCATCACGCCGTCGATATTGTCCGCATCCTCAATTTCAGCCAGCTTTGGCAGCACATGCTCGTATTTCGTCGTCTTCGTATTGGAAGACAGGCATTCATGCCCTTCAATTTCCCCAATTACGGAGAGCAGATAAATCCGGTGGTTATGGTCATTTTCTTCCAGCGTCACTTCGCCGTTATTTTTAATATTTTCATTATCGGACAGTTCCTTGTCCAGTTCTTCTTTTCTGCCTTTTGCGTCACTCATAGACATGCCCTCTTTTCCGTTTTTACGGAAAGTATGTGCAGTCCGGCTGTAAATATGCAGCGCCGTCATTTCATTTTTTGAGACATCCGGCTATATCCTGCAAAAAGAAAGCGGGATATTAAGTTTTCCGCCCAGTCTCCTGAAACAGACTCCTTAAACTCCCGCTTTTTCAAACTGTTTTATTTTTCCCCAATCAGGTAATTGTACAGCCCTTCATACTTAAACTTCGATGCATTCCAGGAGAAATCCTTTGCCATGCCCCGGTCTATCATATGGTTCCAGTCTTTTTTCATATCATAGTAAACCTTCTTCGCATAGTTAATGACCTTGAGCATTTCCTCGCCGTTGTAATTGGAGAAGGAGAACCCGTCGCCGGTGTCTTCGTACTCATTAAACGGCTGCACGGTATCTTTCAGCCCGCCTGTCTCGCGTACAATCGGTGCTGTCCCGTAACGGAACGAAATCAGCTGTGTCAGGCCGCACGGCTCGAACTGGGACGGCATTAAAAATGCATCTGCTGCTGCATACAGCTTATGTGCCAGGTCATCGGAATAGCAGATATTTGCAGATACGCGGTCACCGTATTTCCATGCATAGTGGCGGAACATATTTTCATATGCAGGGTCACCGGTTCCGATTACCACAAGCTGCGTGTAATCATCTACAATGCGGTCAATCACATAATTAATCAAATCCAGGCCCTTCTGGTCTGTCAGGCGTGAAATCAGGCCAATCATAAATTTCTTTTTATCTACGGCAAGGCCGAGTTCTTCCTGGATTTTTACTTTGTTATTGACTTTCTTTTTGCGCCAGTTGCCGGCATCGTAATTGCAGTAAATCTTCGGGTCTGTGGCCGGGTCATAAATCGAATAGTCAATGCCGTTTACGATTCCCTGCATATCCAGGTGCCTTGCCGAAAGCAGTCCGTCTAAGCCTTCGCCATAAGCAGAGGTCTGGATTTCCTGTGCATAGGTATCGCTGACAGTTGTAATATAGTCTGCATATACAAGGCCGCCCTTTAACATGCTGGCATCTTTGTTGAATTCCAGCTTATCCGGTACAAACAGCGCGTTTGGCAGGCCGCTTAATCCCTGGAATACTTTTTTGTCCCAGATACCCTGGAATTTCAGGTTATGTATTGTCATAATAGACTTCATGCCCCAGTAGAACATATCCCCCTGGAACTCATTCCTCAGGTAAACCGGAATAAGTCCTGTCTGCCAGTCGTGGCAGTGTACAAGGTCTGGCTGGAAGTCAATGGCTTTTAACATAGACAGCACAGCCTTATCAAAGAAGATGAATTTTTCAATGTCATAACGGATATCGCCGTAAGGAACTGCGCAGTTAAAATATTCCTGATTATCAATAAAATAATAGGTAACGCCGTCCCTCTGACAGGTCAGGATGCCGACATATTTGTCCGGAAGCATCGGGCCTGTTCCCATATAAAAATGCGTCACATACTGGAATTCATTGCGGAAATGCTCCGGAATACAGGTGTAATTCGGGATAACTACCCGCACATCCCAGTGCTCCTTGTCAAACTCCTTTGGCAGTGCCCCGCACACATCTGCAAGCCCCCCTGTTTTGATGAATGGCACGCACTCTGATGCAGCAAAAAGTATTTTTTTCATAGTAAACTCCTCCATTAAATTTTTCATATCGTTATCCTGCCGCAGCTGTTTTTCCAGTCCGGCGCAGCCGTTCTGAGATGATACCCTGCCGGCTGCGTTCCTTAAGATGCTCCCTGACAGGAAAAGCAGTCCGCCGCTTTATTCATCCCAGTTATGGTACACCGTCTGCACATCATCATCTTCATCCAGCAAATCCAGAATCTTTTGGATGTTTGCGATATCCGATTCCTGTTCGAGCGTCACATAAGTCTGAGGAATCATCGTAATTTCTGCCTGGGTCATCACGATTCCCTGTTCCTTTAAGGCATCGTGCACAGCCGAAAATTCTGCCGGGTCTGTCGTAATCTCAAAGCTGTCTTCTTCCTCTGCGAAATCCTCGGCTCCGGCATCAAGCGCTGCCATCATCAAATCATCTGCTTCCATGTCGCATTCTTCTTTGTCAATCAGAATCTGGCCCTTTTTATCAAACATATAAGAAACGCATCCCTGCGTGCCGATGCTTCCATATCCTTTGGTAAAACAGTTGCGCACATTGGCTGCCGTCCGGTTTTTATTGTCGGTCAGGGCATCCACGATAATGGCTGTGCCGCCCGGCCCGTAGCCTTCGTATGTAACTGCCTCGTAATTGACATTCGAAGCATCCCCGGCCGCTTTTTTAATCCCGCGGTCAATCGTATCATTCGGCATATTGTTTGCCTTTGCCTTTGCGATTACATCCCTCAGCTTTGAATTATTCGCCGGATCCGGCCCGCCTTCTTTTACGGCAATGGCAATTTCCCGTCCTATCATCGTAAATGTTTTCCCTTTTGCAGCATCATTTTTTTCTTTTTTATGTTTGATATTTGCAAACTTGGAATGTCCTGACATATATCATCCTCTTTTCTATGAAGTATCTGAAATCAGTAACGGCCCTGCTATGCTCCTGTTACCAAAATCACCCTGTATCTATTTTATCATTTATTCCGGCAAATGACAAGACTTACCAGCGCCTTACCTGCACGGTCTGTATCATTTTATTTTCCACCCTGGTTACGTCAAACCGGTACCCGCCGTAATCAATCGAAAAGGTTTCCCCGTCGGATGGAATCTTATCAATCTTGGAAATCAGAAAGCCGTTTAAGGTATCGAATTCTTCTTCAAATTCAATTCCAAGCGCATCTGCCGCTTCATCCAGCGCCGCCATGCCATGCATCGTAAAGCACCCCTCTGCGGTCTTTACAATCAGCTGCTTTTCCTTGTCATGCTCATCGAAAATATTTCCGACGATTTCTTCTAAAATATCTTCCATTGCAACCAGCCCGGAGGTCTGTCCGTACTCATCCACAACAATGACCATATGCGCCTTTTTCAACTGCATTTTCTGAAAAAGGTCACTGATTTTGCGTGTTTCCGGAATAAATTCGCCCGGAGAAAACAATCCTTCAATATCCTTAATCTGCCAGTCCATATATTCCTGGCTGCGGCTGAAAGCCATGACTTCCTTGATATGTAATATCCCGATGATATTGTCAATACCATCCAGATATACCGGAAATCTGGAATACGGCTCTGCCAGCACCAGGTCTAATACCTGTGCCAGTGTCTTTGTCCCGTCCAGCGCACAGATATGTTTCCGGTGTGTCATAATGTCTTTTGCTTCCTTGTCCGTGAATTCAAAAATATTCTGTATCATTTCGACTTCACTGTCCTGCAAAACGCCTGTCTCATGTCCTTCATTCACAATGGAAATGATTTCCTGCTCTGTAATTTTGTCCGGATTTCTCCGGTTTAATTTTTTTAAGAAATCACTAAACCAGTTATTCCGTTCTGCATAATGTAACTTGGGACTCGCGCCATCGTCCATAAAATCCTCTCTCCTTTTTGTAATTCCTGATTATAATCGGTCCTGTGTACCACTACTAAAATATCATTTCTCACGCATTCCGTCAAGCTATGTAGCAGATAATTGCAGACTGATGCACAATGCTTTCTCGATTTTTGTCATAATATCCCCGTCCAGATGGCATACCTTATCTTTGAGTCTTTTTTTATCGATGGTGCGCAGCTGCTCCAGTAAAATCACCGAATCCTTTACCAGTGCATAGCGCCCGCATGATAATTCCACATGGGTCGGCAGCTTTGCTTTATTCATCTGTGATGTAATAGCTGCGCAGATAACCGTCGGGCTGTGCAGGTTTCCTACATCATTCTGGATAATCAGGACCGGCCGCACGCCTCCCTGCTCTGAGCCCACTACCGGCCTTAAATCTGCGTAATAAATATCTCCTCGTCTAATTAACATCTCTCTCACTCCACAAAATAGGTTATACGGTGAGTATTACCAGTTTTATCGAGTGTATTCACCGGACCGGATATTTTCTTTTAATCCGGGAAACCGCCCCTTTCACTGACCGCGGTGCCGTTTTCATAAAAGACCCTGGGAATCCGTTTTCCAAGGGCACAGGCAAATTCATAATTGAACCTGCCAGACATCTCCCCGAGCTGTTCCAGCGAAAGAAATTCCGCTCCGTCCCGTCCGGCCAGCGTGACCGTATCACCGGCTTTTACGCCCTCGATGCCCGTTACGTCTGCCATAAACTGGTCCATGCAGACCCGGCCCAGAATCGGCGCCCGGCGTCCGTGAATCAGCACATACCCTTTGTTTGACAGGCTCCTTGGATATCCGTCGCCATATCCGGCCGGAATCGTTGCGACCGTTCCAGGCTCACGCAGCGTATAGGTTCCGCCATAGGAAATGCTCCTTCCGGCAGGAAGTGTTTTGACATGTGCTACATGGCTTTTTAATTCCAGCACCGGCTTTAAATCGATGCTGCTTTTGTCCATTTCATCCGAAGGCCACAGCCCATAGAGGATAATTCCGGCCCGTACCATGTCCATGTCCGCATCCCGCAGGCTGATAATTCCGGCGCTGTTGGAACAGTGTCGGTACGGGATTTTTATCCCGGCTTCTTCGGTCAGGCGCAGCACGTTTTGAAACAGGTGCAGCTGTTCTTCTGCTGAGGATTTGTCTGCCTCGTCAGCCCTTGCAAAGTGTGTAAAAATCCCTTCTATTATGATATGCTCCAGTGCATGAATCTGTGCAATGGCCTGAATGCTTTCTTCACAGGCCTGCAGGCCGATGCGGCTCATGCCGGTATCAATTTTAATATGGATATACAAATCTTTACCTACTTTTTTTGCAGCCTGGGATAACTGCCTGGCCATATCCAGCGTAAATACCGCCGGACGGATTTCGTATTCGGCAAGCATCTGGTAATGCTCCGGGAATACATAGCCCAGAATCAGGATGGGCTTTTGGATGCCGTGGCGGCGCAGGGATAATGCTTCCTCTGCTGTGGCAACGGCAAAGCCGTACAGGAATTCATATGGTTCTGCGGTTTTTGCAATTTCGGCTGCACCGTGGCCGTAGGCGTCGGTTTTTATGACGGCCATGATTTGCGTGTGCGGGGTTAAAAGTGACTGAATGGCTTTTAGGTTGTGCCGGACTGCGTCGAGATTGATGGCGGCGCAGATGCGGCTGTGCGGGGTTATATGATTCATTGTGTTCATCCTTTTTATATTTTGATATATTTTGCGCGGGGGAAAGGATTGGCTGCACGGACGCCGGATAAACGAACGGTTTCCTGCAGATGTTCCGATTCCGAAAATCTGGAAGTTTTAAGCTTTCTGTGCCTGAGGTACTGGCAAGCTGCGGACCGGCGCTTATTCGCCATCCATGGCTCAGAAGCGCCTTTTGGGGACATCCCTGTCCCCAAATCCTGGATAGTGACAGAAAGCTGAGAACTTCCGCTTTTCTCCATAGTCACATCAGCCGGGAAAAAGTTCTTTCCTGTGGCTGGCATCGGCTGAATTTACGTTTCAGAATTTTTGAGCTGCGTTAAGCTGGTATTTTTATTTTACATAAAAGGATAATTGTTTTTGCTGCTGTATACTGCAAATCTGGATTCTTGCCCAGCCGGGAAAAGTTTTTTCCTGCACAATACCTAAAATAACTTTGGACGGGAGTGCTGCCTGATATATAAATTTGAACTCGTGAAATCTACTGCCAAGCCGGCCGCAGAACAGATAGAATGGAATTCCCTGCCAAGCCAGCCGCAGAACATGCAGAATGGAATTCCCTGTTCAGCCAGCCGAAAAATATGCAAAATAGAATTCTCTGCTCAGCCAGCCGAAAAACATTCAAAATGGAATTCTCTGCTCAGCCAGCCGTGGAACATGCAGAATGGAATTCCCTGTTCAGCCAGCCGCAGAACATGCAGAATGGATATTACTACTTAGTCAATCGAACAGACAGAATGGAATTCCCTGCTCAGCCAGCCGGATAAACGAACGGTTTCCTGC
>OFHA01001752.1_pt1 | contig 13965 bp, 14 predicted proteins | sample 1521891 | NCBI WGS metagenome assembly OFHA01 (sample SAMEA3504089, study PRJEB24116) | mouse gut metagenome | biome: mouse gut; feature: mouse-associated habitat; material: faeces | place: Denmark | collected 2011
GTCTAATCAGGAAGGAGCAGACCTGCCGGGAAATTATAGAAGAAATGATGGAGGAAGCCGCAGGGCTTCTTGGAGAAAGGGACAGGTGTTGATTGAAAATGGGAAAAACAGCGTTTATGTTTCCGGGACAGGGAGCACAATACATAGGAATGGGCAGAGACTTTTATGAAAAAGAAGAAACAGCCAGAAATATTTTTGACAAGGCAGGCAAAATAACAGGACTCGACATTGCCACCATCTGCTTTGAGGAAAACGATAAGCTTTCTGTTACAGAGTATACCCAGATTGCCATGCTGACGGTTGAGACAGCGATCTTAAAGGTTCTGGAGGAAAGAGAGATCCGCCCCCATACGGCGGCCGGACTGAGCCTTGGGGAATACGGGGCGATTGTGGCCTCCGGGGTCATGAGAGCGGAGGACGCCTTTGCCATTGTAAGGCGCAGGGGCGTGTACATGCAGGAGGCAGTGCCCACAGGCGGAGCCATGACGGCAGTTATGGGCGCAGATACCGGTCTGGTGGAAAAAATCTGTGAAGAGACAAAAGGAATTGTATCCATAGCAAACTACAACTGCCCTGGCCAGATTGTGATTACCGGACAGGAACAGGCTGTGAAACAGGCAGCAGAAGAACTGAAGGAATCAGGCGTTAAGCGTTGTATTCCTCTGAAAGTCAGCGGGCCTTTCCATTCTGAAATGCTTGCAGATGCGGGGAAGAAGCTGGCGGCAGAACTGGAAAAAGTGGAAATCGAAGCGTTAAAGACACCTTATGTTTCCAATGTAACCGCTGATTATGTCAGAGACACAGAGGCTGTGAAAGAATTGCTGGAGAAGCAGATTTCCGCTCCGGTGCGCTGGCAGCAGAGCGTGGAACTTATGACAGCAGACGGAGTGGATACCTTTATTGAAATCGGGCCGAAAAAGACCCTTTCCGGATTTTTGAAAAAAATTGCACCTGATGCGGAAAGCCATCATGTGGAAACAGTGGAAGATATGGAAAAGCTGCTGGAAATTCTTAAGACAGAAGGATGAGAACACAGCCAGGGAACAGGAGGGAACCGGTATGGAATTAGCAGGAAAGACAGCTCTGGTGACAGGAGGCTCCCGCGGGATTGGCAGAGCCATTGCAAAAATGCTGGCTGCCAGAGGAGCCCATGTGGTGATAAACTACAATGGCTCCCAGGAACAGGCAGAGCGGACCAGAACAGAAATCCAGGCGGCGGGAGGAAGCGCATCACTGTTTCAGTGCAGTGTGGCAGATCCCGAAGCTGTGGAAGAGATGATAAAGCAGGTGGCGGCAGAATATAAAAGACTGGACATTCTGGTGAATAACGCAGGAATTACCAGAGATAACCTGATTTTAAAAATGACAGAAAAAGAGTTTGACGAGGTGCTGGACACCAATCTGAAAGGTGTGTTTCATACCTGCAAACATGCGGCAAAGCAAATGCTGCGCCAGAAATCCGGCAGTATTGTGAATATTTCTTCCATTTCCGGGATTATGGGAAATGCAGGTCAGACCAACTATGCTGCTTCCAAAGCAGGAGTGATTGGCCTTACCAAGTCTCTGGCCAGAGAACTTGCTTCCAGAGAAATCCGTGTCAATGCAGTTGCTCCGGGATTTATTGAAACGGAAATGACAGAAAAACTGCCGGAATCTGCGGTGGAAGCCGGGAAAGCTCAGATTCCTTTCCGGCGGTTCGGCACGGTGGAAGAGGTGGCGAAAGTTGTCTGCTTCCTGGCTTCTGAAGATGCATCTTATCTGACCGGGCAGGTGATTCAGGCAGACGGCGGCATGGGAATGTAAAAAAAGAGATGGAAATGGAAGGAGACAGAATGAAACGAGTTGTAGTAACCGGAATGGGCGCCATTACCCCCATCGGACTGAATACAGAAGAATTCTGGGAAAGCCTGAAGGCAGGAAAGACAGGATTCAGTGAGATTACCCAGTTTGACACTTCAGATTTCAAGGTGAAAATAGCGGCCAGTGTCAGAGGATTTGAGGGCAGGAATTACATGGATGTAAAATCTGCAAAGCGTATGGAGCTTTTCTGCCAGTATGCAGTGGCAGCGGCAAAGGAAGCGCTGGAGCAGTCCGGCATTCAGATGGATCAGGAGGACCCTTACCGGGCAGGGTGTGCAATTGGTTCCGGTGTGGGAAGCCTTCAGGCCATGGAGCGGGAGCATAAACGTCTGCTGGAAAAGGGACCGGGCAGAATCAATCCCCTGCTGGTGCCTCTGATGATTACCAATATGGCGGCCGGAAATGTTTCCATTCAGTTTGGTCTGAAAGGAAAAAGCATCAATGTGGTGACAGCCTGTGCCACAGGCACCCATTCCATCGGAGAAGCATTTCGGACCATACAGGTGGGAGATGCGGATGTGATGGTGGCCGGAGGAACAGAAAGCGCCATTACCCCCATCGGAATCGGCGGATTTACCGCTCTGACCGCATTGTCTTCCAGTAATGATGTGAACCGCTGTTCTATTCCCTTTGACCGGGAGCGCAGCGGATTTGTGATGGGAGAAGGAGCCGGCGCAGTGGTGTTAGAGGAACTGGAACATGCCAGAAAACGCGGTGCGGCCATTCTGGCAGAAGTAGTGGGATATGGCGCCACCAGCGATGCCTTTCACATTACTTCTCCGGCAGAAGACGGTATGGGAGCAGCCATGGCCATGAAACAGGCGCTGGCAGACGCGAAAATTGCACCGGAAGAGGTGGAATACATCAATGCACATGGTACCAGTACCCATCACAACGATTTATTCGAGACCAGAGCCATTAAACAGGCCTTTGGAGAACATGCTTATGAGCTGAAAATCAATTCCACCAAGTCCATGATCGGGCATCTGCTGGGAGCAGCCGGCGCAGTGGAAGTGATTGCATGTATTCTGCAGATGCAGCATGACTATATTCATGCTACAGTGGGACTGCAGGAGTCAGAGGAAGAACTTGATTTGAATTATATGAAAAATAATGGAAAAGACCAGAAGTTTAAGTATGCTTTAACAAATTCTCTGGGATTTGGCGGGCACAATGCCAGTCTGATTCTGAAAAAATTTGAGGAGCAGGAATCCTGAAAGGGGAAACCGACAATACAGTCAAAACAGGGAGTGGAGACAGCAGCATGGAATTTGAAAATCTTGTAAAACTGATTCAGACTGTTTCGGAGTCTGAACTGACCCGTTTTTCCTATGAGGAAAAAGGGGTAACGATTTCAATGAAAAAAGAGAAACAGCAGACACTGGTTGCGGTGGAACAGGGCACGGGAGGAGTACCGCTGGCGGCGGGAATTTCTCTGCCTGAGGCCGTTCCCTCTGCAGAAGTATCCACAGCCGTTCCAGCAGAAGGAAATGTGGTGAAATCTCCTCTGGTGGGAACTTTTTACAGCGGACCCGAACCGGAGGCAGAACCTTTTGTAAAGGTGGGCGATCATGTATCCAGAGGTCAGACCCTTGGAATTGTGGAAGCCATGAAACTGATGAATGAAATCGAAAGCGACTATGAGGGCGTGGTAAAGCAGATTCTGGTATCCAATGAAGATGTGATAGAATTTGGCCAGCCTTTGTTTGTGATAGGTTAGTGGAAAGCCGAAAGGAAAAGACAGGAGGAACTGCAATGTCACAGATGGGAACCAGAGAGATTATGGAAATTATTCCCCACCGGCAGCCTTTTTTACTGCTGGATACCATAGAGGAACTGGAGCCGGGAGTACGTGCTCTGGGGAAAAAATGCGTTACTTATAATGAGCCCTTTTTTGCAGGTCATTTTCCGGGAGAGCCGGTGATGCCGGGGGTACTGATTGTGGAAGCCCTGGCGCAGACCGGCGCGGTGGCCATTTTAAGCCAGCCGGATTTCCAGGGCAAAACCGCATATTTCGGAGCCATCAACAAGGCACGGTTCAAACAGAAAGTGGTACCGGGAGATGTACTGCTGCTGGAAGTTGAAATTGTGAAACAGAAAGGGCCGGTTGGAATCGGAAATGCAAAAGCGACGGTAAACGGAAAAACGGCCGTTTTGGCAGAACTGACTTTTGCTATTGGATAAAAGACCGGATCAGAGATAAGTATAAAAGTTAAAGGAGCATTTTATATGTTTCAGAAAATATTGATTGCCAACAGGGGAGAGATTGCTGTGCGTATCATCCGTGCCTGCCGGGAGATGGGAATACTCTCTGTGGCAGTATACTCAGAGGCAGACCGGGAAGCCCTCCATACCCAGCTGGCAGACGAAGCAGTCTGTATTGGGAAGGCTTCCGTATCGGACAGTTATCTGAATATGGAACGTATTCTGAGCGCAGCTATTGCCACAAAATCCCAGGCCATTCATCCTGGGTTTGGATTTTTGTCAGAAAATGAACATTTTGCAGATATGTGCGAAAAATGCGGAATAACCTTTATCGGCCCCTCCGGGGACATGATAGGAAAAATGGGAAATAAATCTCAGGCCAGGGTAACCATGATGGATGCCGGAGTTCCGGTGGTGCCAGGAACCAGAGAGCCGGTGTATGATGCAGAGCAGGGCCTGGAAATTGCAGAAAAAACAGGATTTCCCGTGATGATTAAAGCCTCCTCCGGAGGGGGTGGAAAAGGTATGCGTGCAGCATCGGACCGGGAAGAATTTGTGAACGCCTTTCATCTGGCACAGCAGGAGTCTGTCAATGGGTTCGGAGACAATACCATGTATATTGAAAAATATATGGAAGATCCCCGGCATATTGAAATCCAGATTCTGGCGGATAAATACGGTACGGTGCTCTGGCTGGGAGAGCGGGACTGCTCCATTCAGAGACGTCATCAGAAACTGCTGGAGGAATCACCCGGTACAGCCATAGACCAGGAACTGCGGGAGCGCATGGGAGAAACTGCCGTGCTTGCAGCCAGGGCTGTGGGCTATGAGAATGCAGGAACCGTTGAATTTCTGTTGGATAAAGATAAAAATTTTTACTTTATGGAAATGAATACCAGAATTCAGGTGGAGCATCCCGTTACGGAAATGGTCACAGGCGTGGATCTGGTAAAGGAGCAGATTCGGATTGCGGCAGGGGAGAAGCTCAAACTCCGGCAGGAGGATATTATGCTGAGAGGCCATGCCATTGAATGCCGCATTAACGCGGAAAATCCGGAAAAGAATTTTATGCCCTGTCCGGGAACCGTAAAAGACCTGCATTTTCCCGGAGGAAACGGTGTGCGGATTGAATCAGCCCTTTACAATGGATACACCATTCCTTCCTTTTACGATTCCATGGTGGCCAAGGTAATCGTACACGGAGAGGACAGAGAGGATGCGATTCGGAAAATGCGCAGTGCGCTGGGAGAAGTGGTGGTGGATGGAATTACCACCAACCTGGATTTTCAGTATGATATTCTAAATCATCCGGCTTTTCTTTCGGGAAAAGTAAACACCGGTTTTATACAGGAATATTTTGAAAAAATAAATCAGGAATAGATAACTGTGGCAATAATTTTGGAAGGAAGGCAGGAAAATAAATGCTGAAATTTAAAAAGACCGGATCTGTTCCAATGTCCGGAAAAGAACCGTCAGTACCGGAAGGTCTCTGGATTAAATGTGATGGCTGCGGAGAACTTCTCTATAAAGAAGATGTGAGACAGAATCATTATGTATGCTATAAATGCGGAAAGTATTTTCGAATTACCACAAAAAAGCGTCTGAGAATGGTTGTGGATAAAGGTACTTATGAAAAATGGGACGAAGAGCTGGAAAACAGAGATCCTCTGAATTATCCGGATTATCAGAGCAAAATTCTGTCCCTGCGGGAAAAACTGAAAATTGACGAGGCAGTTACCTGCGGCGTGGGTACTATTCACGGGGAACGGGCAGTGGTCTGTGTCTGTGACGGAAGGTTTCTCATGGGCAGCATGGGATCTGTCACAGGAGAAAAAATCACCAGAGCTGTGGAACGTGCCACCCGGGAAAGGCTTCCGGTGATTATTTTTACCTGTTCCGGCGGCGCCAGAATGCAGGAAGGTATGGTATCGCTCATGCAGATGGCAAAAACTTCCGGGGCCCTGAAACGCCATTCCGAGGCAGGGCTTTTCTATATTTCCGTACTGACAGACCCCACCACCGGAGGCGTAACCGCCAGTTTTGCCATGCTGGGGGATGTGATTCTGGCAGAACCTGGGGCACTGGTGGGATTTGCAGGGCCGCGGGTCATCGAACAGACCATCAGACAGAAACTGCCGGAGGGATTTCAGCGGGCGGAATTTCTGCTGGAGCACGGGCTCATTGACGGGATTGTGGAACGGGAAGACCTGAAAGATACCCTTGCAAAGCTCATTGCCATGCACCGGCAGGTGGAACCCAGAGAAGGACTGATACCAAACCGGAGAAAAAGGCCGGCGTCCCAGGAAGAATTCCGAAGAAAAGAAAAGGTATCTGCCTGGGAGCGGGTACAGCGGGCCAGAGCCCAGGACCGTCCCGGAGCCCTGGATTATATCCGGGAAATTTTTTCTGATTTTCTGGAGCTTCACGGAGACCGTCATTTTGCAGATGACGGGGCTGTTGTGGGAGGAATCGGATATTTTGACGGCTGCCCTGTGACTGTAATAGGACAGCAGAAGGGTAAAACCACCAAAGAGAATATTACCCGGAATTTCGGTATGCCCTCACCGGAAGGATACCGGAAAGCACTGCGTCTGATGAAACAGGCAGAGAAATTCCGTCGTCCCATCATCTGCTTTGTGGATACTCCGGGCGCTTTCTGCGGGATGGAAGCAGAAGAACGGGGACAGGGAGAGGCCATTGCCAGAAACCTGTTTGAAATGTCCGATTTGACGGTACCGGTTTTAAGCATTGTTATCGGTGAGGGCGGCAGCGGAGGAGCCCTTGCGCTGGCAGTGGGCAACGAGGTGTGGATGATGGAAAATGCCACCTATACCATATTGTCTCCGGAGGGATTTGCGTCCATTATGTGGAAGGATGCCCAGAAGGCCCCAAAGGCGGCAGAGCGGATGCGGGTAACAGCGGAAGATTTAAAGGAACTTGGAATCATTGAAAAAATCATCCGGGAGCCTCAGCCGGCAAATCCTCAGAATATTTCAGAAATTGCAGAGGGAATGCAGGAAGAAATCCGCAGGTTTCTCCATCAGTATCTCCCTTTGGAGAAAGAAGAACTGGCAAAGCAGCGTTATGAAAGATTTCGGAGGATGTAACCATGAGCAGAACACTTAAAATCGGTGATTTGGAAGTGCCCGTTCCTGTCATCCAGGGAGGTATGGGCGTAGGCGTCAGCCTTTCCGGGCTGGCGGGAGCTGTGGCAGGCTGCGGAGGCGTGGGCATTATTTCCACAGCACAGATTGGCTACCAGGAGAGGGGATTTGACCAGTCCCCCATTGAGACCAATCTGAAAGCTCTGGCAAAACACATCCATCAGGCCAGAGAACTGGCAAAGGGTGGCGTGATAGGCGTAAACATTATGGTGGCTACCAGAAAATACGGGGAATATGTTCGGGCTGCCGTAAAAGCAGGAGCAGATCTGATTATTTCCGGAGCCGGGCTTCCCACAATTCTGCCTTCTCTGGTGGAGGGAGCCGGAACGAAAATCGCTCCCATTGTGTCCTCTGTGAAGGCAGCCTCCGTTATCTGCAGGCTCTGGGACAGAAAGTACAGACGCTGCCCGGATCTTGTGGTAATTGAAGGACCCAGAGCAGGAGGTCATCTTGGGTTTTCCAGGGAGGAGCTGGAAACCATAACAGAAGAGTCCTATGAGCAGGAGATACAGGGCATTATGGAAGTGGTTCAGACATATGGCGAAAAGTATCAGCGCCATATTCCCGTGGTGTCCGCAGGCGGAATCTATGAAGGAAAAGATCTGCGGCATGCGTTGGAACTGGGCCTGGACGGAGTGCAGGCCGCTACCCGGTTTGTCACCACTTATGAATGCGATGCCAGCGAAGCATATAAGCAATCTTATATTCAGGCTGAAAAAAAGGATATACGGATTGTAAAAAGTCCCGTGGGAATGCCGGGACGCGCCATCTGCAATGAATTTGTCCTTCAGTCGGAGGGGCGGACAGGAAAAAATCTGAAAAAGACATGGAAATGCCGTCAGTGTCTGGAAAAATGTAATCCCGCAGAGATTCCCTACTGTATTACAGAGGCCCTTATCAATGCGGTAAAGGGTAATCTGGAGCATGGGCTGATTTTTTGCGGTGAAAATGCCTGGCGGGCCCGGAAACTGGAGCATGTGGCAGAAATTATGAAAGAATTCGCGAATGCGTAAAAATATGGTACTAAAGTGCAAAACTCCCGGAAAAAGTCCTTTCCAAATCTTTGAGAAGTTGCTATAATACAAAGGTAGACAGAAACAATTGTTCCAGAATCGGTTCTACTGGAGTGGTTTGAGAAGGCAGAACAAAAGAGACAGGACAGTTACAGAGAAGAGGAAGACATCAAGGGAGGCACATATGAATTTTCAAATCTGTTCCGGAAATCAGGAAAAGGCAGGCGTAACAAAACAAAAGGATATCATTTCGTTTTTCGTTCAGGCAGCAGGAAATTCCGCCTGCAATCTGCTGTTATATCCCAAAGATAATGGTCCGGTCCGGAAAATTCCCATGGAAGTGCAGAAAAATGATGAGACGGTATATACGGTAGGAATTCGCGGACTGGACTGGAAAAATTACGATTATAATTATGAAATTAACGGGGAAGAGGTGACAGACCTCTATGCCCGCAGAATTACCGGGCGGGAAATCTGGGCAGATGAGACCCGCAGGCCCAGAGAACAGAAGGCAGAACCCTTTGTCCCGGAAAAAGAAAAAAAGCGGATGGAGCGGGAACTTCCTGCAGTAAATCATGTTTCCTCAAAACAGCAACTCAGGGAAAAAGGTACAGCAGGAAAAATTAAAAGCTCTTTTTATTTTTCGGATTTTAGCTGGAAAGATAAGGATTTTCGAAGAATTAAAAAAGAAGATATGATAATTTATAAACTGCATGTGCGCGGATTTTCCATGGGTATGCAGGGCACTGACAGGCGTAAGGGAACAGTGGAAGCAGTAGAGCGGAAGCTGGATTATCTGAAAGAACTGGGGGTTACCACGCTGCTCTTTATGCCTTTGTATGAATTTGAAGAAATTATTATGCTGGATAAGACCAAGGTACAGGAGCATCCCAGGGATCTGATTAATTACTGGGGGTATACCTCAGGGAGTTATTTTGCTCCGAAAGCGTCTTATCTGGGTAAAAATCATGATCCCGACAACCTGAAACGACTGATTCAGAAAATGCATGAGAAGGAAATGGAATGTATTCTGGAGTTTTATTTTCCGGAAAAAACAAATCCTCATTTAATTATTGAAGTTTTGCATTACTGGCACAGGGAATACCATGTGGATGGATTCCGCCTGATGGGGATCCCGGCTGTGGCGGAGCTGGCGGCTCTGGACGGTGGGCTCAGCGGCTGCAAACTTTTTTTCGAGAGTTTCCGGGAAGAACTGGCAAAGGACAGCGAGCGGTTCGGGCCGCTGCTGTTTACCTATAATGACGGATTCCTCTACGGCGTGCGCAGAAGCCTGAACCACCAGGGCGGCAGCATTCATGAATTTGCATGTCAGATGCGCAGACAGCAGGCACATCAGGGATTTGTAAATTTTATAGCGGAGAATAACGGGTTTACCCTGTGGGATTCTTTTTCCTATGAGCATAAACACAACGAACAGAACCGGGAGGAAAATCGGGATGGAAATGACTGGAACTGCAGCGGAAACTGTGGTCAGGAGGGGATCAGCAGGAAACGGCAGGTGAATGAACTGCGGAAACGGCAGGTGAAAAATGCCCTTACGGTTCTGTTTTTTGCCCAGGGGATTCCCATGCTCTGGATGGGGGATGAATGTGTCAACAGTCAGCAGGGAAATAACAATGCCTACTGCCAGGACAATGAAACAGGCTGGAAAGACTGGAAACGTTCTGCAGCGGGAAAACAGATGTCTGTTTATGTGAAACAGCTTTCCGGAATCCGGAAACATTATTCCATGCTGCGCAGTCCCCGTCCTTTTCAGCTTCAGGATTACCAGAACAGGGGATGTCCTGATTTATCCTATCACAGCGACGGGGCCTGGAAGATGGATTTTGACCGGAATCAGGGATTCATCGGCATGTTTTATTCCGGAACTTATGCAGGGATGAAAGAAAGCCTGTATGTGGCATATAATTTCCAGAGAGTGTCCCAGAAATTTGCACTGCCCGGCGGCATGAAGTGGAAGCTGTTGTTAAATACTGCAAAAGAGCCGGCAGTACCCCAGGAACCGGAAAATCTCATGGATATCCGTGAAATTCAGGTGGAGCGGCAGTCTGTCTGCCTGTTAAGCGGAACCGAGTCGGCGGAATCTCTGCCGGAACAGGAGCTGTCCGGGAAACAGTCTGGCGAGAGCAAATCAGGGACAAAAATAAAGGGCAGGGGAAGATAACAGATGGAAAAACGAAGATTCGGTATCAGCGGTTTTACGCTGAAATGGATTGCCATGGTCTGTATGCTGACAGATCATGTGGGGGCAGTTCTGTTTCCCCAGTATATACAGCTCAGGATAATTGGAAGGCTGGCCTTTCCCATCTACTGTTTTCTGCTGGTGGAGGGGGCCGTCCATACCGGAAACATACGCAGGTATGAGCTGCGTCTTCTGGCATTCGCGGCGCTGTCAGAGATTCCCTTTGACCTGGCTTTTTACAGCAGAATAAGTTTCAGCCACCAGAATGTGTTTTTTACGCTGTTTCTGGGACTGATTGTGGTGGAACAGTATCAGAAAAACCGTACAAAATTAAGTTCACTTTTTATTTTTATTGCGGCCATGGTACTGGCCGAGGTTCTGAGAACAGATTACGGAGCGGCAGGCATTGTGTATATCCTCTATTTTTATCTTCTGCATCAGTATTTTTTTGCCAGACAGGCAGTTTTTGCAGCTATGAACTTTCTGCTGTATGGAATGGGTGTTCAGGGGTATGCGGGGCTTGCGGTATTTCCCATGCTTTTGTATAATGGAAAGAAAGGGCCTTCCATGAAATACTTTTTCTATCTTTTTTATCCGGCCCATTTGCTGGTAATACGTCTTATATGCGTTTATGCATTGTAATTGAAACAGACAGGAGTGTGAGGAAGAGATGAAAGCCTGGCAGCATTTTAAAACCATTACCCGTCACAAGGCGCTTGTAATGCAGGGGTGTTTTCGTGTGGGACTCTACAGACAGGGACTGCTCCATGATCTGTCCAAATATACCCCTGTGGAATTTCTGGTGGGATGCAGGTATTTTCAGGGGAATTTAAGTCCAAACAATATAGAACGGAAGCAGAAAGGTTATTCTTCTTCCTGGCTGCATCACAAGGGCAGGAACAAACATCACATGGAATACTGGATTGACTACGGAACCGGAGAACACCGGGGGATGACCGGCATGAAGATGCCCATAAAATATGTGGTGGAAATGTTTATTGACCGTATGTCAGCGTCGAAAAACTATCTCAGAGAAGATTACACCGACAGAAGTCCGCTGGAGTATTACGAGAACGGAAAAGCATATCATATGCTCCATGAAGATACCAGGAAACTGTTAGAGCACCTGCTGCGTATGCTGGCGGAACGGGGGGAAGATGTCACTTTCCGCTATATTAAGCAAGTGGTATTGAAGAAAAAGGATTATGGCAGACGCTCATAAAACTTACACAAACTGATTTTTGTCCGGCTGATAATGATAATCAATGGCGGCAAGGGGGCCGGTGACTGCTTCCTGAGAGATGTTATGGCTTTTGCAGAACTCTTCCAGGGACGGATAACGGTCTCTTAAATAAGTATTGATAAAACTTAATAATATAACGGGATCCTTCGGCAGATTCATGATGACCTCCTTTGGCAGTAATCTGCAATAATCTGATGAAGGAAAGTATAACGTTTTTTTCCGGAATTTGCAAGAGATTTCTTTTTTCCGGTTGGAAAGGCACTTCAAAGGCTGATTTTTCATAGTATGTAATAAATCAGCTTAGAGGTGCTTTTTTTGAAAACATTTTTAATGCCGCTGAATGCCGAGGAAGAAACCTGTTATCTGAAGAAAATGAAAGAGGGCAGCCTTGAAGCTAGAAACACCCTGATCGAACGAAATCTGAGACTGGTAGCGCATATTTCCAGAAAATACCAGAACGGGGAAGAAGACATGGAGGATCTGATTTCCATAGGAACCATCGGACTGATTAAAGCCATTTCCACTTTTAACCATGAGCGGGGAAACCGGCTGGCCACCTATGCGGCCAGATGTATTGACAACGAGCTGCTGATGTATTTTCGGGGAAAAAAGAAAACCTCCAGGGAGGTGTCGCTGTATGAGCCCATCGGAACGGACAAAGAAGGAAACCAGATTAATCTGATGGATGTGGTGGAGAGCATGGACCGGGATATTTTCGAGATAATTGAACTGAAAGGAAATACCAGGAAGGTCTATGAAATGATTCCGAAAGTTTTAAACAGGAGGGAGCGGGAGATTATTGAATGGAGATACGGACTGTACAATCGAAAACCGGTCACACAGCGGGAGATTGCAGATAAACTGGGAATTTCCCGTTCTTATGTAAGCAGGATTGAGAAACGGGCGCTGGAAAAATTAAAGGAATGTTTTGAATGATTCTTTTTGCTTTTCAGATTTCTCTTTTCAAAGAAAAGAAAACGTGATATGATATACTCATCTTTTTTCAAAGGGTGTATCTGCCCAAATTCCCGAACCAGTACAAAAGGAGGTATTTTTGTACAGTATTGTATCAACGGCCGTTGTCTGCGGCATCCGGAGCGTTCCGGTACAGGTGGAAGCAGACGTATGCGATGGTATGCCTGTATTTGAAATGGTGGGCATTCTGTCCGCTGAGGTGAAAGAATCCAGAGAGCGGGTGAAAGCGGCCATCCGCAACAGTGGAATCCGGCTTTCGCCTAAAAAGATTACCGTAAATTTTTATCCGGCAGACATTCGGAAAACAGGAACCGGCTTTGACCTTCCGGTGGCGCTGGCGGTGCTGGCAGCTTACGGAAGAATTTCCGAAGCATTTCTGGAGGAAATATTTTTTGCCGGAGAAATCGGTCTGAACGGAGAATTGCGCCCTGCTGCCGGAATCCTTCCCATGGTTCTGGCGGCCAGGGAAGCTGGAAAACATACCGTCTGCATACCCAGGGGAAATGTGAAAGAAGCGGAAATGGTGAAAGGAATCACCATTCTGCCAGGAGACAGTCTGAATCAGGTACTGACGCTGGTGGAGGAATTTCACCGGAAGCCGGAAAAGTTTTCCCCAACGCACAACATGGAAGAAGTATCAGAAGAAGCCAAAGAGACGCCCTGGGATTTTTCCGGTCTGCATGGACAGAAGGTTCTGAAACGGGCCTGTGAAATCGCTGCAGCCGGAAGGCATAACATGCTGATGACGGGGCCGCCAGGAGCAGGCAAGACCATGGCAGCAAAGGCGGTATCTACCATTCTGCCGCCCCTTACCGAAGAAGAAGGGCTGGAGCTTGCCGGAATATACAGTGTCAGCGGTCTGTTTGACCAGCGGGAAGGAAAGTTTTATACGAGGCCGTTCCGAAGTCCCCACCATACCATAAGCACTGCGGGACTGGCCGGCGGCGGAGCTGTGCCAAAGCCGGGAGAACTGAGCCTTTCCCATAAAGGGGTATTGTTTCTGGACGAGCTGACAGAGTTCAGACGGGAGGTGCTGGAGGTGCTGCGCCAGCCTCTGGAAGAGGGCGTGATACGTCTGGTAAGGCGCAGCGGCGCTTATCAGTTTCCGGCCGATATTATGCTCATCGGGGCCATGAACATCGCAACAACGAAATTGATACAATGCGGAATTGCGGAAATGCCTGAAAACAAGGCATTTCACGGGTTCTGCAGTTTTGTTTTTTCGCTTTTTGAGCCTTTTTTCTGTCGAGGGAGCAGCTCCGTTTTCTGATTTTGCACCACTTTTTAACGATAGCAGGAATC
>OFHA01001753.1_pt1 | contig 13949 bp, 14 predicted proteins | sample 1521891 | NCBI WGS metagenome assembly OFHA01 (sample SAMEA3504089, study PRJEB24116) | mouse gut metagenome | biome: mouse gut; feature: mouse-associated habitat; material: faeces | place: Denmark | collected 2011
AACGTATCAGACAAAGTAACGCTAAGGCGCGGGAGCGGGCAACTGTCCCGAAAGAAAGCCGGGCCGTGAGAGGGGAGGAATCTGCCGATGGAAAAATCAAAAAGCGGGGGAGAGCGGGACGCCCTTTATGGCAGAGCCCTCTCCGGACCCGTCCGGCTGCTTTCCAATATGAAACGCTGGTGGGCCTATCAGAGAATCCAGCAGCAGATTTTTTTCTCCCTGCTTTTGGTTTCGCTTCTTGGCATCGCGCTTCTGGGAAATGTTTCCTACCGGATTTCCAGCAGGGCGGTGGAAAAAAATTACCGGCTCTCCCATGAGTCCACGCTCAAAAATTCCAGCAAGGTTCTGGATACCCAGTTAAGCCCCATCATTGAAATGATTCGTTCCTTTTTAAACGACGAGGATTTGCAGCGGGTTCTGCAGAGCCAGAAGGCGGACGATAAAAGGGCTTTTACCGGGGAGGAGCAGCGGATATTAAAAAGCGTGGGGGAGCGCCTGACAAAGCAGGAAAACAGCGTCAATTATGTGGCTTTCATGGATTTGTACGGACACTATTATCTGCTCAGCAATGTGAACATGGGAACCTATGACTTTTACCGCTACTATGAACAGCATGATTTCCTTGAAGAAATCTGGAGCAGGGAGGCGAGAGCCGCCAACGGGCGGGAAGTGTTTTTCGGCAGAAGCGTGATTGGCGGAATCCCCTCTCAGGGCTTTAGCATCGTCAAATATTTAAACGCCCCGGATACCCTAAAGCCCATGGGCTATCTGGTGCTGGATGTGAACAGCCGGATTCTGGACAAGACCTTTATGACGGGAAACGAGGGATACGCTACCAACGAATATCTGATTGCGGATTTGCGGTACAGCAATCTGGTGCGCGCCAGAAGGGGACTGGAGAACGCCTCCGAACTTCTTGACGCCTTTTGCGGGGGAGAGCAGCAACGGTATCTGTTCACCAGCGTGCACAACGCCGTTACCGGCTGGGAGCTGGTAAACGCAATCGAACGCAACGAACTGAGCGCGGAGAGCAAGCTGATTCGCAACACGGTTTTCTGGTGCGGAGGCTTTCTGGTGATTGTGAGTTTCGGTCTTGCCATGGCTATCTCAAGAACGATTACAAGACCCTTAAACCAGTTAGAGCAGGTGATTGAGAAGGTAAAGGAGGGCGAGCGGCATATCACGGAGGAGTTCGACGAAAGCGAGGCGGGACGGATAGGACAGAAGTTTAAGGAGATGGTGAACACCAACCTTGAACTAAGGGAATATCTTTTAACGGCGCAGTTAAATGAAAGGGAGGCGGAGCTTTTGCTCTTACAGTCCCAGATTAACCCGCATTTCCTCTATAATACGCTGGACTCCCTCTACTGCATGGCGATTATCCACGGGGACGACCAGATTGCGGAAATGACGCTGGCATTGTCCGACCATTTCAAGCTGTCCCTGAATAAGGGGAAACGTTTTTGCACAGTGGCGGATACCGTTACCCAGATAGAGGACTATATGAAGCTGCAGAGTATGCGCTTTGGCGGACGCTTCAAGCTTTCGGTGGAGGTGGCGGAGGATATCGCGGAGGAAGAAATGCTGACTTTCCTTTTGCAGCCTTTCGTGGAAAACGCTATCTATCACGGGCTTGAGCCCAAGCTGGGAGGCGGAACCATAAAGGTGAGGGGATGGCGGGAAGGAGAGGAGCTTTTCTTTACGGTGGAGGACGACGGTATCGGCATTGACGATACGGGCAGACTGGATTCGGGCTTCGGCATCCAGAATGTGAGGGAGCGCATTAAGCTTCATTATGGGGAAGCTTATGGTTTTGCGGTGGAAAGCGAGAAGGGAAAAGGCACAAAAATTACAGTTGTGCTGCCTCTTAATAAGAAAGAGCAGCGCAGAAATGGGGAGGAATATGTACCGGCTGGTAGTGATTGACGATGAAGCGATTGTGGTGGAGGCGGTTAAAGCCATGATTAACCGGCTAGGGCTGAATTATCAGGTTGTGGGTTTTGCCTGCGACGGGATTCACGGACTTGAGGTGGTACGGCGCGAGCAGCCTGACATTGTGCTCACGGACATCCGTATGCCCGGCCTTGACGGCCTGTCTTTGATTGAGGAGGCGAAAGATTTTTGTCCGGATACCATCTTTGTGGTAATCAGCGGTTACACGGAATTTGAGTATGCGAGGAGAGCGCTGTCAATGGGCGTGAAAGATTACATTGACAAGCCAATCAGCATGGAAAAACTGCGAAATGTACTGACGCGGATTGAAAAAGACTTTTTTTTATCGAGGGATGAAAATACGGCGGCGGCTTCCGGACAGGCAGCGCTGAGCCAGGCTGTGCAGGAAAAGCTGGGACAGCTTTTTGACAAGAGCGTTTCCGCTATGGCGGAAGGGGACGCGGGGAATTTTCAGCGGTATATGGAACAGGGACTTGAGGAGCTTTTAAAACTCTATGAAAGCACGGAGGATTTCAGGCGGGAGGTCTATAAGTGGCTGTGCGTGCAGAGCGATATTCTGACGGAACGCCAGCCTCAGATTTCACGGGACGGACTGATTTCCTATCAGGAGATAGCCAAAAAAGCGGACAATGATGAAATTCTGGAATACGCGGGGAAGATGATACGGGATATCGCCCGGCATATCGAGGCGGACAAGACGGGAAGCAGCCATGCCACGATTTTGGAGCTTCTCGCGTACATTGAAGAATACTATAACAGGGACATCGGCTTAAACGAACTGGCTGACAGAGTGGGCATGAGCACGGCCTACCTAAGCGTGCTTTTCAAGTCAGAGGTGGGAACTTCCTATGTAAAATACCTGACGGACCTTCGGATTAAGCACGCCAAAAAACTGCTGAAGGAGGGCTATAAGGTCAGCGAAGTCAGCGAGATGGTAGGATATAACAATTACCGTTATTTTTGCGACATATTTAAAAAGTGCGTGGGAAAGACGCCCAACGAGTATAAGCATAATTACTAAAAAGGTATAAGGGCATATTAAAAAACTGTACAAAATATAAAAAATTACTCACTGGAAAATTTCCTCTAAAATGATAACAATTCCTTATACTTTCTGTTTTTTCTTTTTTTGATTTACGCCGTCGTGTACCTGCCAATGAGCAGCTGCCGCCTAAAATAAATACAACAAAAATTCCTGATTTCTTTTTTCACAGACAGAGAAAGTCAGAATGTAAAATCCTGCCATAAAAAGAGTTTAATCTATTTTTTTCTAAATGTCAACTATTTTATACTTTTTAGTGCAAAAATATTGCTTATCTTTTCAGTGATAAGCAATAGGGGTTTTGATTATTGAATTTTTCTGTATATCAGGATTGCGACGACCTCAACCGTAACTACAATATCGTATATCCATTGAACACAAAAGGCTACCGTATCGTAATTGATCGGTATACTGTCTGATATTTTTGCAAAAAAATTAACGATGACAATGAATACGATAATCGCAATCACACTTGCTCTTCCAATGATTGCCCGTCCTCTTTCATCACGGGAAGATTTTATAAAAAATAAGATAAGCAAAAGAAACGTAATCGGCTGGGCATACAATATCCCTGCCATCAGGATTGTTCGATTGTTCACAAGTTCATTCAGCATTTCAATCACTTTTCTACCTCCGAAAAATCAAATAAATCTTCAATCGTTACATCAAATACTTTTGAAATATTATACGCCAGCATCATAGAAGGATTATAGCGATTTCGTTCAAGCTGCATGATCGTCTGTCGGGAAACGCCCGTTAAATCGGCAAGTTCCTGCTGCGTCATTCTTTTTGTAGCTCTGTACACATGAATCCTGCTTTCAAACTGATATTTATTTTTTGACAATGTCCCGCCGCCTTTCTTCGCTTTTTTTGTTATTTTACAGATTTGAGTATAACATATTTCCTGCGATTTATGGAATAAAAATATCAAATATTTTCAAACAGCCTTTCCATTGCCTGTTCATGATTCGAAAATAAAAATTTTCTATTGACTTTTTTTCATTTTTGATCTAGTATGTAGCATGCTACATATTTTAGAGGAGAGTTCTGCGATGCAAGATCTGAAACGCTATTTTAAAAAAATTCATAACCATCTGGACGCCAGTTTTAACCGCGCGCTGCGCCGTTACGGGCTGACTTCTACTCAGTTTGACTTTCTGATTTATCTGATGGAAAACAGCGTCGATCGTCCGACGCTTACCGATCTCGCTTCTCATTTTGGCGTCAGACATACGAGCGCGATTCATGTGCTGAAAATTTTACAGGACAAAGGGTTTATTGAAAAAGAAACCTCTTCGGACGGACGTTCTAAAATAATCTTACTGACAAACCAGGGAATGCGGATTGTCACAGACGTCATAGAAAAAACGCCTTTGATCAACAGCATTATATTCCGGGGATTTTCAGAAAACGAACTCCATCTTCTTGAAAAAATGCTGGACCGGATTTCTGGCAATCTGGAATCCGACGCATTTGAAAATATGTGGAAAGTCTGAGATTCGTCAGATTTTCAAATCTTAAAAATCCAGGCTGCATCCAGCCAGATTTTAAATATCGCGAAAGGAGCATTTTGTATGAAAGACAAAACAACAGAAATTTTTCGGGACGCCCCTGTACCCAAAGCTGTCATCAGCAACGTAATTCCATCGATTATCAGCATGATTATGGTTCTTATTTACAATCTGGCTGATACCTTTTTTATCGGACAGACAAAGGATGCATACATGGTAGCCGCCGTTTCCGTAGCTACTCCGGCATTCCTGCTGTTTATGGCTGTTGGCATGCTCTTTGGTATCGGCGGTACGTCCCTGATTTCCAGAACGCTTGGCGAAGGAAAGAAAGAAAAGGCAAAAAACGCCTCGTCGTTCTGCTTTTGGACGGGCCTTTGTATCGGTCTGATCGCAATGATCGTCATATTTATTTTTGCCACGCCTGTAAGCATGGCCATCGGCGCCAGTGAAGATACGTCAGGTTATGCATCCCAGTATCTGCGTATTGTTTCCACCGCGATTCCATTTTTAATTCTCAGCAACAGTTTCAGTAACATTATCCGTGCTGAAGGAAATGCGCAGGCGGCCATGATGGGCATGATTATCGGTAATCTGATCAATATTATCCTGGATCCGGTTATGATTCTGGGCTTTGGATGGGATGTGGCAGGCGCAGCTGTCGCGACGGTTCTCGGCAATGTGTTTTCGGCGCTTTTTTATATCCGCCATCTGCTTTCCGACAAAGCGCTGTTATCCATTCATCCCAAATATTATCTCGCAGGAAACGGGATTGCGACAGGTATTTTTGCCATCGGTATTCCGGCATCTCTGAACAGTATTTTGATGAGCGTTTCGAATATTATCGTAAACAATATTATGTCCGATTACGGAGATATGGCGGTAGCCGGACTTGGCGTCGCAATGAAAGTCAATATGATCGTCGTCATGCTCTTAATCGGCCTCGGCACCGGTATTCAGCCGATTTTAGGTTACTGTTTCGGCGCTGGAGACCGTACTCGCTACCTGGCAGTGTTAAAATTTTCACTCATACTGGCATTCGGACTGAGCGCCATTATGACCGTCGTCTGCTACTGGGGCGCCGATCCTCTGGTACATGCTTTTTTGGAAGACGCCGACGCTTTTTCGTATGGCATGTCCTTTGCCCGCATTTATATTTATTCCGGTCCGGTCATCGGTCTGATGTTTGTATTTATCAATGCGATTCAGTCAGCCGGAGCCGCGCTGCCTGCGCTGATTCTTTCTGTCAGCCGCCAGGGTCTGATTTATCTGCCGGTTCTGTTTTTATTTCAGCGGATTTTTCATTCCGCCACAATGCTGGCAGCTGCGCAGCCGATTACAGACTATTTAACAACCATACTGGCTGTCCTGTTATTTGTAATTACGTACCGAAAATTCTTTCCAAAAGAATCCGACGCCAGAGAAGATGCCGAAGCAAAAAAAGAAACCGCAATACTTACCTCTTAGCCCGGCAAACATGCATATTCAAACACGTTTTAAGGGGCGGAGTCCGGTTACAGACTCCGCCCCGTTTTTAAGTTTTTTCCACGCTTTTTTCCGCCAGACGCAGTATGGAAATCAGCGGCATAATCAACATCCCGCAAAAAAAATTGCTGATTCCATGCAGCACATCCCAGGGAAGTCCTGCCACAATCCACGCAATCATAGCTTCCAGACTAAGTCCAAACATCACCGCGTGTACCGGCGCATACAATGTTCCAAACAAAAAGCCATGCATGGCGCAAACCGTCATATATACAACCGGCTGAATCAGCTTCGGCATTTTCTTTGGCAGCAGCATAACGACTCCCCATAATACCGTCCAAAGATACAAATACGGAATCCACCACGCAGAAAATCCCGAAAAAATACCGTTCAAAAGCACATAAATATAGATCGGATACAGCGCCTTTTTACGATACACAACTGTAAATGCTATTGTAAATACACCCAGCAGATGAATATTCGGCGCCAGCTCCATAATCACCTTGGATGCGTACATCACAGCCCCGAGCATCGCAAAAATCGTAATTTCTCTCGTTGTCAGCTTCATGCTTTTTCCATTTTAAAACTATAACTGTCTCCTTCTTTAATCTCCACGGTATCTACGCCAGACTGTGCATATTCGTCGTTAATATAAAGAGCCCAGTACATACCGTCTGTATCATAATCGGCTGTTTTTCCATTCACGGTTTTTACATAAAGACCGTATTCGCCTTCCTCTCCATCGATCAGTCCGAGTTCAGATAACGCTGCTCCCAACATACTCTGATCTGTGTGAATTTCCAGCTTTACTTCACTTCCTGTTTCATCTGCAACGGTAAGCGACAGCTGCTTACTGCCTTCCCCGATTACACTGCCATCCGGCCATGTATCAGGCGCGCCTGTTTCTACGTCTTCATCTGACGAAGCTGCCGTGGAATCATTCCCTGCGCTGTCCTGCGCCTGTTGCGCAGAAGGCGTCTTTTTTGTACTGCCATTACAACCAGCTGTAAACGATGCCGTAGCCACAATCAGCATGATACAAAGGATGCATGACGTAAATTTTTTACTACCATTTTTTTGCATATCCGTATCTCCTTTGTTATTTTTTTGATTCCTCTCTCTAACCGGTACCCGCAGTCTGGACAGAGGTATGTATGTCTGGATATTCCGGCTTGGCATTCTGCTGATCAGCCTTCTCAGATCTTCTCCAATGGCTTATATTCCAAATTGTGGCGTTTGGTCAGATCAGCAGCTTGTTGTACGCTTTACGGCGACGGACTCGCACAGGATTTTCACCTGTTTCCCCAGACAGTCCTATATTATAATTGTTTCCCGCTGCTTCGTCAATAAAAATGTGCCGCTGCGCAGACCGCCTGTCTGCTTCACCTGTTACGCAGCCGTTCAGATAACTCCTGAAACGGTTCGTATCCGGTACAAAGCAAAAACCCTTAGAGATCATCTCTCTAAGGGTTTTGATTAGCTGGCCCACAAGGATTCGAACCTTGAAATGACGGAGTCAGAGTCCGTTGCCTTACCATTTGGCGATGGGCCATTGTCATGTCGATTTGTGCTGTTCGCTTTCGACATGATGTATTATATAACGCTTTGAAAAAAAATGCAAGCCTTTTTTTAAATTTTTTTATTTTTTTTTGAATCCCTGTCTTATACGATCGAAGCAACCTGAATCGGTATTATTTTTTGCAATTCCTGCAAAGTCAGTTCGATCTGACATCCTATTTTTCCTCCGCTGACCATAATCGTCTCCTGCTGTTCACAGCTTTGATCGATCACAGTCGGAAACTGCTTCTTCATACCGACCGGAGAACATCCTCCATGTATATACCCGGTAAGCGGCAGCAGCTCTTTTTCACGAATCATTTCTATCTTTTTCTCTCCTGCTGTTTCGGCAGCCTTTTTCAGATCCAGCTCCTGACAGACAGGAATGACAAATACATAATGCCGGCCGGATTTTCCGACCGTTACAAGCGTTTTAAATACCTGCCGCGGGTCCTGACCCAGCACGCTGGCCACTTCCTGTCCGCTGATCGCTTTGGTATCTTCGTAAAAATGGCTTTCATATACAATCTGTTTATTGTCCAGCAGACGCATCACATTTGTTTTTTCATTTTTCTTCATTTGCCAGCACTCCTCCGTTCGTGAAAAACATCGTTCCATCCGGATACGCTATCGGATCGCAGCCGCCTGATTTCCTGACGCATCGGATCAGATATTTAAAAACAGATGAAATTCAGGATAATATTTTAATACTGCGCGTCCGATAATCTGATCCTTATGAACATACGTATAGTTCTGCGCCTCTTCTTTATTTTTTGCCACACCATCATCGATGGCACATTGTGCCCAGTATCTTGCGTCTTCTGAAATATTCCGGTTATCCCCGAGCATCAGATAGCTGTCCTTCGGCACTTCGAAAGAAAACCCGTTGTTTCCGTCTACCCATTTCTCCGGCAGATAATTTTCTCTGATCGGCGTTTCGGATCCGTCGATATAAATTTCGCCATCTCTGATCTCCACCGTTTCCCCCGGCAGTCCGATAATTCGCTTAATATAAATCGTATCTTCATGCACCGGATATCGAAACATTACCACATCGTACCGTTTCGGCTCTTCAAACAAATACGACAGCCGGTATCCAAAAATACGATCGTCAACCGTCAGCAGATTTTCCATAGATTCTGACGGTATCTCCGCATTAATCAAAACATATCGGTTTACAGCTACCGCCGCTACGCATGCAAACAGAATGATCCATATATAACTTAACAGCTCTTTCCACCATGGGCGTTTCTGCTCCTGCATCTGTTCTTCTTCCTGATTTTTTCTTTTACCCAAATTCATAACCTCCATCCAGCCAGCTGTTTAGTATGACAGCAAAGATTTAAAATGTGGAAAATACTTTACGATTGCCCGGCCAAGAATCTGATCCTCTTCCACATATGCGTACTGCCGCGCATCTTCCATATTATCCGCCAGTCCTGCCTCCAGTGCCTTTCCTGCCCAAAACCTTGCATCCAGAGAAATATTCCGGTTATCCCCAAGCATCAGATAACAGCCTTGCGGAACCTCGAACACATACCCGTCGTTATCATCCACCCACTGTTCCGGCAGATACGGCTCTGTAAGCGGCGTATCCGCATCGTCGATATAAATTTTCCCCTGACGGATTTCCACTTTTTCACCCGGCAGTCCGATCACACGCTTAATGTAGTTTTGCGTCTCATCGACCGGATAATGAAAAATCACAACGTCGAATCGCTCCGGATCGCCAAATGCATACGCCAGGCGAAATCCAAACAGCCGGTCCCCCGGTTCGATCATATTTTCCATCGATTCTGACGGTACTTCCGCATTAATGAGCACAAACCTTGTCATTAACTGTGCCAGCAGAAACGCTATAATAAAAATCTCCGCAAAACTTAATAACTCCCGCAGGAACGACCTCTTTTTTGTTTCCGTCTCTTCTCCCGTTTCTTCTCCCTGCACCTTTTCCTGCGCATTCAGATATTCCTTTTCTTCCATTCCAGACCTCGATTTCCTTCTTTTATTTTGTTTATGTTCAGACAAAAATATGTATGCGACACACGCTGTATCATAAGACTGTCTTTACATTATAAACATATCTGACTGCTTTTTCAATCCGCTGTGGCATTTTTTCTCATTTAACTGTAATGAAAAAGGAATCGTTCCGGCGGGTCCGTGCATTTACCACGCTGTCGGTATAAAAATGCCGCAGCTGCAGGTATCAGAAAAATAAAACCGGAGCAAATCTGTTCCTATCACAGAAATTTGCCCGGTTTTGTATTTTTCCTTCATTAATTATCTATATTGCATATAAAACTCATACATTGACAAATCAAGCGCGCGTCCGGAATTCGTTGGATAACCGCCAGATCCATGCACACCGATCACGTATCTGCCATCACATATGGCGCTGCCGCTATTCCCACCAGCCGCATCGATTGTATATTCATAAATTTTGTTGCTGTATTTTGTAACATTACCTGTATGTGTCCACATCCGGGTATTGTCTGTCATTCCCTGTACCTCTTTTGGATATCCTGTAATTGTAGCATTTTTACCCACCTGGGAACTTCCTTTGACAGCCATACCATAGTAACCAATACTGCTGCCTAATTCGGATGATAATTCGACCATCCCCCAATCATCATCGATCTTTTCAGAGGCATACCAGTCTGCCCCAACATGGATATTCGTGGCGCTCACAACACCATATGGTTCTGCTGAACCATCTTTCGCAGCAATGATTACAACATTCGTTGCCCAGCCACCCTTTTGCGAACCATATAAAGCATGCCCACAGGTACCGGCAGCTTTCGGGCCAGTCAAAAATGCTGTTCCACGATAAGTTTTCCCGTTCGGAAACGTTGCTGACAGATAGCAGTTCCACCGCCACGGTAAAGACGTTGTATTTGTAACAGGCGTTCGGTCATCCGTTTCATTTACAGAAGACGGCATTGTGCTTTCCACAGAACTATCGAGCACTGGCAGTCTGGAAAATGCATCCATATCAAATTTCCCATCTTCCCTCAGCAATCCCATTTTCTCCAAATCTTCTTTTGCTGCCTGATCGATACCAAAATCCGTCTTCGGCATTGCTTTTGGTACAAAAGGCTCCGACCTGCTTTCTGATATCTCTGCAGCGCCTTCTTTTCTAAACGGAATGCTTACTTTCCCTGTCCCTGGTTCACAACTAACGACACCAAATGCATCTGTCCCTGACAGGCTTTTCTGCGCTTTATTTATTTTTGTGCTTTGTGTCAGTTCTTCGTCAATCGTTGGCAATTTCGCCAGCGCCTGAAAATCAAACTCTCCCTCTTGCGTTAACAATCCCATTTTTCGCAGTTGCTCTTTTGTTATTTCGTCGATACCAAACGAATATTCCGGCAGAACTCCCGTATCAAAAGGCTCGGCCTTTGTTACAACAGAAGTCCGATTTTCCTCATTTTCGATAATTGTACTAATACTTACCTCGCCTGTATCCACTTTATAGCTGGCAACATCCGACTTTTCTTTTTGTTTGCCGCTATTTTTTGCTGCCAGTACGGACACCGGCAAAACCAAAAGTATACCTAATACCATTGCGGGTATTAATTTTCTTTTTACCATGCGGCCTCTCCTTTCCTAATTATGAGCTTTTATCATCGTTCTTATCGTTCTTATCCTTCTTATCCTTCTTATCGTTCTTATCGTTCTTCCATAACAGAAGAAAACATCTCCTCTGCTGACCAGAACTTCCACGTTTCCGGCTTTTATCACCCTCTTTTTTCAATGATCTTATACTGCTTGGCGCTTAGAATTGTTACTTACTGTTTTTAGAAAAATAACATCCGCAATCATTTCACATAACTATAAGATTCTCATACTGCTACAACAGCAAATCAACTCTTTTATATTATTACACAATTTGTTATATTTGTAAATATATTCTACAGAAAATAAACTATTTTGCAGCAAACGACAAAAATACTTTCAGACATGCTTTTTCACTCTGAAAAATTTCCATTTATGCAATCCATTTATAAATCAGGCATCTGTCTGTTTTTATCCTGCATTCTTCCACACCATGATCTGTTACATGCTGCAATCACCATTCATTCCTTACCATTTTCACTCTGTTCTTATCATTCCTGCCTGCAATAATGCTGATATAATTCATATATTTTTTGCCGCATTCGCTCTATAAGCTCCACAGGCTCTAATACAGTAGCGTTCGTTCCAAATGGCAGCAGATAATCCGCAACCCATTCCAAAGTGTCCCTGCTGATTTCCATATCGATCATCCCGCCGCCTGTTGGGAAGATCTTCAATCCGCCTGCAAGCAGACATTCGCTTTCGCAGCGTTTCACGCCTGTGTCTGTCAGACGAATTTTTATGTGGTAATCATTTTCAGCGACAGTCTGTTCAAGATATTCCTGCACAGACGCAGGAACGGGATATTTTCCCTTGAGATAAGGCTTTTCTTCTATAATTTCTTTGATTTCTTTCATTTCTATGATTTTTTTTATACGATCTACCCGAAATACTCTGATTTGCTCTGCTGTAGTACAATAAGCAGGGCAGTACCAAAGTCCGTTCATGGCATACAAACCGATCGGTATTACTGTTCGTGTACGTTCCGAATGCATCGACGCATACCGAATCGTTGCGGCACAATGGTTTATAACAATCTGAAACAGGTCGGCAAGCAGCGGCGAATCGCAATGCCGGTCGGGAATCCAAAATACTACTTTGTTCTGAATCTGCGTAATACTATGTTGTATATCCGGCGGCAGACAATTCAGAAATTTTTTCAGGACGGATATCGTTTCCTGTTCAAAAGGCAGATCACGATAATACTTTAGAGCCTGGCAGGCAAAGAAAATCGCCTTTGCTTCGTCTTCCGAAAATGTAACCGGCGGTAGAACGCGTTCTTTCAAAACATGATACCCTCCCGCCGCCCCGACTTCGGAATAAAGCGGAAAACCTGCCCGTTCTAATTCCTGTAAATCACGCAGTATCGTTCTTTTTGATACGGAAAATTCTTTTGCCAGTTCCCCTGCCGTAAAATTCCTTTTGGCATTTATTGTGATCATCAGTTCAATCAGTCGTTCTGCTTTTGACATTTTTCATACTCCTTTCCGAATGATGACAGGTTCTGTTACCATTCTATGATATACTATTTGTATTCCAAATACAATATGGCACACGACAAACACAGGCAGCGCATTCCTGGCCTGTGAAATCAGCCGCTGCCAGATGTCACACAATAAAAAACGCCAAAAATTTCAAGGAGAATCTGCTATGAAAAAAAAGATGTACCTAATGATGATCAAAAAAAGCAAGACCTATTCAAAACTGACAAAGCAGACAGTTCTGGAACACGTAGAGAACATAAGAAAGCTGGACGATCAGGGAAAACTGGAAATCTGCGGTGTCTTTCACGGCTATCCCGGAATGGCGGGTATGTATATCCTAAAAGTGGAAAGCCTTGAAGAAGCTGAAGAAATCTGCAAGGCGGAGCCGTTGGTAACGAAAGGCTACGCAACCTATCAGTTAGCCGGCCTGGAGATTGCCAGCCGCGAAAATAATTACCTGCTGTAACTTATGGCAAACATCGCGGCAGAGACCGGCCGGATGCCATCCTAAAACTTCCAGAGCGTGTCTGAATAGCGTTCCCGCGATCTGCGTTCTTTGCAAAATGTGAATCACATCTCACTGAAAGCATTTGGAACGCATGTTTCAGACACGCTCCGTAACACATGGTAAAAATCGTCAGTGTACGCCCGGTGCCTGCCAGCCGCAGACCCATCCGTTGCCTGTACGAATCCCCTTACTCAACATCACGCAGCGCATTTCCATTTTCTTCACCGGTACGTACCTTGACCACGCGTGCTACATGGAACACGAAAATCTTACCATCGCCAATGCGTCCGGAATAAAGCGCTTTTTTAGCGGTATCGATCACCTGATCGACTGGGATCTTATTGACTACCACTTCTATTTTGATCTTCGGCAGCAGCGTCGCGTCCATCTCAACGCCACGGTAATATTCCCCGGCGCCTCTTTGAATGCCGCATCCCATCACCTGCGTAACTGTCATTCCGGTTACGCCCAGTTCATTCAGCGCTCTTTTTAGTTTCTCAAATCTGGACAGTTTCGCAATAATCGCGATTTTATACATTCCTGTGTCTGCTCGTATTCCCTCGTCTGCTCGTATCACCGGAACAGCCGCGTTCATCTGAGCCGGAGTAGCCGCCAAAGGATTGTCTTCTCCCAGATCTGTATTTTCATTTATGTCCAGCGTGCCCATCACATCATGAATGGCAAATCCGGAATATGCGCTTGCCAGTCCATGTTCATGCAGATCCAGACCATCGATCTCAATTTCCTGTTCGACACGCAGACCTATCGTATGTTTAATCGCCTGAAAAATTATGGTC
>OFHA01001754.1_pt1 | contig 13933 bp, 9 predicted proteins | sample 1521891 | NCBI WGS metagenome assembly OFHA01 (sample SAMEA3504089, study PRJEB24116) | mouse gut metagenome | biome: mouse gut; feature: mouse-associated habitat; material: faeces | place: Denmark | collected 2011
ATGCCCGCACACCGGAATCGATGCTTTTACAATCGCCCGGATATGATCGCATACTTCCAGACCGCCCTCCAGCTTTACCGCCTGCGCACGTCCTTCCTTCATCAGCCGGCCTGCGTTTACGACCGCGTCATAGACCGACGTCTGATACGACAGAAACGGCATATCCGCGATAATCAGCGCATTTTTCGCTCCACGCGCGACAGCTGCCGTATGATGAATCATATCTTCCATTGTTACAGACAGCGTGTCTTCATAGCCAAGCATAACCATCCCCAGAGAATCCCCGACAAGAATGGCGTCGATCCCTGCTTCATCGACGAGTTTGGCTGTCGTATAATCATACGCTGTCAGCATCGATAATTTCTGCCCTTTTGCTTTTGCCTCACGAAATGTAACAGATGTGTTTTTCATAATCCAATTTTCCCTTCTTTTAAATATAATTGAAACTTGTTACTGAACGGTAACATTGGATGAAAATCGTAATGGATGTTAGAAATGAATGATTAGTTCATGGAACAACCTGGTTTCAGATATATTGTCATTATTTTTCTGCTTTCGTTCCAAAGTCAGACCTTTTTGCAAAGTGTCTGCTCCCGCTGGCAGTCCTATAATGAAAACATAAAATATCATTTGATACAGTTTCTTTTGAATACCGTTCGTCTGACAATATATCACAAACAGGTCCCAATTACAATATTTTGCTTCGAATTTGCATAGATGTGCTAAAAAAAAGACATAATAATCAGCGGCAGCCGTTTAACGGTTTCCTTTTTTGAAAAGCGGAATAAGAATGGCTCCCGCGGTATTTCCAAGCGTAATAACGAGAATGCAGAGCGCCGCCCGACCAGACCATGCCCCGGCCAGCGAAAAATAAAACATATCCGCGATGCAATGCTCAAACCCGCATAAAATAAATGCCGCTACACCCAGAAACAGGATCGCCGGATGTTTTGACGTCTTATACCCATCGACTGCGACATACATTAAAAATCCGCAAAATACGCCCAGCAAAAACAGACTCAGCGGATGATCATCGATCTTTGTCTGACTCATCTGCCCTGCCAGCTGCGCAATGCCGTCTGTCCGCGTATGCAGTACCGCTGCCGCCGCCAGTCCTGTTCCAGCCAGATTGCCAAGCCAGATCACTGCCAGATCTGCCAGATAGGAGAACGGCTGGCAGACCAGATATCCTGCTTTCCCCGTATACAGATTCAGTCCATGTACACAAATCGTATACAACCCGATCGTAAACATCAGCGCTCCGGCGATTTTATTTTCCAGAGACAAATATACGATGCCTCCGATTCCGATTGCGATGCCTGCCAGAACTGCCAGCCCAAACATATGTATATATTTTCTCATCTCTTTCTCTCTCACGATCCCTGTTTTTTTCTGTTGCTAATACTCTTTGGAAACCTCGCTCAGACCATACGTCTGCTTAAATATCTGCAAATCTTTGTCATTGCGTACAAACATCACCTCGTGGAATTTCCCGGTATGGATATTTTTAAATCCAGCCACCTGTTCTCCATTGCAAATACTGCATTTTAATACCGGCTTTTCATTCGCGCGATCATATTCCAGCCTTTTGACTTCCTGTTTCTTTTTCTGAAATAACATCTGACCGATCCTTTCTGCCTGCCGCTGTTTCCGTTCCCGACAGGCTTTCCAGATCATTATATGTCAATATCTGCATTTTCGCAAGCAAAAACCTTCAGCCAGATACGTCTAATCCTGATATCGGATTCTGTCCACCAAAGATTCCTTTTTCAGATTTCTGCTCATTAAAAATGAAAGCAGCATCTGCAGCAGACCAATGACTGCCATCATACAGACAATTTCAGCTATCGGAATGTGATATACGTTCAGGCCAAACACTCCCCGTTTCTTCGCATAGCAAAAAAGCGCATACCCCATCGGCAGTCCGGCCAGCACAGCGATCAGTATGGTCCCTGCCGAAAACAGCAGTCCCTGCAGCTGCAGGCTGCCGTTCAGCTGCCGGTTTGTCATCCCCACTGCCTGAAGGATTCCATACTCCTGCTTTTTCGTAATAATGTTTATAACCATCGTATTTGCAAGATTCATAAATCCAATCATCCCCAGAATCACAAGAAACAGATAGCATCCGGCCCTCATCAGCTGCACCGCCATATCCGCCAGTTCTAACTGCTGCGTATACACGCTTAGTTCCACATGTTCCATTCCATCTGTCAGCTTCTCCAGCTCCGCCTGTATCCGCTGTACATCTTCCTTTGCACAGTCCACCCACAGCCAGCCGGCAGAAGCGCCTGAAAATCCCATCCTTTTATACGTTTCTTCTGTAATTATAAAATATGCATTTGCATGTCCAAATGCTCCGGCCAGCCTGCCGTCCACCGTTGCCGTTTCCGTTCCGTTCGTCACTTCTGCCGTCAGAGACTGCTGCATCTGCCAGCCGTCTTCCTCCATATGACTGGACCATCCATAATAAAAACCATTTTGATTCCTATCATTTTGAAAATCGTCGCTGCCCTGGAACATCCCGTCACGCTGCTTTTGGGCTGCAATATCTTTCTCATCCAATACGGCTATATCCTGCTTTTTTCCATCGATCACTGCAAGCAGGACATCTCTCGTTTTTACTTCCCTGACGCCGTCGATCGCCTGAATCTGGCGAATCAGCGACGGATTCAGCGGATTGTTTTTTAATACTGCCTCCAGATTGTTTTCCGGATATGCCTCATCTTCCAGATAATAGCTTAGTTCCAGCTGAAACTGTCCATATTCTACCATCGAACGGGCTTCATATTCGGTATCCATATTTCCCATCAGATTTGCCAGAATTACGAACAGGACGCAGGACAGTCCCATCGTTAAGATTGTCATAACCGTACGCTTTTTATTTGCCGCAATACTGGCAGCTGCCAGCGCATAAACGCTCATATTTGCTTTGCCCTTGCGAAATCCTGCCCTGGAGCTGCCGGTATTCTCCATATAACGAACCGCCTCAGCCGGAGAAATCTTACTCACGATTTTCATCGGTCTGCGCAAAGCCAGCAGCACTGTCAGCAGTGCAAGCACCGCTGATAATAACAGCATGGCCGGCGAAAAACTGCTGACCGGAATCCGTTCCAGCTCTGAAACGACTTTTTCCTGCATGGTCAGCCAGGCAATCCCTGCCCAAGACAGGAGATATCCTGCCGCGACTCCCGACGGGATACTATATCCAGCCAGCGACAGTCCCTCCTGAAAGATCAGGCTCCGCATCTGCTTTTTCGAAGCTCCCAGCGCACGTATTTTTCCGTATTCCCGAATATTCTGCACAATGCCTACCTGATAAATATTATAAATAATCATAACGGAAAACAGAATTACTATGACAGCTATGACTGCACATACGCTGAGCGTTTCAAAGCCTGCTTCCAGCGTATACGCCAGATACCCCCAGTTTACAGATACGTACTTTTCTTCAATCCCGCATTTGGCTGCAAGCTCTTTTAGCACTTCCTCAGCATTATCCGCATTTATCGTGACTTCTTCTCCCAGCCGGAACGCAGCGATACAGGTCAGATCTTCTTTCTGATACTGTGCATCCAAAAACGCCTGTGACACATATACGGAAAACGATCTCTGATCCGTTACATTTTTCAGCGACTGCATGATTCCACTAACTGTAAACTCCCGTAATTCGTATGTCTGCTGCAGATTGGAACGGTAATTTAACGCTATTTTATCTCCGACCGCGGCATCGGGATACCCAAGCGCTGCAAAAAATTCTTTTTGTGCCGCGATCTCATCGATTCGCTGCGGATATATGCCATCCGTAAAATATGCGTCTATATTGTAAAGATCTCTGATCGTATCGTCTGCCGCCAAAAAGTTTACGCTGCCATCCATTTTGACCAGTCCGGCATTCGCCATCAGACCAATCCTTGAAAACTCTCCCCGTCTTTGCATTTCCTGCAGCTGTCTGCTGTCTGTCTTCACAAATATTCCATAATGACTGCCGTTTATGAGCGCCGCGTTTGCTTTTCCATATTTTAACATCCACCAGCCAAAGGTACAGATCACAGTCAGAAGAATCGTAGTTAAAAAGATCGTTGCCATAATCAGTATGCTTCTCGTCTTATTTTTCTTATTGTTGCTCCGTGCCAGTCTCGTAATCGTTCTCATTCCGCATGCACCACCTGTCCGTCTTCTATTACCAGAATCCGATCGGCTGTCTGCGCTATCTCTTCGTCGTGCGTAATCATAACCATCGTCTGTCCGTATTTTTGCGCAGACATTTTCAACAGCGCAATCACCTCCTCGCTGGTACGTGAATCCAGATTTCCGGTCGGTTCATCCGCAAACACAATATCCGGCTTTGCTGCCAGAGCTCTCGCGATTGCCGCTCTTTGCTGCTGCCCTCCGGACAGCGCATTCGGCAGATGATGCAGCCGTTCTTCCAGTCCGAGCGTCTGTATCAGTTCGGTTACAAACGTCTGATCGACCGACTGGTGATCCAGACCGATCGGCAGTACGATATTTTCCCATATATTAATCGACGATACCAGATTATACGCCTGAAAAATAAAACCGATTTTTCGTCTGCGGAATACCGCCAGTTCTTCTTCTTTCATCTTCGAGATATCTTTTCCCCGGATCCGTACGCAGCCGGAAGTCGGCGTATCCAGTCCGCCCAGCAGGTGCAGCAGCGTGCTCTTTCCGGAGCCTGATTTTCCCACAATCGCCGTAAACTCACCCTGACGGATTTCAAGATCGACGTGGTCCACAGCCTTTACCCTATTTTCATCTGTGCCATAATATTTACACAGATCCTGTGCCTGTAAAATTACATGCATGATATCAGTCCTCCCTAAACCATTTTTATACTGTACCTATCCTATCATGCCCGGCTTACACCCTGCTTACAATATCAAAAGAAAACTCTTACAGTTTTGTAAGATTGCCTGCTTTTTCTGTTTCTATTGTCAGACCGGCAGATGCACGACAAAAATACTGCCCGGATATCCTTCTTTTCTTTCTGTCCCTGCCCTGACCGATATCGTTCCATGGTGTCGTTCGACAATCGCGCGTACCAGATATAGTCCGATGCCTGATCCGCTTTCTTTCCGTACTCTTTGATCGGTGCTGCGATAAAATCTTTGAAATATTTTATGCCGTTCTTTTTTTCCAATCCCAATTCCCTGATCGGCAATTTCTATCCGTACGTAATAAACCCGCTTTTGGATCCGAATACAGATCTGACTTTCCGGCGGACTATATTTAATGGCGTTATCCATCAGATTGACAAACGCTTCACATAACCACTTTTTATCCTGCCAGATCTTTAACTGCTCCAGCTCCGGCTCATAATCAAACTCCAGTTCCATTTGTTTTTCCGATGCTTTCGGATAACTTCTGTTTGCCGCCTGAATCAGGGTATCGAAAATCCCTGTATATTCCAGCGTCATCTGCATCATTCCGGTCTCCATATAAGAGATCTGCACCAGCGCGTCCAGCAGCGTTTTCAATCCATCCAGTTCATTTCTGCACCGCGCAAAAAATTCTTCGCGCTCCGCTTCGCACAATGTCATAGTCTCCATCACGGAAAAACATGTGTCTAACGCGGCGACCGGCGTTTTCAGCTGATGCGAAATATCAGTAACAATACTTTTTGTTTTTTCCTTTTCTTCATATGCCTGTTTCCGCATGGAAAAAATATCTGTTCTCAGCATTTCCAGCTGATCGTTCAGATAAGCTGCCTCCGATGCGCATACAGATGCTACCGGCAGTCTGCAGGTATCTTTGAAACGCCCGGATTCCCGCTGCCCGTCCTGCTTTTCTTTACACAGCAGTTCGATCTCCTGTCCAAGCTGTTTGAAATATTTTTTCTCCGATTTCTGTCTCTGCCGTTTCTCTGCAAAAAATAAAAACAAAATCAGAAGCAGAAAGAAAAAAGATCCGCCGGTTAAACGCATACACTGTTTTAGAAAATCTACGTAGTATCTGTTTTGAAAACTTTTCAAATAACCATACTGTTCCAGATATCTTACAGAGTCCGATTCGTCTGACTGCATCATCTGAATCGCCTGATCCAGTCCGATATCCGTATCGGCGCGGATGATCTGATTTAAAATCGCCATTTTGTCCTCGTAATTACGCCAGCCAGTCGAAACAAAACACAGATTCATCAAAACAATTCCAATGAAAAATAAACTGCCCAGACTATATCTATAAAATTTTTCTGCTCTCATAGGTTCACCGCTCCGTCGGTCTTATATTTTTAAATACAGAAAAGGACTCCGAAGAGTCCTTCTCATTTTTCGTTTTCTGTTTCTTTTCACTTCCGTACTGGTCAGATACTTCCTTATGATATCCGGATTAGCAGACACCCTGCGCCAGCATTGCCTCGGCTACTTTCTCAAATCCGGCGATATTTGCGCCTGCCACATAATCGCCTTCCATGCCGTATTTTTTCGCCGCATTGTCGATATTGTGATAAATATTTACCATAATCTGCTGCAGCTTGGAATCTACTTCTTCAAATGTCCAGCTCAGTCTTTCGGAGTTCTGTGTCATTTCCAATGCGGATGTTGCCACACCGCCGGCATTTGCAGCTTTACCGCCAATAAACCATACGCCGTTCTCCTGCAGATATTTTGTCGCGTCGATCGTAGTCGGCATATTTGCGCCTTCGCAGACAGCCTTGCATCCGTTTGCAACAAGCTGTTTTGCGTCGTCGATCAGCAGTTCGTTCTGTGTCGCACATGGAAGCGCGATATCACATTTCACCTGCCAGACACCGCGGCCTTCATGATACTCTGCGCTCTTTCTTGCTGCCGCGTACTCTGTCAGACGTGCGCGTTTTACTTCTTTTACTTCCTTTAATAACGCTACATCGATGCCTTCCGGATCATAGATCCAGCCGGTAGAATCCGAACAGGTAACGACTTTTGCACCCATCTGCTGCGCTTTTTGCGTTGCATAGATCGCAACGTTACCAGCTCCGGATACGACAACCGTCTTGCCTTCCATGGATTCGCCATGACATTTCATTAACTCCTGTGTAATATATAATAATCCATAGCCAGTTGCTTCTGTACGTGCCAGAGAGCCGCCGTAAGACAGACCTTTTCCTGTCAGCACGCCTTCGTAAGTACTGCGGATCCTCTTATACTGGCCAAACATATAGCCGATTTCTCTTGCGCCGGTACCGATATCTCCAGCCGGTACGTCTACATCCGCGCCGATATATTTGCACAATTCTGTCATAAAGCTCTGGCAGAACGCCATCACCTCACGGTCAGATTTTCCCTTCGGATCGAAATCGGAACCGCCTTTGCCGCCGCCGATCGGAAGTCCGGTTAAGGAATTTTTGAAAATCTGCTCAAAGCCTAAAAATTTAATAATACCCAGATTTACTGACGGATGCAGACGCAGACCGCCCTTGTAAGGTCCAATCGCGTTATTAAACTGTACTCTGTAACCAGTATTTACCTGTACCTGTCCCTGATCGTCTACCCACGGAACGCGGAATTTGAACTGTCTGTCCGGCTCTGTCAGTCTTTCCAGCAGAGCTTCTCTTTTATACAGCTCCTCGTTTGCTTCAATGACAGGTCTTAAAGATTCCAACACTTCCCCAGCCGCCTGAAGAAACTCCGGCTCAGAAGCATTTTTCTCTTTTACTCTTGCAAGCACATCATCAACATAACTCATTTGGCAATCTCCTTTTTTATAATTTTTTCAGTTTTATGATTTTCACTGGAATGTATTCGATATTCAAATACGCTCTGATTTCTTCATTTTAATATGAAATTGCGGTAACTGCAAGTTATTTTTCGTAATTTTGCAAATTTCTAATTATCTAAAGTGTAAGTTACAGTCCGCAAAACGGTTTCTGACAGTTCTCACCCACATCAAACGTGCCATAACCTGATTACGGTTATGGCACGCTTCTGCTCTGCTTTAATATGCAATTGTTTCTTCTTCCCCATTTCTTCGAACCATCAGCAGCTGCGTCTGATTCCCCGTCAATGCTTCGCTCCTCGCATCCGGCTGACTTCCTCCGATACTAATCTGATAATCCCCCGGCCGGATGACACATGTCCCGTCCTCTGTAATGACTGCAAAATCTCTCGTCTTTAGAACAACTTCAGCCAGCTTTGTCTCCCCCGGTTCCAGCGTCAGATGGCACAGGCCCTTTAACTGAAATCCCGGCTCATACGATTGCCGGTCCTCATGCCGGATGTACACCTGTACGCTTTCTTCCACCGGATAACTGCCCCGATTGGTCACTTTTGCCTGTACCGTTATATTATCTTTTACCTCGCACTCTGTCTGGCTCAGCGCGGCCTGCGAATACTCAACCTGCGAATAGGACAGTCCATACCCAAACGGATACAGCACTCTGGCGTTCGTATAGCGGTAAGTACGGTTACTCATGCTATAATCTGTAAAATCCCCAAGCTGTTCCGTATTCGCATAAAAGGTTACCGGAAGTTTTCCTGACGGGGAATATTCCCCAAAAATCGCCTCCGCAATCGCTCTGCCGCCGCGTGCCCCCGGATACCATGCATCCAGAATCGCCTCTACATGTTCGTCCGCCCAGGAAACGTCCATCGCGCTTCCAGCCAGCAATACAAGTATCACAGGCTTACCAGCTGCCACAATCGTTTCCAGAAGCTCCTGCTGCAGTCCCGGCAGCTTTAAGTCCGGCTTATCTCCGCTCGCGTACTCGTTACCGGCGTCTCCTTCTTCTCCTTCAATCGTAGCGTCCAGGCCCAGGCAGAGAACTACCGCATCCGCCTGCTCCGCAGCCAGCACCGCTTCCTGAAAACGGTCCTTTGGTTCTGCAAGTCCTTCTACCTTATCCTTATACAGATGGCATCCCTGCGCATAAAGGACTCTTACCTCGTCTCCCACATACTGCTGAATCCCTTCCAGCGGTGTAATATACCGGGAGGATGTGCCCATATAATTGCCGACCAGCGCATCCCTGGAATTCGCATTCGGCCCGATGACGGCGATTGTATGAATTTCTTTTTTATTTAACGGTAACATCTGATCTTTATTTTTTAACAGCACAATACTTCTTCTCGCCGCTTCTACGGAAAGCTCTGTATGCTCTTTACACTCTACTTTTTCGTAAGGAATATTGGCATACGGCGACGGTTCATCATCCATCATGCCCAGCCGGATACGTACCTCCATCAGTCGTTCTACCGCTTCTGTTACCGTTTCCTCGCTGATCAGTCCCTGTGCAAGCGCTGTTCCAAGATGCAGATAGGCATTGCCGCAGTTTAAGTCACAGCCATTATTTACCGCCATTGCCGCGGATTCTGCAGCTGTTTTGGTCACTCCGTGATGCAGGTGAAAATCGTTGACTGCCCAGCAATCGGATACGATATGTCCTTCAAACTGCCATTCTCCCCTTAAAATGTCCTTTAACAGCCGTCTGCTGCCGCACGCCGGTTCCCCGTTTACCCGGTTGTACGCGCCCATAACCGCCTCTACTCCTGCTTCTCTGACACATCTGCTGAATGCATATAAGTATGTATCATACAAATCATGCTCCGATACCTGCGCGTCAAACTCATGCCGCAGCGCTTCCGGCCCGCTGTGCACTGCAAAATGCTTTGCACATGCCGCCGCTTTCAGATGTTCCGGATCATCGCCCTGCAGTCCCCGGATATAGGACATGCCAAGCTCTGCCGTCAGATATGGGTCCTCTCCATATGTTTCATGTCCGCGTCCCCATCTCGGATCTCTGAAAATATTAATATTCGGTGACCAGAACGTGAGTCCTTTATAAATATCCCGATCGCCGCGGTCAGAAAACTGCTGAAACTTTGCACGCCCTTCTGTCGATACCACATCGGCAATACGATACAAAAAGTCAGGATCAAACGAAGCAGCCATCCCGATCGCCTGCGGAAATACCGTTGCGACTCCTGCCCTTGCAACCCCATGTAACGCTTCATTCCACCAGTTATAAGCCGGAATATGCAGCCGTTCGATCGCCGGAGACGCATACAGCATCTGCGACAGCTTCTCTTCTACGGTCATCTGGCTGACAAGTTCTTTTGCATATGTTTTCGTTTTCTCACTCATCCTTCTTCTCCTTTTCCCTGCGCCTGTCTTAAAATCATTCATACGTCAGATCCGCTGCGATTTTATGATCGGTTTTTGCACTTTCGTCTTGCCTTACTTTCCGGATAAGGCTACAATAAGAACAGATAGAACCTCACCTGGAACACACGAAAGGGCAAAGCATCTATGATCGAATCTTTAAATGGAATGCACGAAACCGTTCATTATAAAGCAGATACAAATCTGCGCCTGTATCACAACGATCAGCCGGAAAACTATCCGTACCACTGGCATACGCCTGTCGAAATTATCGTTCCTATGGAAAATAGTTATTCTGTCACCATCGGGAGACAGACAATCACGCTGGAACCAACGGACATTATTTTTATCTGTCCGGGCGTCATTCATTCGTTAACGGCTCCCGCACACGGCAGTCGGATGATCTTTCAGGCTGAAATCACTATGTTTACCACCATTCGCGATTTTGAATCCATCCTCAGTCTAATGTCGCCGGCACTCAAAATCGCAAACGCTCACTCTCCGGATATTCACGGTCAGATTCTAAATCTGCTGCTGGAAATTGCCGAGGCTTACGACAATAACCATTTTTTACTCGAAACGACAATTTATTCCAAGCTGCTGCAAATATTTGTTACGATCGCAACCAACTTTACAATCAACTTTGAGCATATCAGTCACGAAGTCCATCTGCACAAAGAATATGCGGAAAAATTTATGTCTGTCTGCTCTTATATTAACGAACACTGTACCGAAAACCTGAATCTGGATGAAATTGCAGCCGTTGCCGGCTTTAGCAAATACCATTTTACCAGACTGTTCAAACAGTTTACAGCTACGACTTTTTATAAATATCTGAACCAGAAACGTATCGAGCACGCTCAGCAGCTGCTGGCCAACCCGGAAATTACAATTACGGAAGCTGCGCTCAGCTCCGGCTACACAAGTCTGTCCGCATTTATCCGTATGTTTAAATTAATCAATCAGTGTACTCCCACAGAATACCGCAATCTGTTTACAAACGCAGGCCACCAGCCGCCGGACCCCTCCTGACCGGCGCTGGCCGCAGCCTGTCCAACGTTTATTCTACATATCCAAATCCAAGTATTGTAAACTTTTTCTTCCGGTCCGTTTCCTGCAGCTGCACCCGCACATGATGACTGCCGCCTGTATGGCCGTTCAGTATGATGATCGCGTTGCAATGCAGCCAGCCGTTTACAAACGGATCCGCCGTACGCACATACCGCCCATCCACAAAAACGTCTGCGCGTCCGGCGTCCATTTCACCGGAATCTTTAAAAATCAGAAGCAGCGCCCGGCAGGAAATCGTCATTTCAAAATATGGCTGTGCCGTATCTGTTCCGTCATAATGCCAGTTAAACGGAAACTCCGGTACCGGCTCCACAACCGCATCCATCTCCACACACTGCAGCACACGGTCTGTATGTACAAAACCGCCCGGCTGTATCTGTACATTTCTGTAAAGATCCTTTTTATCCAGGAGCCTGACATTTTCAAACGTATTTCCAATCAGCGGTTCCCGCAGTACCGTCTCTGCTGTCTCGTCAGAAATACACGCCTGCTCCCATAAATAAGCCAGACAATCCGCCATCACTCTGTGCCCTGTATTTGTCGGATGGTAAATATCATAAAAAAACTGGTTTTTCGTCATGATCCTTCCTGCGCCATGCCCGTAGTAAAACTGCTTTGTAACCGCATTTTTGATACTGACCATCGGCAGATGGTAATGCATGCCAACCGGTATCATTCGTTCCTGCAGATTTTCATCATTGGCAAATACCGAAAACAACAAAACGACTGCCGGCTCATTCGGCTGCTTTAACGCTTTTCTGACCAGACTCTCGTAACAGTCGCCCTGCGTCTCATCGCCCTGATCATTGACCGCAAATTCGATCACAATGATATCCGGCTTTACGCTTCCATCTCGTAACACATCCCGTTCAAACCGTATCATCCCAAGTTCCGACGGCGTGCCTCCCACACCCGCCTTGATAAACCGTACATTCTCTCCATTTCCATACATTTTCTGAAATCTGCGCCAGGACTGGTACGCATAGCACTGCGTATATATCGGCACTGCTCCCGCCCCCTGCGTGATCGAGCCGCCGATATATGCTATCGTAACCTCTTCCCCTCTTTTTGCCCGTTCGATCACACGCCGGAGCCTTTTGCTGTCTCCGCACGATACACAGGAATCCGCAATCATCTGCTCATATTCTGCAGATTCAAACGCAATCTCCTCTTCCCCAGTCGTCTTCGGCGCACGATATCCGTCGTTTAAGTACAGCCTGACGTTTAACCGCGCCGTTTCATCCGGCGTTTCCAAAATGACATAAATCTGTCCCGGTATATCGTCGTCTTCCGCCCATTCCGCCTGTGACAAATAGATTTTCTGTTCTGCTCCATCCCCGCGCAAAATGGCCTGCAGCTTCGTACCTCCGCCGTACAGATCGTGTTTTCCGTACATCTGAAACGTAACCGCCACCTTCTCCTTTGGACGTTTTGTTTCCACGGAAATACCGATACTGTGTACCAGCTTTTTTAACCCGTCCACGCTTCTTAACAGCTCAAGCTGATCTTCATCCGTAACTCCTCCGGTAATCTGCGCACTATTGACAAGCCGTTCACAATCCTGATACAAATACTGAATTCCTCTGCCATCATCCATTTTTGCGCCATAGATATCTTTGTCTTTCATAATATAAAACGAATCCCGCATCTTCTCCGGATCCGTTGGCGCCGCTGGTCCATGCATTTTAATTTTCCTCCCTGATCAACTATTTTGTATGTTCAATCTATCTCATTTTCGTCCTGTCTGCTTATCAATTCTTGCGGTATCTTTTCGATTTATTGCCCGCTTCTTGTCAAACCCCATCTACTCATGCTATGCTGAATCCATGCTATCAGATATGGAAGGAGAAATGCCATGACCGCCCCAGACAACCTTCGTTTAAACTTAAAAATCTCAGCGATGTTAGGGATCGTTATTTTTACGATTATTTTTATTTACCTCATTATTTACACGCGCCGCTATCAGATCTATGAAGATACGATCATCGGGCAGGAAAATTTAAATACGCTTTATTCCATCGATTCTTCTTTAAGTACAATGATTGCAGGCGCCGACGATTATTCCAAAATGATTCTGGCCGACAGCGTCGTCCAGCAGCAGATGCAGACCGGAGATATTTTAGCAGACTTTGACAAACAGCAGACCCTGATGAAACGCATTTATTCTGTCATGCAGTTTTCCGAATTTATCGACATGATCTGGCTCACCGACCAGCAGGGACAGCGGCTGATTATCGGAGCCAGCGCCAGCATTTTTACCGAACAGGGACTGACGACAGACAGTTACGAGCGGCTAAAAAAACCATACGGAACGCCGGAGCTTATCGTAGAAGAGGGCGAAACGCAAAACTCTTTCATGCTCATACGTTCCTTTAACAGTCTGGAACAGTTTTCCAGTCTGGGATTAATCGGCGTTCAGTTAAACCATAATAAGCTGGATGAACTGATTTCCAAAAGCGCTGATCTTGCATCCGAACAGATCGCCATATTAAATCTGGAAAACGAAATCATCTATCAGGGAGGCAGGAAAGAATTATCAAAAGATATCCTGTCGGCGGCGCATACGATCGACGCCTCACACACTGAGATTATACGAAAAGAACGCCGCAGCGGAAAAGACTACTTCCTGCTCGGCATTGTAAATCCGGCAAACGGCTGGAAAATCATGCGCTATACGCCGATTGCCGCAAACAGCGATGCCAGCGTACTTGTAAGATTTAACATCTTACTGGTCATCGTCATTGGACTGCTGATATTTTTTGGAGCGGCG
>OFHA01001756.1_pt1 | contig 13910 bp, 11 predicted proteins | sample 1521891 | NCBI WGS metagenome assembly OFHA01 (sample SAMEA3504089, study PRJEB24116) | mouse gut metagenome | biome: mouse gut; feature: mouse-associated habitat; material: faeces | place: Denmark | collected 2011
AATGTAACCTTACGAATCGGAAAAAAGGCATTATTTGAAGATGTGAACATCAAATTTACCGAGGGCAACTGCTATGGTGTCATCGGCGCCAACGGGGCGGGAAAGTCTACGCTTCTTAAAATCATATCCGGCGCGCTTACGCCTACCGGCGGAATCATACGCGTCAACAAAAATAAGGTGCAGATTCTGACGCTGGGCACAGGCTTTGATATGGAACTGACAGGAAAGGAAAACGTATATTTAAATGGCGCAATCATCGGATACGACCGGGAATTTATCAATGAACACTATCAGGAGATTGTGGAGTTCGCAGAGCTTTCGGATTTTATGAATGAAAAGGTAAAAAATTACTCCTCGGGTATGGTGAGCCGTCTTGGTTTTGCTATTGCAACGGTGGGGCCGCCGCCTGAAATTCTGATACTGGATGAGGTCTTGAGCGTGGGTGACCAGCTTTTCCGCAAAAAGAGTTTAATGAGGATTAGAGAGCTGATTCACGGAGGCTCCACGGTGCTGATGGTGTCTCATTCAACAAGTACGATTAGGGAAAATTGCGATATGGCTTTGTGGCTGGAAAAGGGACATATGGTTGCAATAGGAGACGCGGGGGAGATTTGCGACAGGTATGATGAGTATGACGGGAATTTGGAGAGGATTTTGTGGGAGAAGGGGATGGAGGAAGATGTGGAGGGGATATGTGCAGAAGAAATTACAATTTAAAAGGAAATAGGAGAGAGGTAGGTATTTACTATGGGTACGTTTGAAATTGGTCGAAGAAAAGTTGGAGAAGGATGTCCGGTGTATATTATCGCGGAGGGATGCGATAACCATATGGGCAATATAGATGCGGCGAAAGAGATGTGTCGGCAGGCAAAATTGGCTGGTGCTGACTGTATAAAATTTCAGCACCATTTACCAGATGAGGAAATGTTAAAAGATGCTCCAATGTCACCTAATTTCGATATTCCACTATATGATTTCTTAAAATTGCATGCTTTGACGTTAGAACAGCATGCAGAATTGATGAAGTATTGTCGAGAAATAGGTATCCAGTATTTATGTACTCCATTTAGCTTGAAAGCTGCTTATGAACTAAATGAAATAGGAGTTGATGCATTTAAAATTGGTTCCGGTGAAATGACAGATATTCCATCATTGGTAAAGATTGCGCAAATCGGAAAGCCGATGATTATTTCTACAGGAATGTCCACATTAGATGAAATTCAAAGAACATATGAAGAATTACTTCCATTTAAAATACCAATAGCATTCACAAATTGTCTATCAGAATATCCACCTAAATATGAAGATGTCAATCTGAATGTTATAGGAAGAATGAGAGAACGATTTCCCAATGCTATCATAGGTCATTCTGACCATACGCCTGATTTGTATACATGTTATGCAGCAGTTGCTTTAGGAGCAACTATAATAGAAAAGCATGTTATTTTATCAAAACAAACACCGGGGCCGGATCAAACAGTTTCTATAGACTTTTATGATTTACATAACCTGGTTGATGGGATTCGTAAAATAGAAGCTGCGTTGGGAGCAGAAAAGGTTGTACATGAAGATGAAAAAGTAATTCGAGAATGGGCATTTAGGAGCATTGTATCTTGTTGTCCGATAAAGAAAGGGCAAATGATAAAAAAAGACATGGTTTGGTCTAAAAGGCCGGGAAACGGAATTCCTTCATATAAAATGAATGAAATAATTGGTAAGAAAGCTGTATGTGATATTGAAGAGAATGTATTACTTAAATATTCTGATTTTGAATAAAAATAGTAAAGAGGACAAGGCAATATGAAAAAAATAATGATTCTTACTGGTTCCAGAGGCGAATGGGGGTATATAAGGCCGATTATGAAACTTGCCAGAAAAAGGGGAGATGTCAAAATTGTATTAATAGTTACGAATATGCATCTTTTGGAGTCATTTGGAAGTTCTTACAAAGAAATAGAAAACGATGGATTTAAAATAGATTATAAGATACATATGTCGCTAGATGGTTATAATCATTATACACATGCAAAATCATTAGGGATATGTTTTTTGAGTTTGCCAGATATAATTGATGTAGAAAAACCAGATTGGATATTACTGGCAGGTGACCGAGGGGAGCAATTAATGGGGGCTATAGTGGCAGCATATACATACACCCCTGTAGCACATATACAGGCTGGTGAGTTGTCAGGGAATATAGATGGTATGGCAAGGCATGCAATTGGGAAATTTGTGCACATGCATTTTGCAGCGAACGATGATGCGGCTATGAGGTTAATTAAATTGGGCGAAGAACCATTTAGAGTATTTAACGTCGGCGCCCCGCAAATAGATGAAATGGTACAGTATAAATTTACAGAAATTGATGAATTAGAAGAAAAATTTTCAGTGAGTCTTAGGAATGGATATATTTTAGCGGTAATGCATCCCGTAACAGAAGAAGCAGCTAAAGCCGGAGAACAGGCAGAAATTTTTGTTCATGCATTAAACTATTTTGAAGAAACAAAAATTGTTATTTTACCTAATAATGATGCAGGATCCAATATGGTGAAAGATACTATACTTAATCTGAAATGTGGAAAATATCATTTCTATTCAAATGTAAAGAGAGAAGACTACTTGGGATTATTAAAAAATTCTAAGTGCATTGTTGGAAATTCCAGTTCTGGACTATTAGAAGCTCCGACATTTAAAATACCGGCTGTAAATATTGGCAGAAGGCAAAGTCTTAGGTTCAGAGGTATAAATGTTATTGATGTAGATTTTAAAGTTGATGACATAATAGAAGCTGTTAATAAAGCAATGTCCTTTGAATTTAGAGATTTTTTAAATAATAAATGCAAAAATCCATATGGAGATGGACATTCTTCTGAGAGAATTTTAGATTTATTAATGAATACAAAAGCTGATGAAAAGTGGTTGATAAAAAATCTTACATATTAAAGACGGAGACTTTATGAATAAACATTGTGTTTTAAAAACATATACAATTAAGGAAACCATTGATAAGATTGATGCTTCAAAAGATAGAGTTGCTTTAGTAGTAAATAATGATAATGTAATAATCGGTGTTGTAAGTCAGGGCGATATCATTAGAGCGCTTAGTGCAGGTAAAAATATTTATTCACGTGTAGAAGGTATTATTCAGCCGGGTTTTTTGTATTTAAACGAAAGGAATATGGAGAAAGCTTATACAATATTTAGAAAAAAGAAAATTACATTACTGCCGGTTGTAAAAGAAAATTTTAAATTAGAAAGCGTAATTACATTGACTGATATTTATGATTATCTTGGAGGAAAAGTAAGTGAATAAGTTAATTGTTATACCAGCCAGAGGAGGCTCAAAAGGCATACCTAAAAAGAATATATATCCGCTTAATGGTAAGCCGTTGTTGTCGTACACTTTGGAAATGATAACAAAAGCATGTTTGAAAGATGTAGATGTGGTTGTAAGTACCGATGCAGAGGATATAAGGAGAGTGGCGCTCAATAATAAAAATGTTTTTGTGATAGACCGGCCAACTGCACTGGCGAGCGATAAAGCGTCAACTGAAGATGCTTTAATTCATGCAATAGATATAATGCAGAAAAAAACAGGAAAAAAATATGAGGCAGTTATTACACTTCAGCCGACATCTCCATTGCGTAAAGCGGAAACCTTAGAAGCCTTTATAAACGAATATGAAAAAGTGGCGTTAAAATACGATGCATTGGTGTCGTTTTCGGAGGATAGGACTGATTTCTGGGTACTGGATGAAAGAGGAGAGTTTGAGAGACTTTATCCTGATGCACCGAGAAGACGTCAAGAGCGAAAACCGTTATATAAGGAGAACAGCGCTTATTATATTACAAGTGTAAACGCTTTGTTTGAGACACACTCGGTATTAGGAAAAAAAGCAGGCGGGTTTATTATATCGGAGACAGAGGGTATTGATATAAATGAATTTATTGACCTAAAGATTGCAGAGGCTATTTTAAATGATTAAGGATAAATTATATAATTTTTTTGTGAGAAAAAACGGACGTGTCTGGTATGAATATGAGAGATATGTACGTGAACATCTACAGGAGCATTATTTGCATAGATTTAGGCATTTTAAATTACTTATAAAATTAAATTGGTTTTATAGGGTAAAAAAGGAAAATACTCCGTATCTATATTGGGATGAACCATTAGCTCCAAAAGAAAACGCACTAAAATCGATAACTTATAATAACAATGAACTGACAAATAGCAAATGGACTTGTAATACATTTTGGGAAAGCGAGTCTAAGTCGTATTCTTCATGGAAAGAGGTTCATTTAGTAAAGCGTTTTCTGGAATACGAATATGTAGTGTTTGATATTTTTGATACGCTGATTTATTTGGGAGTAAGTAGCAAAACAAGTTTTTACCAAATTCTTGAAAAGGAATTTCAGATTTCACATTTTAGTGAAATGCGAGAGCGGGCTGAACGGGAGGCAATCGGCAAAGCAAGGTTAAAAGGAAAAGAAATAACTATAAACAATATATATCAGCAATTAAAAAAATATACAGGAATAAACGTGGAAGAGGGTGTGAATAAGGAAATTGAGGTATTAAAAAGAATATCTTATTCAAATATTTATATAAAGAATTTTTATGATATGCTCTCTTATAGCATGGATAATATTGTGGCTATTGATAGTACATATTATTCTTCGGAACAGATAAAAGAAGTTTTGATGAATAAAGGTTATTCAAAATTAAAGAAAATATTTGTGAGTAACGAAATATGTAAAGCAAAAGATGATGGGAATATGTTTCCTTATATTTCTGCTGAATTGATATCTGATAAAATCATCTATATGGGAAGCGAAAGACATAAAAATGATTTGGCAAAAAAGAACGGATGGCATATTTGGGAATATCGAAATGCAAATGAATGCGGCAATAAATACAGACCGATTGGTATGTCAGGAATAAAGGCAGACTCATATAGTGCAATTATCAATCAGCATATGTATTGCGGGCATTATCAGCATTCCCAGAGAAGAGAATTGGGATATAAATATTTTGGAGTATTAACGATAGGCTTTTTAAATTGGCTTAGAGAACAATGCAAAAAAAGTGCTATTACAAGAATTGAATTTATTTTCGGAACAAGCAATATCCTGAAGGATAACTATGATAGCTGCTATATGGGAGATGGAATAAAGAGCGACACACTTTTCTTTTCGGAAGAGACTGCTGTTCGATGTCTGGTTGATATAGAACCAACTTGCTTTTTTGAATATTATATAGATAGAAAAATTAATGGAGAATATACAATTTCATTTTATATTGAAAGAATGGGATTATCGGCAATAGAAAACAGATTGGTGGAATATGGGATAAAAACCACCGATATCATGAGTTTAAATGGGGAGATATACTGGGCTTTTTTAGATTTTATTGGAGACAATTTAACTGATATAAAATCTCAGTATGAGGAAGAGATTTGCGCTGTCTGTCAGTACTTAACAGAGAAAAGGTATGAGACAGAGAAAATCGGAGTAGTTAATATACGCGGGCAGGGATATATTGCAAAAGCATTAAGTTGGCTGTTAAATGAAAGGCTGAATATTAAATGTGAAGTAAAAGAGTTTACCGCTTTTCAAACACTCAAATTTGAAGATGCAGCGTATTTAAATGGAACCGCGAGTGCTTTTATATCTTCAAATATAATAGTTGAAGGACTTAGTTTGCCTATAAATATCGATCAGGCTAATTATTTTGAAAGCGTATTTTCGGACAAAGTTCCAAGGCTTAGTTATTTTTATTTGAATAAAAAGGGTCAGTATCAAACACGGTTTGATGATGCATGTCCATGGAAGTATGATGCAATAACAGAAATTCAACGAGGAATTAAAGATTTTATTAATGACTATAGGGCAATATGGAAAGATGATTTTGAGATGTTAAATATAGGAGCAGGAGATATGATTCTAATATTACGAAATATAACCGTAAATAATGAATATCTTGAAACCCATATTCCTATCGTCTTGGTTTAGGAAAGGAAAGAGGATGATTTTATATTATACATTGACAAGGTATCAGCAGTTGGCGAGTATGCTGCATAAACTGTTGTTTGCACCTGATGAAGAGGCGCACCTTTATTTAAGTAATGGAAATTATATTGAGTCTGATTATATAGAGAGATTAAAAAAAACTGGTATTTTTGTAGAAGTGGTTGTGTTTAATGATCAGCCGGCATGGGCAATGGGGACTGAGGTAGATTTAAAGCATGAGGAAAGACTATACTCAGCATTGGATAAGGTTACAGAATTATGTATTCAATCCTTAATTAGACCACTTGAACAGTACGATGACATATATATTTTAGCGGATCATTTTCCTTTGGGATATGTTTTAGCGTACAAAAATGTCCCTTATCATTATATTGAGGAAGCCGCAGGGGTTCATTGTTGTTATAAACTTTGGCAACAGAAACTTTTGGAACAAAATAATCAGTTCTTATATTTAATTAGTAAGAAGGTAGGGGTTTACGGAAGTGCAGATTGTGTAATCGATTGGTATGTAGATTTGGATAGACAGGATGAAACTTATTATAATAAAAAAGCAATTAATTTTTGTGTCTCCCAATTATTAAAAGAAATTAACAAACATCAATTAGGATTAATTCTGAATGTTTTTTGTGTTAATACGAATTACATAAATAAAAAAAAGAAAAAAGTTGCTTTGATTTTAACTGAATATTTGGCGAACGCAAAGATTTGCTCTTGGGAAGAACAAAGGATGGTTTATGGACTGCTAATTGATTATTTTTGTGAGAATATGGAGGTTTTTATCAAGCCGCATCCAAATGACCATCAGGGTACATATCGTGCTTGGTTTTTGTCAATAACAGAGTTGAATAAATCTGCGCCGTCTGAACTCATACCATATTGTTTAGGCAATAAAATCGATAAATTGATATCCTTGTGTTCGACTTCTTTTAGATCATTGCAAGATAATGCAATAGATATATATTCATTTAGAAACAAGGATTTACGAACGGAAAAAATGCTTCAGAGCTTTAACAAATATTATGTGGCATCAAAAATTATTGCAACAATTAAAGATAAATATTCTATATATGGAATAGGAGCGGATGTACATCAAATTAAATACTTCCTCAAAGAAGAAGGTATAAGGGGTATTGAAATTTGGGAATATGATAAAGCTGATTTGCCGAATAATGAAAACAGAAGAATTATTGTAATTGATGATTTGAGTTATTCAAATCAGTTAACTGAAATTGATATTTATGAGATGGTGGATAATATGGAGGAAGATGATGTATTTGTCTTTATTGACTCAAAAAAAGATGTATTGTTTTTCGGAGATGATAATAATTCCTGGGCGGAATATATTGTACCAATTAGAATTGAAGAAACATCGCTTAGGGTGGAAATAGAAGAAAAGAAAGGATGGATATTTATGCTATCAAAGGATGGAGAATTGCGACATACTTTTATGCATACCAGAATAGACAGGATGCTCGTAAACGCAGGGATTCAGGTAAAAGCAAATGATGAGAAGACATCAATCCGTGAAAGGGTATTGGAAGGCATGCTTTATGCTACAGAGCAAAAATGTATTATGTTGACACATAGAAAATAACGAGGTTTGTTATGCTAAAAATAAGAAAATCGTTTCCTAACATTAATAAGAATAAAAGTGTAAACCAATTGTATGATTCATTCCTTAAATATGATTTGAAATATGTGATTGTTCATGGTGGGGCTTTATTGTTTGAAGGAGTTATATGTAAAAAAGACTTATTTGGACAATATAAAGCCGCCAGAGTTGAAGAATTGAAAGAAATATATAGGAAATATGATGCTTTGGTTGATAGCGGGGATGCTGACTCAATAAAAGAAAAGGCAAGAGGATATTTTCGAAAAGACAAAAATTTGTTAGTACTTCCGGTAGTAAGCAAAGAAGGAAAAGTAGAATATTGTATTGAAAAAGATATTTTAGATAGAGATATTGAAGAAAATAAATTTTATTTTAAATATTCTATACTGTTGCAATATGGTTATTCTTTAGGGAGATGGTTAAGGGAAAGAAATGTCAGAAGTGTAAATTTGATAGGAGGACCGCAACTTATAGTTCCCTTGTATAATGATTTGACGAAAAATAAAATTAGTTTAAACTATATCATTGATCATCAATTTTTTGAATTGGGGGGGGTAAGAAGTAGAAACTGGGGTAAATTAAAAGCAGAACAGTTGGATAAATCTGATGCAAATATTATTTTATACCTTAATACTCAAAAACTTTTGATAGATGTAATAAAATCAAGAAATGTAAAGGCAAAGATATGGGTAGTGTCAGATATTGTAAATCAGCTTTTTGACGAAGCTACACAATATAATAAAATGCTTAATTTGATTAGCTGTTGGATTCAAAATGGAGTGAAGTTTGAATATTTTAGATATCCCAGAGCAACTGACATTATTAATAAAAGTCTGAATGAAAAATTTTTGTGTGATAATGAAATTATTCCTGCTGATTATAGAAAAAATTTTGAAAAGTATAAGGAAAGAATTTTAAAAGTAATAGGGTATAATGACTCGGAAGAAAATATTGATAAATATTTGATAAATATAATTACACCTATTATTAATAAAGGACAAACAATTGAGTTGCAGGACATGCACTCGAGATATATAAATATTGTAGATGGAAAAAGAGTTGTTACAAACCAGAAAGATATGTATGAAAATACAGTCTATATTGTGGGGCCAAGTTGGGTATTTGGAAAATATGAAAAGGATGATGATACAATTGCAAGTTGTATTCAAAGAATGTTGAATGAAAGTTCTATGCAGTATAAAGTAGTAAATTGTGGAATACCGGGTATGCATTGGCAAAAAATGATTAATAATATGTTAAATATTTGTCCATATAAAGGCGATGTTATTATTTTGGTTGACTTGGATAATAATCTCGAAAATTTTCTTGAAGAACATAATGCACATATCAATAGAAAACAAAACTTTATACAAAGGCCTCATTTACATGGGGAAATATTTGCAGACAGAGATCATTTAAATGCAAAGGGCGTTTCTCTTTTGGCCGAGGCTATTTTCAGAAAAACTTTTGTGGAAGTAAATATTCAAAAGAAAATAAGTATGGTTGAAGTTCCGGAAAATCAAGATAATTTATTGTACCAGCTTAACTATTTAGATGAAAGTGAATGGAAATTTCAAAATGAATTGGAATCATATATAAATAAATTGCCTGAAAACAGGAAAAATGTTAATGGTGCAATTGTTATGAACTGTAATCCATTTACGAGGGGACATAGGTATCTGATAGAAAGTGCGGCAAAACAAGTAGATACATTATACGTATTTGTTGTTGAGGAAGATAAGTCATTCTTCCCGTTTAAAGAACGCTTGATGCTTGTACGCAATGGGGTAAAAGATTTAAGTAATGTAATAGTATTAGCAAGTGGTAAATTTATGATATCATCGTTGACCTTTCCAGAATATTTTGTAAAAGAAGATAACAGAGATGTGGTGATAGATACATCTAAAGATTTACGATTGTTTTGGGAAAAAATTGCACCCAAATTAGAAATTACTAAAAGATTTGCAGGCGCAGAACCAAATGATAATGTTACTGCTCAATATAATAGAGACATGCAAAAATATTTACCTGGTCATGGAATAGATTTTATAGAAATCCCCAGAATTGAAAAAGATGGATTGCCAATAAGTGCGTCATTAGTCAGAAAATATTTAAAAGAAAAGCAATGGGAAAAAATTTCAGGATTAGTTCCGGAATCAACATATGAATATTTGCGTCAAAACTACAGTTAACAGTGAGGAAAAACGAGAAATGATAAGAAATGAATTGGAATCTATTTTCAGAGAAATCTTTGCAGATGAAAGTCTGCAATTGCTAAATGAAACAGGAACGGATGATATTGAGGAATGGGATTCACTTATGCAAGTATTACTTGTAGAAGAAGTTGAAAGAACATTTAATTTTAAAATCGATATGGATAATGTTTTCCAGATAAAAACCTTTGGGGATTTTTTACAGGTGATTGAAAATAACTGTAATAAATAAGAAAGATGCAGAAAAGATTATGGAAATACGGATTGCAAATTATTCGGAAAAAAATAAAATTTTGGATTTTATAGATAAAAACTGGCAGAGAAATCATATATTTGTGCGATGGCCGGAGTTGTTTGACGATTATCATAAAAACGGAGATATGCTCAACTATATAGTTGCTGTTGAGCAGGGAAAAATATATGGTGTATGTGGATTTATTTATGCAAATAATAGGAGTGAGCCTGATATTTGGCTTGCATTGTGGAAGGTTATTCCGTCCGGGATTCCAAGTCTGGGGATGGATATTGTAAATACTTTAAAAAAAACATTAAATTGTAATGTATTGTCATGTTGTGGAATAAGAAAGGAAGTGAAGCGATTATACGAATTTCTAGGTTTCAAAACAGGAACCTTGAAACATTTTTACCGATTAAATAAAAAATGCAAATGCAGAATTGCGGTTGTTTCAAATACTGAAATGCCAGATTATATTGTTTCAAATGATATAGAGTTGGTATTGATTCGTTCCGAGAATGATTTTAAAAATATAATTAAATATGAAAGGGCTATATTTAAGGTAACGGCACCATGGAAAGACCGCAACTATGTAATTAAAAAGTATTTTTACAATCTGGTATATACATATCAGCTTTTTGCAGTAAAAACAAGTCGAGGCACAATTGATGCTATTTTTGTAACTAAAATTGTGGAAGCCAATAACAGCAAAGCAATGAGAATCGTAGATTTTCTGGGTGATGAAAGGGTACTGCGGTTATGTGGAAAATCGTTGGAACGCCTGATGGAAGATAATGAATGTGAGTATATAGATTTCTATGAATATGGATTGTCAGATGATTTTCTAAGGGATATGGGAATGAAGGAATTGAATGAAACAGATATGAATATTATTCCAAATCACTTTGAACCATTTGAACAAAGTAATATAGATATTCATTTTTTTACAAGTCAAATGGATAATTTTCGAATGTTTAAAGCGGATGGAGACCAAGAGAGGCCAAATCGTATATGTAGGGGAAAATATGAATAAATTAGAAGTCGTTATGTATCATTATGTGAGAGATTTAAAGAATAGCAGATATCCGAAAATAAAAGGTCTGGATATGGAATTGTTCAGACAGCAGATTGCATATATGGAAAGAAATTATACATTTGTTGGCATGCAGGAGGTGCTTGATGCTGTTTATGAAGGTAAAAGGCTTCCGGAAAATGCTATTATGCTGTCTTTTGACGATGGATATATAGAACATTACACCAATGTATTTCCTATACTTGCAAATAAAGGGATTTCCGGGCTTTTTGCAGTGCCAGGAAAAGTTTTGAAAGAAGGTAAGGTTTTGGATGTCAACAAAATTCATTTTATATTAGCATCGAAACCAATCGAACAGATAAAAAAAGAACTGTATATAAAGTTGAATGAATGCAGGAAACTCGGATTTTCGATACCTGATGATGAGGAATTGTATAATACATATGCAGTGGAAAATCGCTTTGATTCAGCAGATACAATTTTTGTTAAGCGTATACTGCAGAGTGCAATAGATGAGAATGCAAGAATTCGGATAGTAGAACAATTATTTGAAAAATTTGTTACTTACAATGAATTTGCTTTTGCCTCTAAGCTTTATTTGAACATGGAACAGGTGAAAACAATGAAGAAATACAATATGTTTTTTGGCCTGCACGGTTATGAGCATTATTCGTTCGACCATTTGTCAGAAAAAGAATATAAGAGGGATATTAATTCTGCATTAGATGTTCTGGAAGGCGTAATAGACTGTAATCATTGGGTATTTGCATATCCATATGGCAAGACGCAGGAAAAGCTGCTTTCTTATTGTAAAAGCATTCATTGTGTTGCAGGAGTGACAATAGAACCGAAGGTGGCAGATTTGGATAAAATTAATCCCTTGCTGATTCCAAGATTCGACACAAATGATTACCCGCCGAAGGTGGAAAAGCCAAAGAGCAAGGCATTTGAGATGTAAAGAAAAGGAATGCATATGAATATTCAATTTTGTGGCCAACAGTATAGTACAGGAGATTTGATAAGAAAAAGACGTGGGATAAAAAAATCTTTATTAGAAAAAGAAGGTTTGAGGATTTCCAAAAATATATTGATGCTTAGTGGTTCTACAATTGGAGAATTAGCGGAGCAATTAGATTTATTTTGTCTTTCCAGAGGAATTGAACTTACAATTTCACAAGGTGATTATGGCAGATATTATGAGGATGCTCTGTATGGCAACTCTCAAATTGAAAATAAAAAATATGATTTTATTTACATACATATATCAAGCCGAAATATTTTAAATTTGCCAGAACCGTTTGAAGAAAAAAAAATAGTAGAGAAAAAGCTTCAAACAGAATTCGCCAGAATAAAGCAGGTTGTAAATGCATTATCAGAGAAATATGTTTGTCCGGTAATATGTAATAATTTTGAACTGCCATATTATCGGATAATGGGAAATCGTGAAATATGGGATACTTCAGGAACAGTTAATTTTATAAACAGGTTGAATATGCTAATGAATTCCCTGGCAGAAGAAAACAGTAATTTTTATATCAATGATATTAATTATCTGGCCGCCTATTATGGAGTGAAGGAGTGGGCATCTCCGTCTTATTGGTATAGATATAAATATGCAATGTGTATTGATGCAATTCCGCTAATTGCACAGAATTTATCTGCAATAATTGTATCATTATGCGGTTTAAATAAAAAGTGTTTGACACTTGATCTTGATAATACATTGTGGGGCGGTGCTGTAGGAGATGATGGACCGGAGCAGATTGTGATAGGGAATGATTCACCACAGGGCGAGGCATATATTGCATTCCAGGAATATGTGCGGAGGCTAAAGCGAACAGGAATCATTTTGGGGGTGATATCAAAAAATGATGAGAGTATTGCAGGTAGCGCATTTGAAAGAAGTGAAATGATGATAAAAAAAGAGGATTTCACCTCATTTATTGCAAATTGGAATCCTAAAAGTGAGAATCTTGTCAAGATGGCTTTGGAATTAAATCTTGGTGTAGACTCATTTGTATTCATAGATGATAATCCTGTTGAACGAGATGAGATAAAGAATAGACTGGATGCAGTCATAGCACCGGTTCTTACTAAAGTGGAGAATTACATAAATGAAATTGAAGAATGTCGGTTATTTGAGGTAACTACGCATACAGAAGAAGATGGCATAAGGACAATCTACTATTTGCAAAACGCTAAGCGAGAAGAAGAACAAAAAAATTTTCCCGATTATAATGAGTATTTGGAATCATTAAATATGATATGGACCTTTACCAACTTTGAGGAGGCTGCATTTGAACGGATTACACAATTAATTAATAAAACGAATCAGTTTAATTTAACTACTATGCGGCTAAGTATGAATGAAGTAATTAGAAGAGCAACAGACCCGGAAGGCTATTTGTGCATACAAGGACGAATGGCAGATAAGTTTGGAGATAATGGATTAATCACAATTTTATTAGGGAGATTTGCAGAGAAGACTTTATACATTGAGTTATGGCTTATGAGCTGTCGGGTACTTAGGAGAAATGGGGAGTATAAACTATTTGAATATTTGAAAAAGAGATGTAGAGAAAGGCAAGTAAAGAAAATAGTTGGGGAATATATTCCGACGAAAAAGAATGGAATCGTAAAAGACTTTTATGGATTGTTAGGTTTTGAACTGGTTAATATAGATGAGAATGGAAAGATAATGTGGGAATATTCTCTTTAGAGGGATACCGATTAATTGTTTGTTCAAAAAATATTCGATGAGCGTAAAGGGGCAGAGATATGTGT
>OFHA01001759.1_pt1 | contig 13892 bp, 19 predicted proteins | sample 1521891 | NCBI WGS metagenome assembly OFHA01 (sample SAMEA3504089, study PRJEB24116) | mouse gut metagenome | biome: mouse gut; feature: mouse-associated habitat; material: faeces | place: Denmark | collected 2011
TTTTTCTGCGGATGATGCCGCTGTTCCTGTTGATGCCATAATATATCCCTCCTAATATTTTGCAAACGGGGTATGCCGCAGTGTATGGCCTTTCGCCCTATAGCGCAGCAGCCCGAAGTTTCCTGTGAAAATAATCTGCCCGGCTTTGAGATAGTCAGATTTGTAATTTGTCTGCAGGCGTTTCACATACATTGGGGAGTGGTCCAGCATAATGATCTCGCCATCCAGTGACAATCTGTTTGTAATACCTGCTGCAATTTTAAGCCGTAGACTGCTGTCCGAGCATAAAATATGGACGGCGATCTTTCCGTCCATCCATGCAACCGTATTTGTCTCCCGTCCCTTGTCAACCGAAACCAGCCGGCAGTAAATCACCGGCCGGCTTCCAGACGCCTCAGTGATCTCACCCATCTCATCAAACCCCATAACAAGGCACTCCGGGTATATTTCTTTGATATAGCTGCAAGCCGCCATGACCGGGTCTGGATCCGTGGTTTCCTGTGATGGATATTCCAGTATGTCAAACCGGACTTCACTTCCAATCGTCACATCACCATTCTTTTCATCTATGGTAAATGCATCTGTCCTTGCCCACGCAAAACAGTACGGGATCCCATTTTCCGGTTTCAATATCACATCCCGCAGGCACTCCCTTACCAGCGGCTCGATCTTTTCCGGCATGACATCCGTTGTATTCTGGCACAGTAAAGATACTGACAGGGTACCTGCACTGTGCCTTTCCTCGTTTACCTGCAGGTCAAAATTATAGATCACTTTTGGATACTGGACATTCCCATCCCATCCTTCCTGGTTATCGTCTGGCGGTTCCGGGCTGAAAACAGCAGGATTGCCGCCAAATGATGCAAGGCATTTTACAAGTTTTTCTGAACCTGCAAACCTCTTATAGATCAGTTCCTCCAATATCATCCGCACCATCCCCTTCCGTTTCCTGATCCGTATCATCTGTTTTTACGTTATATTCCTGTACCAGTGCCATATCAGCTGACCAGCGGATTTCCCACTGTCCATCCGCTGCCTCAGATACCGGGATGATAAAATGGTTTGTAACATTTCCAATGCCTGGATAATACTGCACGATAAGCTGATTTTCTGTCGCTGTTGTTACAAACCCTGCTTTCCCTTCATCCCATGAAAAATGCTTTGCCCAGAGCAGACATCCACGCCCGATCTGTGTAAGGTCAAAGGCGGCTGTGGGCTTTTCTGTCAACAATGCCATACTTCTTACCTCCTATGTATACGGCTCGCTGTAAATCCTCTGGATTTCCGGAGCAGCCTCTTCTTTTATTTTTTCCACAAACGGCCTTGCAGCCATTTTGGATGTGCCATTTTCCAAAAGCGCTGCATAAGGTTCCTGGCTTTCCAGTCCTGCAATGATTTCAATTCCATTCCCAGATGAAGCACCCTTTTTTACCTGTCCATTCCAATGCAGTCTGAGGTTTCCAGTTCGCCTTGCAGGAGGTTCGCCGGGTGCAGACGCTGTATACATGGATTTATACGGATATTTACGGTAGCGTTTCCCGCTCCGCTGACCTTTTAATACATTAAGCTCTGCATTTCTTAAGGCGTTCACTGCCCGGACTCCCCTTGAAGCCGCCTGCCTGCTGATATCAGCCGTCACTTCTGATACTTTTGCTTTTACTGCCTTTCCAGCAGAATTAACGGAATCTGTATCAATCCATAATTTCATTTTGTATCCCGCCTTTCCTCCGCATAATATATTGTAGATATGCCGAGGGACCCGGCATCGTCAATATCAACAATGTAAAATGTACGTTCCCCAAGCACCAGCTTATCCATGCGCTTTGCTTTCGGCCTGCCCGCCTGCACAATGGTATGGGTGACAATATGGTCCTTCTGGCTGTGGTTTGTCCTGTCATCGTCAGATGCTTCTGCCAGGCACCCTTTCAAAGTCCTGGTCCCATCACCGGTATGATTATTTGCCACCCGTCCTGTGCCTGTCACAACCTGCTGGCAGTTCTCTATGATAAAATATTTAAAGAGGTTCCCAGGCCTGACATACATCATCCTTGTACTGTTCATATATTCCCTGCCCTCTCATTCTGCTGCATGCCCGCATAAAAATACGGGGGCTTCTGATGCTCCCCGTTTCCAAACTGTGGTATGCTGCAGGATTCCGCAGACACTTCTTTTTTCAGCTTATCATAATCTTCGCGCCACAGCTTTGCCCGTTCCTGCATATAAAGCCACAAAGGGCCTGTTTTCGTATCAACCTCATAAGCAAAACGGCGGCATAAGCTCTCTAACAGCATGAGCTTTGCCCGTTTCCATGATCTCGGATATGCCTCGATTGACGCCTGTATTTCCTCGTCAGTGAGCGCCGTTGTATCAGAAAGCCCTTCTACCATCGTATCACCCAGTTCAAACCTCATGCGGTCTTTTCCAAACTCTTTGAGACTGCCTGGATCATACGTGTATGTACCTTTTGCCATTTAGGTATCAACTCCCTCTGCATGAGTGCCTGTGGTCCCGTTACCGTTGTCAGGTACGTTTGCGGCCCCGTCAGCAGGAAATAATTTATCAGCCTGTTTTTTAGCCGCATTTTTGACTGTTATACGGCTGTCTGCCGCGTGTAAAAGGATCAGCACATTCTCACTGTTAATCTCTGTAATCGCTTTTACCCCGTCTTCCACATTCTGCTGCATAATTGAAAACACCTGCTGGAGCTCATGTGGTTCTACTGAAAGAGCCATCATTTGGCTGTTTTCCCCGTTGCTTTCCATCTGAACGGATATTGAAACCGTATTGCCCAAAGCATCCGGCGAGATTTCCTGCAGTTCTGCTGCATACTGCTGAAGTTCAGCCTGTTTCTTCTCCATTTCTGCGATCGTATTATTTACCGCGTCTTCAACTGCTTCGGCAAGCATTTGCTCTACCTGCTTCTGTGTGAAAACCTCACCGTTAACAGGAATCCCTTCTTTCGGCAGCATGGCAGTGCCTTCCTGCAGGGCTGCTTCATCCAGTTCTGAAATATATCCGCTGCTGATCAGCTTAGCGCTTCTTTCCGGCAGGATAACGCCATCCGGAATTGTTTCCCCTGCAAAATATGTCACATTTGCTACGGTAAGCTGTTTTAAACATAAATACTGCATACAACACCCCCTTTACGCACATGCCTTTAAATAACATGCAAGGTCATCACAGGTCTTCCGCATATCTGTAGAAAGCAGGCCCTCCATAAATTCAGAATGCGTACCGCCTTCCCCTTCAAAGACATCCGTTGCCATGTAATTTCCATTGCCAAGCATATCCCACGTAAAAATATACCCAGCAGAAGGCTCATCAATTCTCGGACTTGGCGTGGTATAGGAAAGCAGTGCCCCATCTGGTTCACAGATGAACTGCATATCATCTTTCTGTCCTTCCTCTGCTGCATTGTAAGTCGCATACAGCACTTTGACTTCATCAACGCCAAACAATTCCGCCAGCACCCTTTCATTGACCTTTGCAGGATTTGCAGTGCTCCCTGTGTATTTCACGCGCTCCAATAAATCCGGATGCTCTTTTAAAGCAAGGTAGGTGTCGTACCCAAGTGTCAGTTTATTCGGCGTCCTTCTTCCTTCAAGCCTGATCTGCCGTTTGCGTTCGTCAAAAAACCGGATAGGATCCGAATTTGCATCTGAAAACTTAATGAACTGGCTTCCACTGGCTGCTGTGCCGGAAGCAATGCCCTCAAATTCGTTTTCCCATACACCAGCCTTAAAATAATTATTCGCAAACATAATATCCAGATGGAGAAGCTGCTGGTCTGTAACAAAACGGTTCTTCGCCCTCCTTGGGTCGATGGAAGGCGGCACATTAGCGCGCTGGTAATTCTGTGCACCGATCTGATCGATCCCAACGATGATCTGGTCAACCTCACATTTGTATGTTTCATCCGTATGGCCCATCTGCGCAGGCGGCACTTTGCCAAACTTCGGCTTTCTCTGTACATGGTCCCTTGCCAGGTCGCCCTTGTTAAAAATATAGTAATACCCGGTGGAAAAATCTACCGGACAGATTGGGAAAATGCTTGTCGCCACATAGTCCCCGGCGTTTGCAAAAAACGCCATGCTCATATTTGTAAGATAGCGGTTTGGCTTCCACCCTTTCGCAATACGCGCCGATAATTCAGCGGCGCTTCCTACTTCTCTTCCTGTACCCATTGATTTCCTGCCTCCTTATGCTGTAGCAGGCTTATAACCTGCCTTAATAATCTGAACCTTAACCCATGTGCCCGCCTCAGATGCATTGCTGAGCGCCACGCCAACAATAAAGTCACCGGCCTTTGCCGGTACTGCCCTGCCTTCCGCATCCGCCGCCAGTTCAGTGCCTACAGTGATCTCTTCCCCGGCTACCCACTTGCCAATATCCTTAATCTGGATATCTACATCATTTCCCTTATCCACCGTTTCATCCGTCTCAATAAGGGAAATGCCGATTACATGGGCGCCCGCTTCTGGCTTAATGACTGCCCCATCTTTGATTGCCAGAGCAATTGCACGTGCATTTTCGAGCTTATCCCCTGCTGGCAATACGATTGTTGGGCTTTCATTGATACTGCTTCCTAAATACGTTGCCATGCTTTAATCCTCCTTCTCACATTTTGCAGCAAGCACAGGATCTGCCATAAGGACTTCATCAAGAGCCTGTGCCTTAGATAACCCTGTCTTGGATTTCATGAGTTCCACTGCCTTTACTTCTGCCTCGGCCCATGCACTCCCATCTGTACTGCCATGGCCGGATTTTCCAATCTCCGAAAACGCACCGGACTTTTCAACTGCATCCACTGCCTGGTCCAGCACAGCGATCATATCGTTATAAGCTGTACCGCCTGCCGCCCTGAGGTTCTTAAACACAGGTACCAGATCCTCTTCTTTCTTTCCAATGATCGCATATCTCTTTGCAACCTCTTTGAGTTCCCTGTCCTCTGCGTCCTCACGGAATTTCTTCAATCCTTCAAGCTCTGCCCTGACCGCAGGATGCAGGCCCTTGTAAATACTGTCTGTTTCTTCTTCCTGCTGTTCAGGCACTGTCTCAGCTGCAGGCTGCGCTACAGACTTTGTTACCGTTGGTCCAGCTGGTACCTGGCCTGTTGGCGCCTGTGCTGTTGGTACCGTACCTCCATTTTCCTGATCAGCTTCGCTATCTGTGCCGTACCGCTTTTCAATGCTTTCCAAAAAAGCCCTCTCTGCATCTGTCAGTTTGCTCTTGTCGATCTTCATTTCCTCTTCGTCTCCTTTCGGGTTTTCATGATTATCTGATCCATTTTCTTCTGATTCAACCTCTGATTCAGCGTCTTTGCCAGCCTTTCCGATTGATTCATTCAGCCTTTCCACTGCCGCCTTCATAATCTCCAGATCTGCCTCCGATACCTCTTCATTCTTCCTTACAATGCTGGCTGCCTTACCACTGGCCCACTTAGAAATTGACTCCTGTACTACAGCATAAAACTCGTCAAGGCTCCCCTGCATTGCTATCGCTGCGCCGGAACTATCCATTTCTTCATCGTTCAGGATCGAACAGAGGGAAGACTGCAGCGCATAGCAAATATCCCACATTTCATCGGCTATCTTACGATTATTGACCTCATTTATCTTCTCATTGAAACTAACAGAATCGCCTTTCTGTATTTCATCCACAACAATGTCTATTTCACTCTGGTCAATGCCAGCCGCTTTACCGATAAAACCAAACATTCTTTTCAGGGTATTGCCAAGCCCTTTTTTGTCGTCCCCCTTTCCCGGTTCCCCTCCCACATCCTTCCGCTTAACGATTCCTATGTTCGCATCCGGATTAGCGCCTTCATCCACAAAATCTACTTTCCTGATTTTGAGGTTTTTCAGTTTTGCTGCCACTTTTCTGCCTCCATTCCATAATTGATTAAATATGTGTGCTGCCTACGCCTTTTTGACGGTTTCGTGTGTGGTATTATAAGGTCTAAGCTGCTGAAAATCGCAATACGCCCCATTATTACAAAGTATTTTCGTCTTCGACCTTTACCCTCTCTGCCTCCCCCTCAATGGAAAACATCGGGTAGGTACCGTCTTTCACTTTTTCCCATACATCTTCATCCAATACTTTGAAACCAATCCACCAGCCGATCGGGAGTGTGCCATCAGGTATGCCCATAGCTTTCATTTTCTCTTCTGTAAATACAACGCTCTCTACCAATACGGCTACCCTGCCCCGCTCATGCATCTCGCCACCATCACGGTACAGCCGCACATATTCATAAACTGCATCCTCCAGTTCCCCTGGTTCTATCATATCGCCCTGCCAGTCTTCGATTAATTCCCCATCTACGCGCATAGAAACGCTTGCCCATCCAAAGGCAAGCATTTTTTCATCATCAGATTTTGCGATATGAAACCGGCCTTTTAAAATATCATCCGGTTTCTCCTTCTGACTGCAGGCAGATTTTTCAATCAAGTCTGAAAATCTTTTCATGCTCCCACTTCCCTTCCTGCTGGCGGTGATACCTCTATGTACTCTACAGCACATGCACACCTGGGATGTGCCGGTGGTAACATGTGCTGCCCTGCGAATAATAACCTGCCCTTAATGTCAAAATCTGAATCCAGTTCAATTTCTGTCCCTTCCAGTGAAGCACAGGTCTTGCATACAGCATCATCGCCAGATGTATTCCAACGCTTCTTGACAGTTCCTATAAAATGCTGGGACTGCGCCTGCCTGATCCCTTCATCAGCACCACGGTTATATGCAAAAGCGCTTTCTGTCTGTGCGATTGTCAATGCCCTTTGCCGGTGTTTGCGCTCTGCATATTTCTGGGTGGCATCGAGCGCTTTTTTCCGGATACTCTCTGGCTTCATGCGGGGATGTTCTTTTTTCAGGTTTGCCACTATGCTGTCATAAAGTCTGGCAGCTGCTTTTGCATCCCCTTCCGTCAGGCCAATGCAGGGACGGATAAGCCTTGCCAATTCATCAACCGTGTGCCCATCCTTCATCTTTTTTGTCAGCAGCGCCGCTATAGCGTCTTTCTGCTCCTGTGTGCTGTCGGTCACAAATTCTGCACCGCGTTCACTGATCCAACTCAATATGCCAGGCGTCTGTGTATTGAACTCAAAAGCCAGGCCATCGAGAATTGGCTGTCCTACTGCCCCTGCCATGATTGCATCTGTCCATAGATTGCTCAGTCTGGTTGCTACCAGTACAGAATAATCCTGCATCCACAAACGCATTGTTTCCTGACTTATGGCCCCGTCAATAACCGCCTGCCTTAATTCCTGGTAAGTAATCACATTTCGCTGGTCTTCCCAAAAGCCACAAAGGATTTCAACCGGCTCTCCAGTAACGGCAGCGCTTTCCAAGTACCCTTCGAGCCTCCGAAGGATCTCCCGGCTATTCTCTGTCTTTACCTTCTTTACCCGCTTTGGGGCAATCATCCGGAATCCCATGCATCAGTCTCCCTTCCCAACCGTTTTTTGGCCTCTTCTATTTTTTCATCCGGGATTTCCTCACTTTCCTCACTTGTTTCATTTCCGGCGGCTGTTTCCGGCTCTGGCGGCTGTTCCTGTTCCTGCTGCTTCTGCCGTGTCCGGTCAATCTCCCTGGTGTCAGAAGTTCTTTCCGGAAGATGCCCAACCTGCCGGATATAGTCCTCTAATCCATCGTCCGGTACCAAGACACCGATTCCCGTCATATCCTTAATGAACGCTGCGACCTTCGTAATGTCTGCATCTTCAATATCCCCATGCGTCATTTTAGGATATTCTGTAATGCCTGCAAAACGCTGTCCATTAATATCAATTAATGACGGTATTCCCTGATTGTTGAAAGTCTCACAGATAATATCCAAAAATGCACCTATGGCAACGGCAAACAATTCTGTCTTATCAGAACTCAATGCCCAGCTGCCAGTCTTATCGTGCCCTAAGAAAATAAAATCCGCTAATACCGTCATTGCAATTCTGGTATCATAGCGGTTGATGATCGCATTGGTGTCAAACTGTCTTGTACCGCCAGAACTGAGCAACTCCAGCTTGTAACCATACGGAAGGACAACGCCCTCCATTTCATCTCTGCGGATGTTCCGGACCATACTCTCCAGACCAGCTACAATTTCAACATTCTGCGGTATATCCTTATTCCACAAATCGGGCGCTCCTTCCGGACCATATATTACCGGAAGCCCTGCCAGATCCCTTTCAATGCCAATACCCTCAATCTCCTGGATTCTTCTCTTAAAATACCATGATCGATACGCATTCCTCAGAATACTCCTGCCTTCCGGATTGTTCTTGCGGCTTTTTGTCCGGAACAACATTGCCTTTTCTATTGGAATTGTGAACATCCCGAAATCCGGCGGTGGCATCTGCGTCATTCCCAACAGATTATCCTCATTGTCATACTCCCACTGGTAAAGAGTCTCCTGCGCCCTGATTGGCAGTTTCTTCCATCCGATCAGACCATCGTTGAACTTACTCTTTGTCCGCGGGTCTTTCGTATTTCCCATGCGCCGCTTATATACAATTTCATGAAAACTCCAGCCATAAGTGAGAAAAGATAGGATTTCCGATATGGTATCGATCCATGTATCCTGCATATCATCCATACAGCTCTTCACAAATTCAGCTGCCTCTTTATCCTTTGCAGTATCTCCACCAGGTTCAACATTCCAATTACATTGCCTTACCAGCATTTCAATCGCAAAAAGGATAGCGCCCACCACATCGTCATTCTCAGACATTTCCCGGTAAACTTCTATCCCTCTTTTTCCTCTAAGTTCATGCAGGAACTCTTCGTAAATGGTTCCGCCATACCGCCGTTGTCCTATGCGCCCGATTTCTTTATTGCCAGCCATCTTCTCTCACCTCACATTCATTTTAATTTCATTGACTTCACGCATCATTTCTCCTATCATTTTAGTACAGGCTCCCGCCAGAGCCGAGTACATAAGAAAGGAGAGCTTTTATGATAGATTTTGATGAAATTGCTAAAACAGTAAAAGATAACTATCACCAAAACATTACTGATGAAAGCGGCATATCCAAGCTGCAAATTGCTGTAATAGATGCCGCTGTTGACACTTCTATTGCAGTTTTAAGAGAATACGAGAAGCAGCGCACTATAAATTCATAGCAGAAAACGCTTCCCCAAGCTTCTTTGCAATATCTCCCGCTATTGTATCTGCATCCGTTATTCCAGACTCCATAGCATTTCTTATGCTATGGAGTTCTTTTCTAATTTTAACTAACTCTTTGAATATCTTTCTAAGCATCAGCATTTTTGCCGTTTCCTCACTTTCCCTGCTGTACATATTTTAGAATATCACGACTTTTTAAAAAACATATCTGTGCTGCAAAAGTCATACCGGAAAAGAGCTTCAATAGTTCTGGATTTTTTTCAATCCAGGATCCAGCGAGTATTTCCTTCTGTATGGTTTTCTGACTCATAAAAATATTCACACCTGTAATCTGCTCCAACTTTTTTAAGACAGGCATATATGGCAGCTTTTTATTCTGCATAAGATCTTCTTTACACTCAATCGCATATCTGCAGTATAAACATTTCACGCTATGCATGGATTCCTCTGACTGTATGATCCTTGCAAGGCAATGCAAATCCTTTTCTGTAAGCTCTGTCTGCTTCATAATCCATTTTCCTCACTTTCTCCAATAGCTGCTCTTTCCTAAACTGCTATCCGAAGGTGGTGCCGAATAGGTTCCGCCATTCTCTATCTCATTAAAAGCAGAACTGCTACCATCTACCATATCCTTGAATTTTGACTGCGGGAAATTCTCCATCTGGTTAAAATACATTTCATTCCAGTCTGCGATCAACACATCCACATTTCCTTTATCCATTCCTTCCAAGCCAAGCCATTGTGCTGAAAGCGGCTCTGCCCTTGTAACCTTATCTCCAGATTCCGGCAATATCTTCACAATAAAGCCAGTCAACAACTTCAAATAACTTTGCGCCTGGTCTTTTCCTGCCTGGCCAGGGTCCTGCGGAAGCCTCGTTGTCACCCTGCCGTATTTTGCCCTGTCAGTTATGCAGGTCGTTTTAATTAACTCCCTTACCTCTGCAGAATCGCAACGGCGGTTGATGACATCAGCTATTATGTACCGGCCATTCTTCCGTTTGCCAATCAATACGCCAGCTGTATATGCAGGTTCTCCGTCTTCGTCCTCTGAGGTTGCCGCCAAATCCCAGCCTCTTGCCCACAAGATCACATCTGTTGGCAGATTCTCCAGCATATTGACTTTGGTTCTTTTAAACATCAGCCCTGCTGCTGCCTTTATCTTCCAGTTTCCTTTCAGCAGGCGCTCTCTTTCCACCAAAGCCAGTGCCTGCAGGTTTGCCAAATAGCCAGGATCATTCTTCATCAAAATTTTATTGTCCTGCAGCGTACTTGCTATAAAAGTAACGCTCTTTGGCATTATCGCGGCTTCCTGTTCTCCCATACCGTTTTCAACAGCAGCTTCAACAGCCTCTTTTCTGCTGTCAAACCAATAGATAACCTCATTCAAACGTACCATCCACCGCACTTTTCCCGAACGTTCTGCTATCGGATAGCCCGTTTCCTGGTCTATCCACCACTTGATGAACTCTGCCACCCATGAATCAGCGTCCGGATTGCAGGTTGCCCTTACATACGGCTTGATTCCACACATAGTACGGTTTCTGGACAGCATATAAAAAAAGCTGTACTCGCTAAAATGTGTCAGTTCGTCAAACCCTATAAGTGCTATCTGTGAACCCTGCCAGCCATCGCAGTCTTCATCCCGTCCAAGGTGCGCAAAACTGACCGTTGCACCGCTTTGAAAATGCCAGTGTAATTTAGGTGTCTTTAACGGATAACAACCTTTCACGTAGCTATAAATAAGTCTGGAAGACTCCCATAATCCTCCTGGTGACGTTACCTGCGTATAATCCTTTCTGAAAATCACCGCATTAAATAATGGATTTTTCATATGCCTCAATGGTTCAAGAAGCAGTCCATACGTTTTTCCCCCGCCAGCCGCGCCTCCATAAATACAAATATCTGCAGACGTGGCAAGGAAGCGTTCCTGCGGTCCTTTCTGCGGTCTTATAATATTTGCCATATCTCTTTCACCCCTCACCGTCCTTTTGGGGAAGATAGAACTGTGTCTGCTCTGCCTCTTCCATATCTGATGAAATATATTCCGGACGGTCCGCCCAACGATCTCTCTGTCTGTTCTTCAGCCAAAAACACTGTGCACCCACATCTGGCGGAACGTGCTTCGTTGTCTTTTCGACTTTGACGGGTTTCAGATTTCCATCCTTGTCATATTCAACTATTTTCTTCTCTTCCGTGTACTCATATCCGGTAGCTCTCTGGTAAAGACTCCGAATCACTTTGGCATCCGATACGCCTTTGCCTTCATTCAATGCCTTGCCAAATGATTCGTGTTCTTTGGCCCAACGGATAATAGTTCGTTTTGAGACACCTATTGCATCGGCAATCTCTTCGTTGGTGGCACCCATAGCGGCCATAGACCACGCCCAGTCATCGTGGTATTGGGCATTATACTTTGGCTTTGCCGCCATATAAAGTCTTATCTCCCACTGATATAGTCAGCACAAAGATACTCGATCAGCTGCCACCTGTTTTTGCTTGTCACTGTACCTTCCTTCTCCGCTTTTTTTATTGCCTGCTGGATTACTTTTGCAGATTCTCCTGGTACCGCACTGCTACCAAACAATTTTGCCAGGTAGGTCCAATCCTCTTCTTCGTTGAAACCAACTTCATCCATGCGCTCATTGGCGTTCTGCACCATAGAATGAATCGCGGCACCGACATTCCGAATATCCGTAAATTTCTGATACTTGCTGAGTGTTTCCACAAAACTCTTGCACTGTTCATATGGCGCAACGCCGATAATCTCCGGTGCGGTCGTTTCCAGGTTCTTTACTAATGCATCCATATCCTGCACCTGATGCGGTAGGAATGAAAACGTCACATTCTTAAAATCAAACTGGATAGCTGGAGATAGCATCTTTTCATACTGCTCCAATGGTTCTTCCATGATGTCCTTACCTACAAAGCTCTCGATCATATCATCCACATCAGTTATCATCTTTACGATTTCCCGCAGCGTACTATCATCATCAAATCCGGATATTGCATTGTGTGCCAGCTGCTTTGCTGCTATCTGGCTCCGTGTCAGGCCGGATACGTCAATGATTACGACAACCTCTTTCAACCCTGCCGCCCTTGCGCTCTTAATCCGATGGTGCCCCGAAACAATCTCTAGCTTTCCATCCTTTAACACTAAAAAAGGCAGGCTCTCCAACTGCCCTCTCTTCAAGATATTGGCTGTCAGCTGATCCTGCATTTCATTCTTCATCACTCTGGCATTGATGTCCTGCTCCTTGACCTTATCAATCTGGACTTTGGCAATCACCAGACCAGAACCCATATCATAAATTACTGAACACCCTTCGATTTGGATGCTTTCGCTCTGCTCGTTTGCCACTGCTTTTCCCTCCTTAGCCATTCATTCAATGTCTGCTGCTCTGTCCTTCCTTCAATTAGTTCAGCCTCATATGTCAGCTTGTAACCATTCTGCTTATCCTCTGCCCTGTTTACCAGCTTCATGATTCCCCGAACCTCTTTGTTTTCCGGGTACTTCGTAAGCATTGCGGTGCGCATTTTCACAACCTTTTCCTGCTCAATATTATCAAGCAGAGTATCTACAAATTCCCTGTTCTGTGCCAACATATAACACAACCGACCTATACGGTATTTTTCATGTGGTACCTTCATCACATACCACACAAAAACAGAATCAGCCGCCATCTTTGAGATGCCGAATACCCCGGCCACATACCCATCAATTAGCAACGCTCTATTGTAGGTGGCTGAGGAACCGACAAAATTGTGGGTCCAAAGCACCCTGTAATACTGAGCCTGTGCTGCTTTTACTGGAATTACCTGTACTTTGCTGTCCTCTTTGATTTCATAGTCTCTTGGCAGCATACTGCAATCCAGCGGCTCCAGCTTGCTTTCCGATTGGCGTTTGATTTTCTTTCCGTTGGCAAGCGCCGTTGCCTCTTCTTCTCGGTTCGTTGTGATATAAGCGTTCAAATCTGCCCTGGTACCAGATCGTGCATATATCGTATATCCCACTGCTTCACCTGCTCTTTTCTCCTGATAGCAGATAACCAAAGCCTTTGCCTCCATGCACACATCATAGAACTGCTGATGCCCTGTCTCTGGATCGAACAGCTGATACTCCGGCTCCTTCCAAGTCATTTTTCCCTGCGTGTCGTAGAACTTCTCATACCCGGAGAAATAGGTTGGCGGATTCGCAATAACCAAGGCATGGGGATCATCCAGAACCTCTTTCAAATGCTCCCACATATCCAAGGGCCTGTAACTCATTCCGTGTAAAAGGTTCCGAACAACCTCTATCTGCCGGTTGATGCTCTCTATATGCTCTTTCCGTCTCAGCCGCAGATCCGTAAGCATCTGGTAAAAATAGTCATTCCCCGCACTCTTTGATGTTCTAAGATACAGCTGTGCATACAATGCCGTTGCTGGGTCAAGCAGCTCCGAATCATCAAAACCTTGTGCATGTATTTCCAGCGGCTCTAATGACTGCCCTGTAATGGCATAGCCAAGCACTGTAGACATCATGTTTACATCGCTGGTTTCGATCTGCTCCGGCTTAAAACCGTTCTGTACTGCCAGGTTTGCCATAGCAAATGTACCTGCACAAGGCTCTACAAACTTGGTGTATCCGGACTGAGCTGCAGTTTCGATCAGCTTTACAAGAAACCTCTGCTCAGAGGTGCCCAAACAGCCCAGGAACATTGCACCCGGATTCATGAAAAATGCCATTTGCCTGTCACTCCTTCCCTTGCATTGTGAAAACTATACAAAA
>OFHA01001763.1_pt1 | contig 13867 bp, 14 predicted proteins | sample 1521891 | NCBI WGS metagenome assembly OFHA01 (sample SAMEA3504089, study PRJEB24116) | mouse gut metagenome | biome: mouse gut; feature: mouse-associated habitat; material: faeces | place: Denmark | collected 2011
CCTCCGCCGCGATCAGATCTCCCGCCGCCAGAGTTTCCGCCACGCGCGGCGTCATATCCTTCAGATTTCCGATCGGCGTGGCACACAGGTATAATTTCCCGGACATATATTGTATCCTTTCCGCGGCTCCCGGCCGCTTCACTCAGATCACAGCCGCCCTTTCAATAACCATATATCTCACGGATTTCCGGCATATAAACGCCCGGACTCTCATAGACGATCAGCGGCTTTTCCACGCTCATCCGTGGCTTTCCGCCGCGAACGGCCTCGATCAGCACCATATTGGGCTCTTTATCCACAAAGGGATAAACAAGCTGCATCCGTTTCGGTTCCAGTTTCTTTTCCGTCAGCGTCACAAGAATCTCCGAAAGACGAAACGGTCTGTGAACGAGATAAAAATGCCCGCCCAGTTTTAACAGCTTTGCCGTCATCTCCGCAATATCGCGAAACGTACAGCATACCTCATGACGGGCGATTGTTTTGGACATATCCGCATTCTGCAGTCCATGCTGCCCGATCATATAAGGAGGATTACAGGTTATCACATCAAAAGAGGCCGCCTCAAATAATCTGTCAGCCTCCTTGATATCGCCCGTTACAATTTCTATCTTCTCTTCCAGTCCGTTCAGCTTTACGCTGCGCCCTGCCATATCCGCGCTCTCCGGCTGGATCTCAAGCCCCCACAGGTGCGGGATCTTTGTCCTTGCCTCCATCAAAAGCGGCAGGATGCCGGTACCCGTACCGATATCCAGAAGCCGCTCTCCTCTCGCTCCGTCCGCAAAACCCGCGAGAAGCACGGCATCCATGCCAAAGCAGAATCTCTCCGGGCTCTGAATGATGCGATAGCCGTTCCTCTCTAAGTCGTCCACCCGCTCGCCCGGTCTGATCAGATTGCTCTCTTCCATAAAGCTTCCTCACCCTGCTGCTGTCTTATACGTCCGTTTCCGCACACGTGTTTACTCATCCAGCCCTGACAGCTTCTCCTTTTTTTCTTTCTTCTCCAGTTTTTCCAGTTCCTTCAGCTCTTTCAGTTCCTCCGAAGACGGGTGCTCTTTTCTGTTTTTATGACGCCTCTTAAAGCGAAGCTGCTCTACCTTATACTCTTTCAGCTCCTTCTCATCATTTACCTCTACCAGTACCTTGACAAGCTGGCGCAATATATTGACGCTCTGTACCTCACCCTTTAAGCCGTCCTCCGTTGTGACAAAATCGCCTACGTTCGGCAGTTTACGGTTTAATTCTTCGTAAATATTCTCCTCATTGTTCAGGCAGCACATCAGCCTTCCGCAGACGCCGGAGATCTTTGTCGGATTCAAGGACAGATTCTGCTCTTTTGCCATCTTGATGGACACCGGCGCAAACTCGGATAAATAGGTATGGCAGCAAAGCGGCCTGCCGCAGATACCGATACCGCCCACGATCTTCGTCTCGTCTCTGACGCCGATCTGCCGCAGTTCGATCCTTGTTTTAAAGACCGCAGCCAGATCCTTCACCAGTTCTCTGAAATCAATCCGCCCGTCCGCCGTAAAATAAAACAGTACCTTGTTGTTATCGAAGGTGTATTCCGCATCGATCAGCTTCATATCCAGTTCATGTTTTTTTATTTTCTCCAGGCAGATCCGAAAAGCCTCTTTTTCCTTCTTCCTGTTAGATGCCTCCTGTTCGATATCCTTCTCCGTTGCCAGCCTGAGCACAGGTTTCAGCGGCTGCACCACCTTCGCGTCCTCCACCTCTTTCGGCGGCAGCACCACCGTCCCAAACTCAATACCTCTGGCTGTCTCAACGATCACATGGTCGTTTCTCTTTATTTCAAACTCCAGCGGCGCAAAATAATATATTTTACCCGCCGTCCTGAATCTCACACCTATTACTTTCATCTATAACCTCACATTCCGCCGTCCGGACCTTTTGAAATTTATTATCTATCGAACTAGTTTTCCCGGATCGTAATAAACAAAAGCTCCATGACAAGCTCAAAATTTACATTGGCGCGCAGTCTGCTCTTTGCGTTATCCAATGCCTTTAAAATGTTTTCAATTCCTTCATAAGCGCTCTTGTCAGCCGCCTTTCTAATATACTGTATTTCCTCCCTGAAGATCAAGTGATTTGTATCATTTGTCGCCTTAAACAAGAGCACATCCCGATACCAGATAGAGAGCACATCCAGATACTCATTGATATCGATATGGTACTCCCTGATCCGCTTTACCGCCGCCATCACTTCATGCAGCTCCATCCCTCGGATATTTTTTACAAGGCTCAGCGCCTCATTCCGGATATTCTCAAATTCTTCACTGGTGGCGAGCTGTTTTGCCTGTCCGATATTGCCCCTGGCAAAGGCGACACATATGTCAGCTTTATAGTCCGGGACCATCAGCTCTTTTTTCAGATATTCTTTTATCAGCTCGTCCTGCACCGGCTTCATATGGAGCACCACACAGCGGCTTAAAATCGTCGGCAGAAGCGCTTCCAGATTCGTTGTCAAAATCAGCAGTACCGCCATCACATAGGGCGGACGGATATGGAGCCGGCGCTTAATCCATCCGAGAAGGGGCCAGCTCCAGCAGACAATTACCCCCGCAAGCAAAAACGGAATCACCAGGGGCACCAGGTACTTCATTCCCAGATACACACCGACTATGATTCCGATTTTTTTACAGAGTATTTTGTTTTCCTTAACCCATTTCATTCCCGTTTCACATCCTCCTGCCGCAGCCTTCCGGCCATTGTTGCTTTCAAGAATAGTATAAGTGAAACGAAAAAATTTACCCTGTTACATTCATCCAGATAAAATTGAAAATGAACTGCTTCTCGGCTTTGTATCAGCCGGATGTCTCCGGCAGCGGAAAGAAGGGAATAAAAGCCGCATTTTCAGGCTCTATCTGAAATGTCATGGTTTTCTGTGTCTTTGGATGTACAAATTCCAGGTGATATGCACACAGAGCCGGATAAGACTTATCCACAGAATCCACATCCTTATTTTTTATGCCGTACTTCCGATCTCCTGCAAGGGGTGTACCCATCCCCGCCATCTGCACCCGTATTTGATGATGGCGCCCTGTAATAAGCCTTATTTCCGTGAGTTCCCGCTCCTTGCTGGTCTTCAAAATCCGATAACGCAGAACTGCCTTTTTTGCTCCTGCCGTTTTCTCCCCGACAATCTCCGAACGGTTTTCTCTTCCGTTTTTTCGCAGAAAATCTACTTTTTCCGACCACTTATCCACCGGTTTTTCCACATTTTTGCCAGGTTTTCCACCATCATTTCCCTTTTTCCGATCATTTTCAACAGTGTTTGCCCCCTTTTCCCGAACGGCGAGATAGTTCTTTTTCATTCTCCCATCCTGAAGCTGGCGGCTCAGCCCTGCTGCCGCGGTTTCTGTTTTGGCAAATACCAGAAGTCCCTCCACAGGCTGATCCAGACGGTGAATAACAGCCAGATACGGAGTACCTTTTTCCGGTTCTTTTTCATAAAGGTAGTTCTTCAATATACTTTCACAATCCTTCGTGCCCGTACGGGCGCTCTGGACAGGAACACCTGCCGGCTTGTAACAAACCAGCAGGTGCGCATCCTCAAATACAATCTTTAAATTCATCTTGTGCCTCTTCAGATATCCAAAAGGTCGCTGTACATCTTCAGCGCTCCGTCCGTTTCGTGGGCAAGCACGCGCTTTGCCAGTACCTTGCCCAGCTGCACGCCTTCCTGATCGAAGCTGTTCAGATTCCAGATAAAGCCCTGGAACATTACCTTATTTTCAAAGTGGGACAGCAAAGCGCCCAAAGCCTGGGGGGTAAGCTGTTCCCCTACAATGATGCTGGAAGGGCGGCCGCCTTCAAAGTTCTTATTACGGTCTTCATCTGCTTTCCCACAGGCAAAGGCCACAATCTGTGCCACAACGTTGGCGCAGAGCTTCTGCTGGCTTGTGCTGCCCTGGATATCCACATCCCTGCCCATCTGGTTGTTCTTAAAGCCCACAAACTGCAAAGGGATGATGTCTGTCCCCTGGTGCAGGAGCTGATAGAAGGAATGCTGCCCGTTGGTCCCCGGCTCGCCGAAAATCACAGGGCCTGTGGGATAATCCACGGGCTCACCGAAACGGTTAACCGATTTCCCGTTGGATTCCATATCCAGCTGCTGGAGATGTGCCGGGAAACGGCTCAGCGCCTGGGAGTAGGGCAATACTGCCGTATTCTGGTATCCCAGGACATTGCGCTCATAAACCCCGATGAGGGCGTCCAGCATGGCAGGATTGGCAAACATGTCTTTGCCTGCCGCAAGCTTATCTTCCTCTGCCGCCCCCTCCAGGAACTTGGCAAATACTTCCGGGCCAAAGGCCAGGGATAATACCGCGCCGCCCACGCCGGAGGTAGATGAGAACCGGCCGCCAATATAGTCGTCCATAAAGAATGCCGCCAGATAATCATCGCTCTTTGCCAGAGGGGAAGTCTCACTGGTAACGGCAATCATATGTTTGGAGGCATCCAGCCCGGCCCTGGCCAGCGCGTCCTTTACAAAGGACTCATTGGTCAATGTTTCCAGGGTCGTGCCGGATTTGGATACCAGCACGAAAAGGGAATGGGCTACGTCAATGGCATCCAATACTGCCGCCGCATCGTCAGGATCCACATTGCTGATAAATCTGGCTTCCATCTTGAAGGTATTGTTTGCCTTTGCCCAGTTTTCCAGCGCCAGGTACATGGCACGGGGGCCTAAATCGCTGCCGCCGATACCAATCTGTACAACGGTGGTAAATTTCTCCCCTGCCGCGTTGGTAATCTGGCCGCTGTGTACCTTATTGGCCAGTTCTGCTATCTTTTCCTGTTGTTCCACGTAAAAGCTGCGTTTATCCACGCCATCGGCCACAACGGCCTCCCCCAACTGCCCCCTGGTCATGTGGTGAAGCACCCTGCGCTTTTCCCCGGTGTTGATCACATCGCCGTTGTAAAGTGCCTGGAATTTCTCCGCAAGCTGGGCTTCATCCGCCAATTTGGCAAGGGCTTTTAGTATTTCCTCATCCACCTGCTTCCCTGCATAATTATAGGAAAGCCCTGCTGCCATGGGAACGCTGTATTTTCCCACGCGCTCTGCGCCCTTCTCCCCTGCCATTGCCTCCGCCAGGTTTATAGCTGCCGCTTTCTGCAGCTCCTGGTATGCAGGAACCGTATTCAAATTGTTCCAGGTAATCATATTTGCCTCCAACCTCCTTAAATTTTTCTGGACATTCTTCCCCCATGGAAAGTTTCTCTTAACCTTACGCTACAATCATACTATGAAATGTGGGGGATTTCAAGCAGGGGAAGCCGTTTTCACGGGAATCAATTTTCAGGGCAGCGGGATCTTAATACAGTTTAAACCTGTTTACCAGGCTATCCAGCTCCGCTGACCTTGCCGCAATCTGCTCACTGATAGAGGAACACTCCTGTGCGGATGCTGCATTTTGCTGTGTGGCAAGGGAAATCTGGTCAACCCCCTGTTCTACCTGCTGTAACGCCACAGACTGCGCTTTGCTGGTTTCCCTGTTCGCCTTTGCCGCCTCTGCAAAGGTTTCCAGTTCCTTAATAATCCTTATGAAACCTTCCGCTGTTTTTTCCGTTACCAAATTACCCCTGTCAACTTCTTCAATGGTCTTCCCGATCAGCTCTTTCGTGTTTACCACAGCGTTGGCACTGTCTGTAGCCAGCCTTCCGATCTGGTCTGCAACTACTGCAAAACCTCTTCCCGCTTCACCTGCCCTGGCTGCTTCAATGGAGGCATTTAAAGCTAACAGACTTGTCTGGGAAGCAATTTCCTCAATGGAAGTTATGATTGCTTCAATCTCACCTGAAATTTTCTTAATACGCTGCATTTCATCCTGAAGATCCTGCATTTGCGCTTTTTCCTTCTGTGCGTTCTCCATGGACTCTATCATCATATTGTAAGCATTTTCTGATTCCTTGGCCGCCGCCTCTGCCATATTACTTACCGTTTCTATGGTAGCCGTCAATTCCTCCACTGCGCTTGCCTGCTCGCCGTTGGCAGATGCAAGGTCATTTGCAGCCGCGGCAACCTCATCGGAACCCCTGTCTACCTGGGCGGAAACAGCTTTGATCTGGTTCAGGGTTGAATTGTATGCTTTCAAAATAATACCGAAGTTTTCTTTCAGGCTGGCAAAATCTCCCACATAATCGGGGATATCATCAATACTTCTTGTAAAATCACCGCCGGCAACCAGTGCAAAGTCTTCACAGATCTTCCTAACATACTCGCTCAAAATATTCAGGGCTTCGCTCATCAGCTTTGCCAATGTACCAAATTCGTCCTCAGATTCATAGTTAATCTCATCCCCATGTGATAAGTCACCTGCGCGCAGCTGTTTTGCAGCTTTCTCAATCTGGGCAAGGGGCTCCAGGATAGCCGTTGTCACCCTTCTGGTGATCATGATGGCAATCCCTACTATAATAAAAAGCAGGACAATACCAGCAACTAAAATAGCAATATTAAGGGTTTCCGCATCCCTTACGTAATCCCCTGCAGTTTCCATAACGGAAGCCTCCAGCTCTTCGATCATTCCCTTAAGCTCATCTACCGCCGGTTTGTAATATGTATTATTGTATTCCCTGGCAGCTTCGAAATCACCGGCCTGCACCAGCCCAAGCACTTCTTTCCGGCATCCCGCAACCTCATTGGTCAGTTTTTTATTTATTTCTGCCACTCTGTCCCTGTCCTCTTGTGTCAACAGATTTTTCTCCAGAAAAGCAATGGCCTCATTCATAATTGCCAGGTTTTTATTGATGGTTTCCTCCAGCTGGGGATACATTTCATCCCTACGCTCTATCCCCTCTGCCACCATCCTGTTGAAAGCACGCTGGATATCCAACTGTGGGTAATATAGCTCCTGGGCATATTTAACATTCATGGTGGGGCCATTATATAATTTTACAAGCCTTCCCCTGATAGCCTGCATACAGGCGAACTGGGCTATGATCAATATAACCGCTATTACAATTATAGTCACAAATGAATACGTCAATTTTGTCTTGACCGGCCAATTTTTAAATTTCTCATTCATCACCCATTTTTTCATATCATTTCTCCTGTCTTTGATTATTCTTTTCAATCATTTCTTACTCTGTCACTTTTTCTGGTTTTGCAGCCTGCTAACTGCTTCCTGGATACCCCCTTGGCATGATTATCTCTTCCCGGTGCCCAATGGCAGAAACTAACAAACGCCGTCACGCTCTGCGGGCCGGCTTATTGTAACAAACGCCGTCACGCTCCGCGGGCCGGCTTATTGTAATAAAACAGGATAGCACATACCCTGTTTCATCAACGTTTTATAATCACTGCCTGTGTTATTTGCTATTATAATTGTCTGTCAAATTATAGATTGGCCCATCACCTCTTCCAGCTCCTATTTCTGCTATTTCCGGCGATATTTTATCATATGCGCCTTTCATTTGTCTACTACCTTTTTCACCAAAATTCAGGCATTTTAATAGGGAATTACTGTTCATCCCGATACCATTTAACTCTTTTCCACAGTGCCCTGGCAGCAGGGAAAAGCAGCCGCCGCCAATACATTTCGCATTAGCGGCGGCTGCCTTTTGCCCACCTGCCCATCCTATGAATGTCCCTATAATTATACCATAATGTATCATTTTTTAGCTTTTTATTGATTCAGGACACATTATAGTATAAAATTAAGCTGGGAAATAATCTGGGATAAGGTATTGTTTATTTGTCTTTGCCATCTTTGCCGCGCTCACGCCTTTGCTTTATCAATGCCGCGCTGCTTACAAGCAATAACACGATTGCAGCAATAGCTGCTGTATTCATAAGTAAACCTCCTTTTGCTATGATTTTTACCTTGCAGATTATATCAAATTTTAAATGCTAAATCTATCAGTTTCCCCGTCATTTGCCAACCCAAAGCCTATTACAGGGACGGGGGATAACAGCTAACAATGAGTGGGGGGATGAATAATGAGGCCAGAAAAACAAGTTTATGATACTATTTTGGGTTTTGCCGAAAAAGATGAACGTATCCGTGTGGTTACCTTGGAAGGGTCCAGGACAAATAAGAATATCCCACCGGATGATTTCCAGGATTTTGATATTACCTTTTTTGTTACGGATATGCAGGGCTTCACATACGACGACAAATGGCTGGACGTATTCGGTGAAAGGTTGATGCTGCAAAAACCTGAAGATATGGAATTATTCCCAGCGGAAGAAAAGGGATTTTCATATTTAATGCTGTTTTCAGATGATGTTAAGATAGATTTAACGTTACTTCCGCTGGAATTGACCGACGAGTATTTTACATGGGATAAACTGGTAATATTACTGCTGGATAAAGACGGCCGCATTGCGCAGCCGCCAGTGCCAACGGACATAGACTACCATTTACAGAAACCTACAGAAAGAATGTTTGACGATTGCTGTAATGAATTCTGGAATACTGTAACCTATGTAGTAAAAGGCTTATGCCGCAGGGAAATCCTTTTTGCCATTGACCATATGAATGAAATTGTACGGAAAGAATTGCTCCGCATGATTTCCTGGCTGGCCGGTATTGAACATGGGTTCCATTTCAGCATTCGGCAAAAGGCAAAATACGGTATGGAAGATGATGCTACGTGAAAGCCCTTTGGCTGTCCTGGTTACTTTGGCGGCTTCCAGCCAGAAGAATTTATGTACCGCTTACTCATAGCACTGACAATCCCAAAATAACAAATATAGAAAATTGCCATAAACGCCCCAAACCCACCAGTTAATTTGAACAGAATGCCCTTCAGGGAAGCTGGCAATATTAAGTTCATTTTTCCATTCAGCAGCGGTATGCAGAATAAAATAACCAATACAGCCATTATCATTGGGGTTGCCAATTTAATTGCTATCTGCTGGCCCACGAGCCTTTCTATCTGCTTATTGCTTTTTCCCATACAGCGCATAATCTGGTTACCCTTTGAATTTTCCCTGAACTCTATCACCTGCTGCAAAGATAATATAGAAAAATAAATAACCAGAAACACTACAGAAATACTTATCTGTAAAGTTCCCATCCACTGCTGCATAACCCTGCCCCAAAGCTGAAATTCCGGCTGCAGCATCAATATTCCAGTCCCAAAAGAACCCCAGGAAAGTAAAAAGCATATGCAAAAAACAGCGTTAACCATGGCAGCCGTTTTGTAATTTGATGTTATATTTGCCACAATAGATAGCCTGTCTTTTTGGTATATGCTAACAGATTTCGTTCGCCTGTACGCATATAAATAGCCAAACAGCCACTTGTAAAAGGCAAAGACAGACAGTAATAACGGTATTGGCACAACAGATATGGAAAATTTCATATAACCCTCCGGCAAAAAGACAATACCCCATATAAGGCCCATGGCGCACACAAAACAAATAAGGAAGATAAATCCCCATTTTTTATAGTCCCCTATATTTTTAATCCCCTGGCTGCGGTTTTGTTCATACATCAGCTCCTTTATTTGCAGTTTGTTTAAGCGTTGCTTCAACCGAAAAGAGCACACTGTTTCAATGAGGCCAAAAAACATAAGCGAATAGGACATACTTTTACCATAGAGGGACCCACAATGTCCCATCCCATCTAACGGCTCCCGGAAATACCAGAATCCATAGACAGCAAAACCTATTGCCGTCCCTGCTAAATAGCAGCAAAAACCAATCAGCAGGACTTCCCATAGGAATAGCCTTGTTAAGCTCTTTTTTCCCATACCCAATAATAAATAGCTTGCAAGTTCTTTTGCCCGCTGCTTTAACAGAAATAAGTCTATATACCCAGCTAAAACGATTTGGATGGCTACTATTAAAAGTGGCAGCGAAATTACCTGGAAACCGGCTAATTCCCCTATAATGGCTATACAATTGGATACCTCTATAACCGCAAAAAGGACGGTCATGGCAGCAACATATAAAAGGTAGTCCATAAAAGACCGCCTGGCATTACGGATTGACAGCTTCAAGTACAACATGGCTTTCCCCCTCTATCCACTCTATTTTCTGCAAAATATCTGCAAAAAAGGCCTGTTTGCTTTCCTGCCCCCTGTTTAAGGCCGCTTTTATTTCCCCGTCTTTCATAAACAATATCCTGTCACAATAGCTGGCTGCCATGACATCATGTGTGACCATCAGTATTGTTGCGCTATATTCCCTGCTAAGCATGGCAAATGTGCCTAAAAGCTGCCTGGCAGCATGGGAATCCAATGCACCGGTAGGCTCGTCCGCAAGTATAATGTCCGGGTTTACCACAATAGCCCGGGCGCAGGCACAGCGCTGCCGCTGCCCTCCCGATACCTCATATGGAAATTTATCTAATATTGCCGATATCCCCAGCTTTTTTGCTATGCTTTGGACCATTGGGCGAATGCTTTCTTTGGAAACCTCTTTGACCGTCAGGGCAAGGGCAATATTTTCATAGACCGTCAAAGTTTCAAGCAGGTTGTATTCCTGGAAAACAAAACCTAAATGCCTGCGGCGAAATTCTGCAGCAGCCTCTTCTGGTATATCTGCTATATTCTGCCCGCTGATCCGTATGGCCCCATTGGTTGGCTTGTCTATTGTGGCTATTAAATGAAGCAATGTTGTTTTCCCAGAACCGGAAGCTCCCATAATCCCAACAAAGCTGCCATGGGGTATCTGGAAACTTACGTTATTTACAGCTAATACAGAATTATTTTCTGCTCCGTAACCTGCCGGGACATTTCCATATCGTTTGGAAACATTTTCTACTTCCAGGACATTTGGGGGTACTGTGCCACATACTTTTACTTCCCGTTGATCATGCCCTAACCAATTTGTAACCACATCCATAAGCACCTCATCTGCTTTTTCTTTCAACTTTTCTTCTGCAATGTACTCACCTGCAAAGAGTTCATTCAAAGTAATGCCTAAAAGAGTGCATAATGGCATAAACAAAGATAAATCCGGCATAGACCGCCCTGTTTCCCATTTTGAAATAGCCTTATCGGTTATTCCCAGTTTTTCCGCTAACTGGCTTTGGGTCCATCCTTTTGTTTTCCGGCATCCGGAAATAAAAGCCCCAATCTTAATTTGGTTCATTGTTCAGCCCTCCTATCTGCGGTAAATTATATAAATCCGGCATAAAAATGAACACCTACCAGCGGTAGAGTTGGATAAAACAGGGCTTTTTCACTCCTTATTCTGCCTGCCGGCTATTTGATTGCTTTTTTTCTGCAACAAGTAAGCTATGATAAAAATAATTCGTATACTTGATATTTTTTTGAGAGCAATAACTATCTATATCAGCAGATAATTGTTTCCAATATTCCATGTTCCTGTTGTGATATATTTCTCTATAGCCGCTTAAATATTGAGGATATTTTTCAGAGATATATTGCAAAATATCCTGCTTGTAATTTCCACGGAGATTCAAATTCTCGAACCAATATTCACATACAAATCCCGCTGTTGCTTCAATGATTTTCTTAAAATCTGTTATGTACGGGAATATAGGTGACATAAATAAAACTGTGTAAATGCCCTGCTTTTGTAATTCCTTTAATGCTGCAATCCGCTTCGTAATGCTGCTGGCCTTGTCCATATCACCCTGGAAGCCGTTATCTAAAGTGTTAATAGAAATTGCAACTATTAAATTTTTCAGCTCTTTTAATATATCAATATCCCTTAGTATCAAATCAGACTTTGTGGAAATCGTAACCAGACAATCTGCTTGCTTTAATTCTTTTAAAACATTTCTTGTTATCTGATATTTTGCTTCAAAAGGATTATAGCAATCCGTTACAGAAGAAAGAAATACCGATTTGTGGTACAGCTTTTGGGCACTAATTGTTTTATCGCAACGCTTTATATCAATAAAATCCCCCCATTCTTCTGTATGTCCTGTAAACCGTTTCATAAAACGGGCATAACAGTATTTACAGCCATGAGGACAGCCCACATAAGGATTGATTACATAATCGCTGGCTGGTAAATTGGATTTTGTAATGAAGTCCTTTGTAACAATTTCTTTTTCAATTATTTCCAAGATAAACCACCTCCATGGAACAAGCTTTTACGATACGCCTACAAAGACATTCCGTTAAACTTTTTCCAAAATTTTTTGTCTTTGAAGATTTTTGAAAAGACATAAAAGACAAGAAAACCAAGCATCCCTCCCAATGTGTTAAGCATAAGGTCGTCAATATCTGCTGATCTGCCAATAAAATATTGCACAAACTCTATAAAAAAGGAAAAGAGCATCATATAGGCTGCCGTTTTCCAGAACATCCGTGCTTTCTTAAACACAGCAGGGAAAACGGAACCTAAGGGCAGAAACATCACTACATTTGCTATTGTCTGTGTTATTTGTTTCCGTGCCCCCATAGCCCATGTTTCGGTAATAAACTGGAATGGTATAAGATTTAGTGAACGCTCTGCAGCCAGTACCGATCTGCCGTCTAACACACAGGCAACTATCCATCCTAAAAATGTTGCGGCACAGATAACCAAAACACAAACGCCGAGCAAGAAATAAGCAATCTGGCGTGATAAAGGTATTCTTTTTCTCAGTATAAAATAAATCGGCAGATAGCAGACTGCCAAGATTGCCATTCCTATTATCCCTATCAAAAAGTATCCCAATATTTCCTGTATGATAACCATAAAATTATCCTCCTATAAAAAAGCATCAATGATCCTGATTATTCTATCAAATCCACTCATGCATTTTATGCGTTTTATCTACTGAAAATCTTATGATTTTCCTACAAAAGAGGAATAATTACCTCAAATTCAATGATATCATTTTCGCTCTTTGCTGTTATGCTGCCACCGTGAAGTTCCACAATTTCTTTTGCGATGGCTAATCCTAAACCTGCCCCGCCGCTTCTGGAACTTCTTGCAGTATCAAGCCTGTAAAATTGCCCCAAAATACGTCCCAGCTTTTCCTGGGGAATCGTGTTACCGCAATTGGTAAATTTAATATTCAAATTTCCATCGTTTTGCATAGCCACAATACGGATTGTACTGTCATCAAAACTGTAATTAACCGCATTTCTTAACAGATTATCAAAAACACGCTGCATTTTGTTGACATCGCACTTTATCATAGTATCTGGCACTATTTCAAGCCCACATTTTAAATTCTTCTCTAAAAACATTGGCCCAAACTCGTATATAAGTTGTCCAAGCATTCGGTCCAAATTAACCCTACTGTACTCAAGAGTAATATTGGAAAGATTAAACCGCGTGATTTCAAAAAATTCGTTAATTAAATCTTCGAGATGCCCTGCCTTTTCCAAAGAAATTGACAAATACTTTTCCCTTAATTCTTCGGATATTTGGTTTTCGTCCCGCAGTAATGTTAAATACCCAATTACTGATGTGAGCGGGGTTTTCAAATCATGGGCAAGATAAACAACAAGGTCATTTTTTCGCTGTTCTGCAAGTTCTGTTGCCAGTTTCCGTTGTTCAAGTGTATGCTTAATATAATTGATTTTCTTTTCGGTTACAGTTAATTCAGAAGGCAGGACAATATCTCCTGTATTTTCTTCTATCAGGGCATCTATACTACGGTTAATTTCTTGGAAATATTTGGAAAATTCATTCAGGTAAAACCGCAATATAATTGCAAATAATATTAGGAAAAGCACTATGAAGAAAAGGCCCATATAATCCCTAATATACATTGAATATACATTTAAAGCCCGGCCATAATCATGATAGACAAAATTATCCAAAAGAACCACAAAAGTATTTGCTATGTGCCCTTTTAATAATAGAGAGTACAAAGTTGCTAAAGAGGCAAACGCCAAAAACAACATTCCAAAAGTCCTAACCAATAATTTATTTGGTGTTAGTCAAAAAATGGGTTGGTCGCCCTTATAAGTCCGTTTATTTGGA
>OFHA01001774.1_pt1 | contig 13830 bp, 10 predicted proteins | sample 1521891 | NCBI WGS metagenome assembly OFHA01 (sample SAMEA3504089, study PRJEB24116) | mouse gut metagenome | biome: mouse gut; feature: mouse-associated habitat; material: faeces | place: Denmark | collected 2011
GGTGTAGGAGATGAGGCCCAGGCCGATGGCGTGGCCGATGGAGCCGGAGACGGGCATCCCGATGAGCATCAGCGCCACGGGTACCATCTGGTCCAGGTCGTCGAAGTCCACATTCTTGAGGCCCATAAGCATCAGCACGCCCACATAGATCAGCGCCGCCGCCGTCGCACAGCCCGGCACAAGCGCCGCAAGAGGGCTGAAAAACATGGCGATAAAGAACAGGGCGCCCGTTACCATGGAGGATAAACCTGTCCTGCCTCCCTCTGCCACGCCCGCGGAAGATTCCACAAAGGTTGTAACGGTGGAAGTGCCGCACACCGCGCCGCAGGTGGTTGCGATCGCATCCGCCAGCATAGCCTTGTCCATGTTGGGCACCTTGCCCTCCTTTGTCAGAAGGTCCCCTCTTGCGCAGGCGCCATAGAGCGTTCCCAGCGTATCGAACATGTCCACCAGACAGAAAGCAAGAGCCGTTGTGATCACAAGCACGATCAGCTCCGCCTGAGAATGCTCTGCCAGATATGCGGAAAAATCAAACCCTTCCGTAAATACCCTGCCAAAAGCCTGGGTGCCGAAATCTCCGAAAGCAGTCAGCGGATTAAAGCTTAACGTCTCACCGAACCCCTCATAAAAACCGGGAACCGTAAAGCCCAGGATATAATAAGCCGCTGCGCCCCCCACAATACCGAGCAGTACCGAACCCTTTACACCGCGTTTGGACATAACGGCAATCGCGATCACGCTTCCCAGCGTCACAAGAATCGGCATCACCGAGCCCCATGTGGCGGTTCCCGAAAAAACATTGAGGGAAACCAGATTCACACAGGTGGCCGCATCATTTACAATGATTCCGGCATTCTGAAGACCGATGAAAGCGATAAACAGGCCGATTCCGGCAGGAATCGCCACCCTCACCTGATCCGGGATCGCCTCAAAGATCTTTTCCCGAAGCCCCGTCACCGTTAAGATGATAAAGATAATGCCGTCCACCAGCACCAGTACCAGCGCATTGGCATAACTCAGCCCGAAGCCAAAACATACGGTATACACAAAAAACGCGTTCAGCCCCATACCGGAAGCCTGCGCCAGCGGCAGATTGGCAAGCACGCCGATCAGTATCGTACCGATCACAGCGGAGATCGCTGTCGCAATATAGATCGCGTTGTAGGACACGGTGCCCAGATCGGAAAACATGCCGGCATTTACCATCAGGATATATGCCATCGCCATAAATGTTGTCAGCCCCGCAAGTACCTCGGTTCTGACGGTGGAACCTTTTTCTTTCACCTTGAAGAAATTCTCCATATTCTTTTCTTCTCCTCCTTTGATAGGTGTGAGGAAAAGCTTATCGAAATCGTATCGGGAAAAAGATACATCTTTTGTACCAATATCATTTCGTTAGAGCTTTACCCAGCCGGGATGGACATAAAATGCTCAAGGAACCCGTGAAAAAGCGTCGGCACTTAGCAAATGAGGAATTTTCATGGGAAATTTCTCATGCGCTTAGTGTCCGCTACGCTTTTTGTCGAGCGGGAGCGTGGTGACGGAGCATTTTATGTCCATCCCGGCGTCCGGCAATGTTAACAAAATGACATTGTCTTTTGTACTTCATCTTTTCTTCCGGTAGTCAGATATTTACGGTATCTGGTAGAAACTCCGGAACCATATTATCCGGATTATATCGAAAAGCCCTTTCCTGAGTTTATAAAAATTTTATAATTGCTACGTTCCAAGTATAGCACGCGCCGGATATCCCCACAATCGTCATATGTTACAAAGTTATCATAAAATTCAGATAATAATACAGATCATCTTCCCATTGCTCTCATTGACGATTCTCTGCATCGTATCCTGAAGTTTTAACTGACATTCGTCACCCATCATACCGATTTTTCCGTGAATACCGTCCTGCACAAGCTGTTCCACGGTCTTTCCGAAAATATTTGTCTCCCAGATTCCCTCTTCCGCCTGCTCCTCGGCTTTGATAAACTCGATCAGATCCTTTGCCTGCTCCTCCGTACCGACGATCGGCGCAATCTCCGTCTCGATATTGGCGCGGATCATATGGATAGAGGGACTTTCCGCCTTGATCTTCACACCGTATTTGTTGCCGTGCCTGATAATCTCCGGCTCCTCCAGAGAAATCTCTCCCTTCTCCGGCGCCACTACGCCGTAGCCCTTTCTCCTGACGCATTCCAGCGCCTCTTCCACCTTCACATACTCCCGTTTCATCGCCGCAAATTCCCGGAGAAGCTGCATAAGCTGGAACTCGTTCTCCACCCTCTGCCCCATCATCTCACTGAGCAGCTCATAATAATAACTTTCTTCCACTTCCAGCGCGATCCGTATCGTGCCATCCGCCAGGGAAATCTGCTCTAACTTTACATTGTTGATATAGGGGCTCTCCAGCACAAGATCCTGTTTCATAAACTGATGCATCGTGCTGACGGTCCTCATCAGCTCCCGCACCGTTTCGATCAGCGCCTGCTTCATCTCATGCTCATAGGGCAGCATCTCCACCCATCTGGGCATATAAAACTCAATCTGGGACACCGGGAACTCATAGAGCGCTTCCTGCAGAATCTGCTGCACATCCCCCTGCTTCATCTGTTCGCAGTTCACCGGCAGCACCGCCACATGATAGGTTTCCTCCAACTCCCTTGCCGTCTGCCTTGTCTCCTCACTGTAGGGTTTTGCTGAATTTAAAATGATCAGGAAGGGCTTGCCCATCTGTCTTAACTCCTGTGCCGTGCGCTCCTCCGCTTCCCTGTATTCATTTCTTCCAAACTCCCCGAAACTGCCGTCGGAAAAAACGGCAATGCCTATTGTGGAGTGATCCTTGATCACCTTCTCCGTTCCGATCTCCGCCGCCTGCGTAAAAGGAATCTCCTCCTCAAACCAGGGCGTCTTTACCATCCGCTCCACATCTTCTTCCATCGCGCCCGCCGCCCCGGGAATCATAAAGCCCACACAGTCCACCAGGCGGACCTTCATATTGATCCCGTCCTGCAGGCTGATCTCGGCTGCCTCCTGAGGAATAAACTTCGGCTCCGTTGTCGTGATTGTTTTCCCTGTACCGCTCTGGGGCATTTCATCCAGCGCCCGCAGCCTCTCATGCTCATTTTCCATATAGGGCAGCACAAGGAGGTCCATAAACCGTTTGATAAATGTGGATTTTCCTGTTCTGACAGGTCCCACCACGCCCAGATAGATCTCCCCGTCCGTCCGGAATTTAATGTCCCGGTATAAATTAAATTCTTTCTCTTTTCCTGCGGCTTCCCCCGCCGCCACTGCCGTATTCAAATGTTCCATAAAAATCCCCTCCATAAACTGCCTGATTACCATTATCTTGTAACAGTTTATGAAGGGGATAGTGCCTGTATGACTTTAAATTATAATTGCCTGATATCGGCATCGCTCAGAACTCATAAGTCCTGCCTTCTTCCCGCAGCGAAACCATGTTTTTCACCTGCGGCCTTTTTGCCAGATACATCCTGATAATCTCAGGATGTTTCCAGAAATGCATCGGAAACACGGCTTTTGCCTCCGCCGTCTCCAAAAAAATATCCATGCCGTCAAAAGCAAACTCCTCCTGTCTGGGATCAAGGGGAACAAAGGCGATATCAAAACGCCGCCCTCTGATCCGATCCATCTCCCGGCGGAAATTTGCTTCCATATTATTGTTGTGAGCTTTCGTCTCCTCCGCCCATTTCCAGAGATTTAAGTCGCCTGCATGATAAAAGCGGTACTTTTTATCTCCCTCCGAAACCGTAACAAGATATGCCACGCCTGCGTCCGTAGAACGCAGCGTCTCTACCACAGCTTCATCCTCTTCCAGGCGATAAACCTCGTGGGCTTTTACGAACAGCAGCTCATGTTCTTTCCCGATAAGTTCCTCCGCCTGCTTTCTGCGGATATCTTTTGAGAGCACATAGGTAATGCCCTGCCTTCCATGCTGCAGTGCATAAATCTCTTTGTTGTAATGATCCTGATGACTGTGGCTGACAAATACGATCAGCTTTTTTTCCGGTAAAAACACCGGCAGCTTCCCGGTGTAGTAGTCAAAGAGCAGATAATGCCCTTTTGTCTCCGCCAGAAAGCCGCTGTGTCCCAAATAGGTAATTTTCATGCCGTTTTCACTCTCCATGCGCCGTATTTTATGCCGATACGGCGCCGTGTGGGTTGTTTTTCCTTCTATCCTCAGTCTTCCATTGTCAAAGAGCCCTTCTGCGCCCTTGTCTTGCTGTAGGCAAACAGCAGCAGGGAACCGATCACACCTGCGGAAATCGCATTTAAAAGCGTTGCCGTAATGCCCTGCGTAAATACCAGATTCACGGGCTCCGCATAGATCACGATATCCAGTACCGGCGCCACAATAATCCATGCTATCGCGTTGGAAACAACCTGATATACATTGAACAGCAGAATATCCTTACCGCCGAATATCCCTTCATCCACTTTCAGCTTCGGATATACAAGTCCTGTTCCGAAACACGCAACACCGCTGGCAATTACCCAGCTCCACCATGCGGAACCGTACTGCACCGAATCAGACAGCGCATGGCCGATAAAAGCGATGAGCCCCCCCGCAATAGGTCCGAACAGTGCGCCGAAGAACGCGCCGATACCGTATGCGGTCTGAATTTCCGTCTCGGGAATACCGGTGGGAACCTTCACATACATGAACAGCAGTGTAAACAACGCCGCACCAAGCCCTGTCGCCACAATGGTCTTGGTCTTAAACTCAAATAATTTCTTCTGCATCTTATATCTCCTCCTTAGTCTGCGGCATAATGCCGCAACGGTTTTTATAAGGAAGCGTCCGAAAACGGCCGCTCTCCCTGGCACATTCTTTTTCAGAATATACCGACACAAAAAGAGTACATAATATCAGGGTGTTTGTCAAGTAAATACAAAGTTTTATATGAATACTTAATGTACAAACTCCACCGTCCACTCAGGACCGTAGTTCAGTCCGTACTGATCACAGAAGCTTCCCTGGCTGACCGCCAGCGCCACCTTCATCAGTTCATTATTGTAGACCATCGGCGCTCCCTTTTCGGCATACCCGAAGCTCTTATGGAACAGCACTTTTCTGTCAAATTTCACTTCCCCGTTATGGCGGACAATCACATGCACATTCTCCCCATAGGAGAATCCTGCTTCCTCAAAGGTCTTAAGCGGTATATTGGTCCAGAGATTTCCAAAATTCGGATCGTTGATCTCAAAAATACCCCGCACTTTTCCCGGCTCTGCCACAGGTTCCAAAATTTCATGCTCCACAATCTCCTCCACCGGATACTCCGGGCCCACACCCTCGAAATCAATCATACCGCTGGCAAGGCGCGCCGCCGTATATCCGAACAGATCCCTTCCGTGGAAGATCGCAACCCCCTCCGTACCTTTCCCACGCAGACGGTTTACGCTCTCATCGATCTCCCGCACCGCTTCGATACCGATAAATCTCTTGACATGCGTCAGAGAACCGTTGTCCGGCGTCACGACATAATAGCCGTCCACGGTTTTTGCCACACAGGCACGGCGCTTTGTGCCAACTCCGGGATCTACCACGGACACATAGATCGTCCCCTCGGGCCAGAACTGCAGGCTCTGATACAGCCGGTAGCTGGCGCTCCAGGTATCGTACTGGGGCAGCTCATGGGTTCCGTCCATAATCTCCAGTTCCCTGTCCACGGTCTTTACCACCCCGTACATGGAACTTACCGCCCCCTCCTTGTACGTAAAATCTGTCTGAAATACTAAAATTGGTTTCATACTAATCCTCCATTCTTATCATTCCCTTTTCGGAAAATATCTTTTTTATACAAACGGATTCCAGAATCTTGATCCGTTCACCAGAAACGACATACACAGCGATCCCGCTAAAATAGCCGCCCCGAACAAGAGCGCCCCCCAGTCTCCCTTTTTCATCGGTTTTGCCACATACCAGGTCCTCTTTTTATGTTTCCCGAAGCCTCGCAGATCCATCGCATTGCTGATCAGCTCAATCCGGTCCAGCGTGGAAAAAATAAGCGGAATACAGATATTCATCGTATTTTTCACCCTGACGCCCAGTTTCTCCTTCCTGGACAGATCCAGCCCCCTGCTCTGCTGCGCCACCGCGATATCCTGATAGCTGCGGATCATATCCGGAAAATACCGCAGCGTCAGGGACAACGCGTAGGATGCCTTATAGCTCACCCCTATCCGGTTTAAGGAAGCCGCAAACTCACTGGGGTTGGTGGTCAGAAGAAAGATCATCCCCAGCGGCACCACGGACGCATATTTTGTCGTCTTGGTGATCTGATACAGAAGCTGTTCCTGCGTCACCACATAAAAATTCGTGATCTGAAACAGCTCATGCCTCGTTCCGTAGATCTCCGTACCGTAAACCGGACTGAATAAAAAGGTCAGTATAAAGTTCATCAGCAGAAAGATAATGACATAGATCAGCATAATCTTAATCTGCTTAAACTGCAGTCCCGAAGCTTTGAAGATCACCGCCGATACTGCCATGACAAACAGAATATATCTGATATCATAGGAGAACATCACCGAAAAGGTCATAAATATAAAACAAAACAGCTTGGTCAGTCCTGACAGATTAAAGATAAAATTATCTCTGTCCGTATAGTCGAACAGCTTTGCTTTCATGATCTCATGTTCCTCCTTTCATAGTCGATAAACTTCTGCACAAACCCCTGGGCATCCCCGATCCCCATCAGCTTTGCCAGCTCATAGAGGGATGTCACTTTCAGGTTCGCCCTCGCCGCGATCTCCTCGTTTGTCAAAATCTCCACCGCACTGGCATCCCCGATCTTTTTCCCGTCACAGATCACAATGGCATGAGAAGTATATTCCAGCATCAGATGCATATCGTGCGTGATCATTAAAATCGTCACGCCGGATTCATTCAAACTCTTCAAAAACTCCATGATCTCCGTATAATGATGATAATCCTGCCCCGCCGTGGGCTCGTCCAGGATCAGTATCTTCGGATTCATAACCAGCATGGAAGCGATCGTCACCCGCTTTTTCTGCCCGTAGCTGAGAGCCGAGACAGGCCACTTCCGAAAAGGCGTAAGCCCGCAGATTTTCAGCGCCTGCTCCACCCGTTTTTCAATCTCCTCCTCCGCCACGCCGTTCAGCCGAAGCCCAAGCGCCACCTCGTCGTAAATCATGGGCTTACAGATCATCTGGTTCGGGTTCTGCATCACATAACTGATAATCCGGGAACGCTCCCTGATGGTCTGCCCCTTCATATCCTCACCGCCGTAGAGAAGCCTTCCGCCATCCTCCTTCACAAAGCCGCAGATCACCTTTGCCAGCGTACTCTTTCCCGCGCCGTTGGTCCCTACGATGCTGACCATTTCCCCTTCCCGGATCTCAAAATTGACATCCTGCAGAATCCTGCGCTTTTTCGTATACTGGAAGTCCAGATGCTCCGCCGCCAGAATGGTCTGCCGCTCTTCTTTTTCCGGCTTCGCCAGCGTCTCGCTGTCCCACTTAAGGACCGCATCCTGCACCGCGGGAATATCCAGTGTGGCGAGCCTGCCTGCGCGGTGTGCCTCCGTCAGCTTCACCCCCGCGTATTTCAGCGCCGTCACATACAAAGGCTCCCGAATCCCGTATTTCCCCAGAATGTCCGCCGCCATCATCTCATCCGGCGTCATATCCGCCACGATCCGCCCGGCGTTCACCAGAACGATCCTGTCCACCTCCCGATACAGCACATCCTCCAGACGGTGCTCGATGATCACCACCGTCTTATGGTATTCTTTCCAGACTCTGTCAATCAGATCGATAGCCGTCTTTCCGGTGGCCGGATCCAGATTGGCCAGAGGCTCGTCAAACAAAAGAATATCCACATCATCCACCAAAACGCCCGCAAAAGCAACTCTCTGCTTCTGCCCGCCGGAGAGTTCAAAGGGAGAAGACTTGAGCAGCGTTCCCATATCCACCATATCCGCAACTCTCTGCACCGTCTCCTTCATCTCATCCTGCGCCACCAGGTCATTTTCCAGCGCAAAGGCAATATCCTCCCCCACAGTCAGCCCGATAAACTGTCCGTCCGCATCCTGCAGAACCGTTCCCACCCGTTTGGAAAGTTCAAAAATGTTCATCTCCTGCGTCTCTTTTCCGCAGATTTTTAAAGAACCCTCCACTTTCCCGTGATAGGAAAACGGGATCAGCCCGTTCAAACAGTGCCCCAGCGTACTTTTCCCGCTGCCGCTGGGCCCTACGATCAGTACCTTTTCCCCCTCATGGATTTTCAGGTCGATATCGTGCAGCGTGGGCTCCGCCTGACTGAAGTACTGGAAGGAAAAATGCTTAAACTCTATGACCGCATTTTTTTTACCGGCTTCCTCCATCGTTTCTCTCCCCCTTCTCTTCTTTATCTTATCTTTATCAATGTCCTTTCGCTAACCCGGACATTGCTTCCCGCATCGTGAAAAAGCACCGACTGTCCACCGGTGCTTTCTCTTTTCTTTTTATAAACCTACTTCACAACGCGCACCCTGAATACGCCCTTCACATCCCGCAGTTTTGCAATCAGCGCTTCATCCGGCCTCGTCTCCACATCCAGCATCGTATAAGCCAGTTCTCCCCTGGACTTATTTGTCATATCGGAAATATTGATGCCCGCATCGCCTAAAATGGAGGTGAATTTTGTGATCATGTTGGCAATATTCTTATGGAACACCGCAATACGTCCCTCCTTGGTACAAATCCCCATATCACAGTTCGGATAATTTACGGAGTTGACAATATTGCCGTTTTCCAGATAATTCCTCAGTTCTTTTACCGCCATTTTTGCGCAGTTATCCTCGGACTCTTCCGTGGAAGCCCCGAGATGTGGGATCACAATGCATCCCTCCTGTCCCGCCGTAATGGTATTGGGGAAATCCGTCACATACTTCCTGATCCTGCCGGAACGGATGCCCTTTAATACCGCTTTTTCATCCATCAGCACATCTCTGGCAAAATTCAGAAGAATCACGCCCCGCTTCATCTTTGCGACCGCCTCTTCATTCACCATGCCCTTTGTCGCCTCCATCAGCGGCACATGGATCGTGATAATATCACAATACTCATAAATATCGTCCACATTCAGCACATGATGCACATCGCGGCTCAAATTCCACGCCGCATCCACGGATACATAAGGATCATAGCCGTAAACTTCCATGCCCAAATGCTTTGCCGCGTTCGCCACCCGCACACCGATGGCGCCGAGCCCGATAATACCAAGCTTCTTTCCCTCAAGTTCGGTGCCCGCAAATTTCTTTTTCTCTTTTTCCGCCGCTTTCGCAATATCCGGATTATCCTGCGCGGACTTCACCCACTCGATGCCGCCCACCACATCCCGGGAAGCAAGCAGCATACCCGCGATCACCAGTTCCTTTACGCCGTTTGCGTTCGCCCCCGGCGTATTAAATACCACAATACCCTTCTCTGCGCATTTTTCAAGCGGGATATTATTGACGCCGGCGCCTGCTCTCGCCACCGCCAGAAGATTCTCCGGCAGTTCCATCTCATGCATGGAGGCGCTTCTTACCAGAATACCGTCCGCCTCGGCTATTTCGTTTGTCTTTGTGTAATCCGGTGTAAACCGGTCAAGCCCTACCCGCGCGATAGGGTTTAAGCAATGATATTTATACATAATATTTTATCTTCCTCTTTATTTCCGGTTCCGCATTCGCCGGTTACTTATTCTCTTCTTCAAACTTCCGCATAAATGCCACCAGCGCTTCCACGCCTTCCTTCGGCATCGCATTATAGATGGAAGCCCGCATGCCGCCCACGGTTCTGTGCCCTTTCAGGTTTTCAAACCCTGCTTTTTTCGCCTCCGCCACAAACAGCCCATCCAGTTCCGCATTCCCTGTCACAAAGGGTACGTTCATCAAAGAGCGGTCCTCCTTTCTGACGGTCCCCCGAAACAGCCTACTTTCATCGAGAAAATCATAGAGCACTTTCGCCTTCTCCTCATTGCGGCGTTTCATTTCTTCCAGCCCGCCCATGGCTTTCAGCCATCGAAACACTTTGCCGCAGATATAGATCCCGTAACAGGGCGGCGTATTATAGAGCGACTCATTGTCCGCATGTGTCTTAAACTTCATCATCGTAGGTGTACACGGGAGCACTTCGTCAGAGATCAGATCCTCCCTTATGATCACGATCTGTACCCCCGCAGGACCGACATTTTTCTGAACGCCCGCATAAAGCATACCGTACTTTGTCACATCCACAGGTTCGGACAAAAAGCAGGAGGAAACGTCAGCCACGAGAATTTTTCCCTTCGTATTCGGCAGCGTATGGTATTTCGTGCCGTAAATCGTATTATTCTCACAGATATAGACGTAATCCAGATCATCGGAAATTTCCAGATCGGAGCAGTCCGGTATGTAGGAAAAAGTCTGATCCGCAGAGGATGCCAGTTCGATCGCCTCGCCGTAGATCTTCGCCTCCTGATAAGCCTTCTTTGCCCACTGCCCCGTAATAATATAGCCCGCCTTTTTATGCTTCATCAGGTTCATCGGCACGGAAGCAAAAATAAGACTTGCGCCGCCCTGCAGAAACAGCACTTTATAATGTTCGGGTATGTTCATCAACTCCCGCAGATCAGCCTCCGCCTCTTTGATGATTTTATCATACACTTTGGACCGGTGGCTCATCTCCATCACGGACATCCCGCATCCCTCGTAATCCAGCATTTCGGCAGCAGCCTCTTTCAATACTTCCTCCGGAAGCACCGCGGGACCTGCCGAAAAATTATATATTCTCGCCATTGTCATTCCTCCTGTCTGTTTCACATACAAATTTATTCTACCTTTTCAGGACGAAGAAGTCAACTTTGAATCCATTTTTACCAATAATTAATTCCCTCCACCGCTCTTTACTTATCTTCCTCCTCATAATACATCACCACCGGCACCCCTATCTCTATCATGCCGTAGAGCTTCTCCGCCGCCTCAAGGGGCAGATTGATACAGCCGTGGGAGCCTTCCTTTTTATAGATCTCCCCGCCGAACTCATCCCGCCAGAGCGCATCGTGTATACCCACACCGCCCTTCACCGGCATCCAGTAATTCACATGGGACGCATATCCGGGACCTCTGAGAATCCGGTTTTTCTGTTTTCCGTATACAAAATATACTCCCTCCGGCGTCGCCCTGCGCCGCATCATGTTGCCTGTCACGATGGGCGTCTCAATCTCCACTTCTCCGGCCTGATAAAACCAGAGCTTTTGCTTTGTCATATTGATCTCGATATAGGTATCTCCTATATCATTTTCCCCTCTGGCATAAGCCTCCCGGCGGTAGGCGGGCGTATGGGTTTCGCTGCACCGCTTTGCAAGAGCTTCCGAAAGCCATTTCACCTCCGCTTTTTTGTCCAGTTCCGTCCCGTAGTTTCCTTTTTCAAGCGTAATACTGCCGCCGCCTGTCATCATAAACTCCCTGGGCCTGCCGTAAGTATCATAGGCAGCGGCAAGCTTCCCGATCGCCGCCTCCACCTTCTCCTGATCCCAGCAAAAGCTGCCGTCTTCCCCCCGGACAGGCACGGATTCCCTGCCGTCTCTCTCCCGGATCAATGGGGCGTTTTCCTCTCCGGCGTCCTCCAGCATCAGCAGGTCTGCCAGCGCCTTCTGATCAAATCTCACCTGTTCCGCCCCCATATCATAAACGATCTCAAAGTCAATAAAATCCTTCAGTTCCCGATAAAGCGCCTCCTGCCCCTTTTCCTCCGGGCTTATCTCCTCATCATAATAGCAGGCGGAAGAAAGGACGATACTCTCTTTTCCCTTTTCCACAGCTTCCAGACATTCCGTCAATGCCCTCTCCACATCCAGCCGCCTCTTTTTTCCGTCATACAGTAAAAACCCTTCTTCCCCATCCTTTAACAGCCTGATGCACGCCTCCCTGTCCAGTTCCGCCTGCACCCTTTCATCCGCCAGAAATTCTTTTTTAAATTGTTCTTTTCCTTCTTCCGTCAGGATAACGGCAGGCTCCAGTTCGCAGCCGCCTTTTTGCAGAAACAGATTCTTCACCCACATAAGCGGCCTCTGATTTTGCAAAAGTTCTCTCAGCCCTTTTGTATAATCCTGTTCTGCCATCCGCTCATCCAGCACAAAATGACTGCTCCCTCTCTCCCCCTCCGGTTTCTCTTCCCCGCAGCAGATCGGATATATCACCTCAAGCCCAGGCTCTGCCGTCAAAGAAAGCAGCTCCGCATTGACCTCCTCCACGTTCTTCCCGGTACAGTAGACACCGTTGATCCAGGTACCGAAAGAAAAACCTTCCATATAATAAAAGGCAATCCCCAGATAGGCGCCTGCGCATAACAGTATCCATGAGATAATAACATAGCGAATCTTTTTTCCTGTTTTCATAATATCCTCTTTTGTTACTTTGTTTCTTCCGTCTCTTTACGGCTTCTTACATCATACCACACTTCCTCTTTTTTTGAAAATTGATTTCCATGGCCGAATATTCATTTTTTGTAACAGTTCAGCCTTTCGGCTGCACTGTTACCATTTTTTTCATTTCTGTGCTGTCCTTTGCGCGTAACCGCGGAGCGTTTTTATTTCATAGGACGCAATTTCCTATGAAATAAAAAACGAGACTCTGTCACATTTACTGCAACAAAGTCTCGTTTTTCCGGCAGTTTATCTTCTACTCGTCCGTCATGGTAAAAAGACGGCAGTTTTCACCCAGCAGATCCTGCACATCATATTTTTCCCTCGCCCGTTCTTTCTCAAAATTAGCGAGTATCGCAAAAGAATCGGTATGTTCCTGCCTTACAATATCTATGGCCTTCTTCAGCGTTTCGGTCGTCGTTTCGGTCATTTCCCAATACTTCCAGGTATAAGTTTCTCCCGGCTCCTGCGGCCAGCCAAATACGCCAAAGACTGCTCCGTCATAATCTGCCGGACAATAGAGCGTCATCTCCGCAACATAGTATGTATCCCGCATTTCGCTCTTCCAAAGATAAAATACTATCTGCTGATCTGCTCCTTCTCCCCAGAATTTCGTTGTACCAATGGAATCTCCCTCCACGAGTCCGGTGTAGTCGGAGTGACCGCCACCGAGACACGATATCGCATTTCCCGTATACCGGTCAAAAAAGAATTTCCCAAATATCGGAACCTTATAGTTCTGAATCACTTCCGGCGGCAGATCAAGGTCAAGATCGCTGTAATAACTGTCCGATGCGGAAGTATCTAAGGTCAGTGTCACCGTTATCTCCTTATGCTCTCCCACAATATTTTCCGTCATCTCCACACTTCCCGCGACATCCTCCTTCCCCGTGAGCAGAGATGAATTATCCTCCTGCGGTACTGCTATCGGACAGTTAAGGGAAAAGTCTCCCTTAGGCGTTATCGCCATGCCGCTTGCCGCCAGCCAGTCTGCGGGCTCCTCAACCGTCTCCTCCGGCATTTCCGCCTCTCCGCTTTCGGCATCCGTATTCTCCTCATTTTCCGGCGCAGTCTCTTCATCCGTAAGCCCTTCCGCCACAATCCCTTCCTCCACAGCCCCTTCCTCCGTCTGCACGGTCTCTTCCGGCGCCGCCTCCTCTTTCCCACAGCCTGAAAGTGTCACCGCCATGGCAATCGTCAAAAAATACGCGAGCATTTTTTTCCTCATCTCGTCCCTTCCTCCTTCTTTTTTCCCTTGCTTGCAGACACTGCTCTGCTTTTCAGGGCAGGCTGCCCTTAAGCTGTTATCATAATCCCCCCCAATCCATTTTGTCAAGTTCCTTTGGCCGCTTTGTTATCTTGTAACAGTTCAGCCTTTCGGCTGCACTGTTACGGAATCCGCCCTATTTTAAGTT
>OFHA01001776.1_pt1 | contig 13822 bp, 12 predicted proteins | sample 1521891 | NCBI WGS metagenome assembly OFHA01 (sample SAMEA3504089, study PRJEB24116) | mouse gut metagenome | biome: mouse gut; feature: mouse-associated habitat; material: faeces | place: Denmark | collected 2011
CAATGCTTCCTTCAGCAGCTTTGCAAACGATTCCGCGTCCGGGAATCCATCTCTCTGCCCCTGCTTCAATGCTTCCTTCAGCAGCTTTGCAAACGATTCCGCGTCCGGGAATCCATCTCTCTGCCCCTGCTTCAATGCTTCCTTCAGCAGCTTTGCAAACGATTCCGCGTCCGGGAATCCATCTCTCACGCCTATTTCAATCCCGCCACAGCAAGCTCCCTGCACCGGTTCAGGCATGCATAAATCTCCTGCACCCGCGGCACAGCCATGCTGCACGGCAGGTACCTTCCGCCGCAGACTGTCTGGAATCCCTTTTCTTCCAGCAGCTGTTCCAGCATGCCTGCAACCTGGCGCATATCCTTCTTCCCGTCAAACAGCTTCTGCCTTGCATATTTCACCAGATACCCAAGCGCCATCGTCTGTTCGCTGACCACAAGCTGCTCGACATAACGCAGCTCAATCAGGTCATGGTCTAACACCACGCCGTCCCTGCCCATGCCCTTTATTTTCATCCGGTCATTGCGGGCTGCCTTGCAGTCTGGCGCAAAAACCCTGTGAAACACTGGCTTTTGTGCCGATGGAATCTGCGGCCTGTCCGGGGATGCGGCAAAAAAACGCTCTGCCTCCTGCCTGGCCAGCTGCGTAATTTCTGACGGCTCATACTGCATCATCTGGATGACATGGTCTGCCTTTCGAAAATACGAGCCGCAGCTTCCGGCTACCAGAATGGTCGAAATACCGTAATCTGCAAATAATTCTTCCACCCGGTCAATAAACGGGGTAATCGGCTCCATATCCTGATGCACAACACGGGCCATCAGCTCGTCGCGAATCATAAAATTCGTTGCGCTCGTATCTTCGTCAATTAAAAATAACCGCGTCCCTGCTTCCATGGCTTCGATGACATTGGCAGCCTGCGACGTGCTGCCGCTGGCATCCTCGGTCTGGAAGGCTTTTGTGTCCTTTCCGTTTGGAAGGCCGTTGATAAACATCGAAATATCCGTCTGCTGAATGCTCCTGCCATCCTCGGCACGGATTTTGACAGCCGTATCGTCTGTAATCACATATTCCCGCCCGTCTCCGGCAATATGATTATATACGCCGCGTTCCAGCGCCTTTAACAGCGTAGACTTGCCATGATAGCCGCCGCCCGCAATCAGCGTCACGCCGCGCGGAATTCCCATGCCCCTGACCGGGCCTTTATTCGGCAGCGTTAAAACAACTGCCATGGATTCCGGCGAATAAAACGGCACAGCCTGCTTCATCGGGCGGTCTGAAACACCGGATTCCCGTGGCAGGATTGCCCCGTCTGCCACAAATGCAGCCAGGCCGCGCTTCTCCAGCTGGTGCCGGATATGCTGCTGGTCCTGTGCCAGCTCCATCACATCTTTCAGATGCTTTTTATCCGAATTGTGATAAAACAGCGACCGCTGCACGCATTCCGGCAGAAACTGGAACAGGATTTTCTTAAGCTCCCCGGCATTAATCGTGCGCCCGTTTGCCGGAAACCCGATTTCCAGCCGTACCGTCACATCCCCGTTATCCGGGTTAATTTCGCAGGCACTGCGCCTTAATACTTCCTGGCCCGGACGGCTGACGGACAAAATCCCGCTCTTGCCGGAGCCCTTTGCCTTATGCGAATACTGCAGGATTTCCCGGCCAAAGCGGCGTATCAGCGCATCCTCAAGCGCCGTCCTCGTATGCTTTTCCCGAATCATTTCTGCCGGAAACCCGGCCTTATTCCCGCCAACGTGCACGCTGGCCCTGGAAGGCGCTGCAAACGGGTCTCCCTGCACATGGTCAATGCCCAGCACATAATTCCCGAACTGGTAAGACCCAGCTGTATCTTTATAAGCCGGATATCCCCTGTGGTCAATCCGGCGCAGTATTTCCTGTAAATCCTCTGAACGCTTTATCATCCGTTTTAACTCCTTATCCCATCCTGTTCTGTAAAGTCACAGTAGTCCTGCCCGCTGTCTGACCGGAACTGGTAAGACTTTTTCTCCCCGTGAAAGCTCCACGAAAAACTGCCTTCCATATCCAGGAACGAATGTGCCGCTGCAATGGCATCCAGAAATTCTGCCATATCCAGCACAAACGCATCTGCATCATCCGGGGAGCTGCACGTTTCTTCCCGGATATCCTGTTCCACATAAAAACGGAGCATAAACGCATCCATGTCGCTTTCATCATCGTAAGCAGCATTTTTAAAGTACACGCTGCGGCAGTTCTCCATGCTGTTTTTCACAAACGCAATGCTGGAATGAATGCGCGACTGTGAAATGTCGTCTGCTTCCAGATAAATTTTATAACTGATTTCTAACTGTGCCATTTTCATATTCTCCTTTGCTTCTTTCTTCTCCCGGCATGCATCCGGCAGATATCTTCAGTCCCTCTTATGCATCTTAAGAAATCTGCGTCATCCCGCCTGTCAGGATTCCAAGATTGTCTTCATATATTTTTGCAAACTGATTCATCTTAAGCGGGTTAACGCCGCTTCCTGCTTCAATCGTATATCCCGGCCGGTTATACTGCTGGATAAACCAGTCCTTGTACCCGGCATAGCCCGAAGCTCCCGGCGTGACTTCCACCGCATAGCCGCTCACATCCCCAAAATAGCGCGCAATCCGGTAAGAACCCTGCGGCTCATAATCGGAGTATTTCCAGTAAATAACCTCTCCCTGGGTATGATACGCCAGAATCAGCGCAAAGTCATGGCTTACGGTAAACGCATAGACAGCCCTGCTCTCCGGCGCAGTCAGGGGCGCGCTGCCGACAAAATCCCTGGGCGCCGGCGAACGGAAGCCCTGGGCATATTTAATCTCCCTTGCCTTTTCCCATCCAGCCGGAAACTGGAGATTCAAATCCACGCCGTCAATATTTGCCTTCCATCCCTGCGGAAACGGAATCGCCGGATAATCGGACGCTATGCGTTCTGCCTGCCGGTAATAGCCCCCTTCGTCCAGTACCCCGTTCACCAGATCCACGCCATCCGGGTTTACCAGCGGCATCAGGTAAAGCGTAAAGCCATAGTACAGCCAGGAAGCACGTACCCCGCCAATCTGGCGTCCCCCGGCAAAAGCCTGTGCATAATCTTCTGCAAATTTCAGCAGAACCGGCGTGGTAATCCACTCATTTGCATGAAAAGAAGCATTGTAAAATACCTCTTTTGCGCCCTCGCCAATCCGCAGCACAGGCATCCTGTGCCCGGTTACGCTGCTGCCTGCCGGCTCCTCGTGCAGAAACGGATAGCGCACAAGCAGCCCTTCCAGAATCCAGTCTGTCAGAAGCGATGTATACACAACCTCCCCGGATACGAGCGGAAAATCAAATGGCACAAGCAGAACCGTGCCTGGCTGCAGGTTCATCGGGTTCACGGCCGGATTTGCATCCGCAATCAGCCGCACGGTGGAATGCAGCCGCTGCGCAATCAGCCAGAATGTATCGTTCTGCTGCACGCGGTATGGAAGGTAGCCTTTCAGGTAAGGCACCAGCAGGTCCCACTGCAGCTTTCCGACCTGGCAGGGATGCCCCGTCCCCAGAAAATCCTGCAGGCTGGCACAGGTCTTTTCCCCAAAGCTGCCGTCAATCCCGACCGGATATCCCGCCCTTGTCAGCGCCAGCTGCACATACTGTACAAGCGTTCCTTTGTCTCCCGGATGTAATTCTTTCATAAACTGCTCCCGCTTCCGGCATATTCCAAATCCAGCTGCCAGAACCGTTTTTCTCATTTTTGTTAGTATATGCCAAAACAGGCCGTCTGTTTCCCAGCGCTATTCCCTTGCATGGTTACAGGATTTCTGAAACAAAAACAGTCCGAGCACAAACAGCACAATCAGCGACCCGATGCCGTAATTCATGCTCCCGGTCACCTGGCTTGTCACGCTGACAAGCAGCGTCCCGAGAAAAGACGCCCCTTTGCCGCAGATATCAAAAATGCCGAAATACTCCCCGGACTTTTCCGGCGGAATGATTTTTGCAAAATACGACCGGGACAGTGCCTGTACCCCGCCCTGGAACAGGCCGACACAGACCGCCAGAATCCAGAATTTCGGCTGGGAATCCAGCGTCATCCCAAACAGCGTAATCAGCGTATACGCCACAATGCACACAGAAATCAGCACCCGCGCCGGGTAGCGGCCAGAAAGCTTTCCAAACAGGAGCGTAGCCGGAAATGCCACAATCTGCGTCAGCAGCAGGGCAAGCAGCAGCCCTGTCGTGTCCAGCCCGAGCGCCGTGCCATACGCAGTCGCCATCTCAATAATCGTATAAACACCGTCAATATAGCAGAAAAAGGCAAGCAGGAACCAGAATACTTCCTTATCTTTCCGCAGATGCCGCAGGGTTCCTGCAAGCCGCCGGAAGCTGTCGGCCACAGCCCTGCGCTGCGGCTGTATATAATGCTTCTGCCTGTAGGAAATACACAAAGGAAGCGACGCCGCCAGCCACCAGAGTGCCGAGAGGACAAACGCCGCCGTCATTGCGGCCAGCTGCCCGATTCCGAAGCGCTCTGCATTCAGCACCAGAAACAGCCCGATGACAAACGGCACGCAGCTTCCGATATAGCCCCATGCAAACCCTTTCGACGATACCTCGTCCATCCGTTCCGGCGAAGTCACATCCGAGAGCATGGCGTCATAAAAGATAAGGCTGGCAGAAAAACCGCACTTTGCAATGACAAAAATAACAAGAAACAAAAGCCAGTGCCTGGTAAAGCCCAAAAGGCAGCAGCCGGCCGAGCCCAGCAGCATGCTGGCAGTAAAAACCGGTTTCTTAAACCCTTTAAAATCCGTCATCGCTCCAAGCACCGGCCCGGAAACCGCCACGATAATCGTTACGGCAGAGGCGGCATAGCCCCAGTACGCCAGGTAATCAATGTCGGAAATTCCGGCCTGCTGCGCAATGGCATTAAAATAAATCGGGAACAGCGTGGACACAAGCAGGATAAACGCAGAATTTCCCACATCGTACAGCACCCATGCTTTTTCTATTTTTGTTAATTTCATTCCAGGCGGCATATATTCCTCTCCTTTCACTGCTGTAAAAACGCAAACAGCTCCTGATAAAACTGCATCCGCATCTGTTCTTTTCCGTTAAATATCTCATGCCTGGCATCCAGCATCCAGACAAGCCTTGCGTTTTTCAGCTTTCCGGCAAACCTGCAGATTTCATCTGTATTGACCATATGCTCCCTTCCTGCCGCAAACACCAGTACCGGAATATGAATCCTTGCGATATTTCCGTTATCCTGCACATAGCGGGAAGCTTCCCTTGCCGCACAGACCCAGCCGTAGGACGCGCCGCTTGTCTGGCAGCGCCAGTTTTTGAGCCGTTTTTCATGTGCATACAGATACCGTTCCAGCGACAGGCAGGAGCTGCGCTCAAAACGCGGCTTTGCGCGGAACCCGTGCTGCCCTGCGGCATACGCCCTGCCAAAGCCCAGCGCACGGCAGATATACGCGGTCAGCATGGCTGCATCATACGGCATCCCTTTTACGTTCATCTGAATCATCGGGGAAGAAAGCACTGCTTTCTTAAAATCATCCGGGTAACGCTGCAGGTACAGCGCCCCGATTGCACCGCCCATCGAATGGGCAAACAGCATGATTTCATTCTGATACGGCTTTACGATTTTTTGCACAAAAATATGCAAATCCCGCACATAGTGCGCAAAGCTTTTGACATAAACTTTATCCATATTCCGCAGCACGCGCTGGGAACGCCCGTGCCCCCTGTGCTCCGGAAGAAATACCGCATACCCGGCCTGCAGGAAATAAAACACCATTTCGTTGTATTTTTCTGCGAATTCCGTAAACCCGTGCGAAATGACAATGCTGGCCTTCGGATGCTGTGGCACATACGCACAGTAAAAAATCCACGTCCCGTCAAAGCTTGTAAAGCTTCCGCTGCGGCCGTATCTGCGCAGATACGGCTCTGCCTGGCGGTGCATCTGCTGGCGGAAGCCTTCTTCCTGCAGATATGTGATAACTGTTTTCTCTCTCATTCCTGTACTTCCATTTTCCTAAAATCTTACTGCTGCCGCAACTGCTATAATACCTTCTCCATCTTTTTTACAATGCCAGGCACCAGCTTCCCGTCCTCATATTCATCAGCAACCCTTCTTGCAAGCTTCGGGTCGTTTGTAATCATGGCATCTGTTTCACGCTCGCATAAAAGGCGCATGTACTTTTCTTCATTGACGGTCCAGACATGAATTTTCAGCCCGTATTTGCGGCATTCCTCAAAAAATTCCGGGTACTGGACGTTATAAACAGCCGGGTGCACGGCATCTGCCTGCACAATGGCACGCGCATAATCCACCGGGCGGATAAGCCCGTCCTGATAGAGCATCCCGGTTACAGCATCCGGGCAGAGCCTTCGTATTTTGCGTACCGTATAATGATTGAACGAAGAATAAATCACCCGCTGCTGCATCTGCATTTTTTCTGTCAGCTCCAGCACCTTTTCTTCTATCTCAGGATAAAAAACAACGCCGGTTTTTAACTCCACATTGACGGTCAGGTTCGTCGGCTTTATCAGCTCATAGACTTCTTCCAGAGACGGAACCGTCTGCGTGCCAAATTCTGGAAAATGCCGGTTGACATTGATTTTCCTCAGTTCTTCGTATGTATAATCCTTCACCCAGCCTTTTTCCTCACTCACACGGCCAAGCGTTTCGTCATGAATCACGACCAGCCTGCCGTCCTTTGTCATCTGCACATCCAGCTCAATGCCGTCTGCCTTAAAATCTGCTGCCAGGCGGAATGCCGCCAGTGTATTTTCCGGTGCATACCCGCTGGCTCCCCTGTGCGCCCATACAAATGTTTTTTTCATTTCAAATTCCCTTCAATCCTGTTACATTTCTTACACTTGCTACATTTTAAGATATCTGTTCCAGATACCAGTTATGCCATTTTTTCAAATTTTTCTGTTTTTTCTATTTTATTAATTTTATCTATTTTATTTATTTTTTCACTTTTGTCAACTTGTTCATATTTTGAAAGCTTCACGCTCCAGCTGTTCATTATCTATTTTTTCATCGTTTGAAAGCTTCACGCTCCAGCTGCTAAAAAAGCTCCAGCAGCCCCCGGATTCCTTCCTGCTCATAAATATCCCGGTAATATTCCACCTCGCTGCGAATCAGTTCGTCAATCACCTGCATGCCCAAAAGCTCTACCGGGGCCCTGTCATCCGTCATCAGATACCCGCCCGGTTCGTAAGCCGTAAGGCCGGCCGCAACATGGTCCATCATGTCTGCCAGCGTACTGTCCGGCGCAAGCGCGGTATTATCCTGCAGAACCTCCAGAATATCCGGCGAAGCAGACGCAAACAGCTCCCGGTTCGTAGAGCCCTGGACATCTGCCGTATAGACCGTATCAAAAACACGCGCAATCGTATCGGAAAGATACGCATTGATATTTCCTTCCTTCGTGCCCCGCATATTCATATTTACGACCATCACGCCGTCATCCTTCAGATGTTCTTTTACCATTGCAAAAAATTCCACGGACGACATCTGAAACGGAATCGTAATATCCTGATAGGCGTCTACCATAATGACATCATATTTTTTATCCACCGCGTTCAGGTATGCACGGCCGTCATAGCCGGCAACCGGAATATCCTCCGGCAGCTCGAAATAATCCCTGGCAAGCTGTGTAATCTTTTCGTCGATTTCCACGCCTTCGATATCCGAATGGTAAAAATACCGCTCACACTGCGACGCAAACGTTCCTGTCCCCATGCCGAGAATCAGCATGTCCATGCGGTCTTTTTCATACGCGCCCGCCATCAATGGCGCGGCAAGTGCATAATCATAATACATCCCGGTCATGCTGTGGTCTTTTTTCAAAATCGACTGCACGCCGAACAGCACATTTGTAGACAGAACCACGCTGTTTTCATCTTCCCGTACCTGCAGGTAATTGTATACCGATTCCCCTTCATAGGCGAGGTCATCTTCCCAGAATGCAAAGCTGTCTGAGGTCCCGAAAAGACAGCATATCAGAAAAAGAAACAGTCCCGCAGCCATTTTCTTCCCGCTCCCCTTTTTGCGCTCCTTTTTCGGAGACACAAAATAAAGCACAGCCAGCAGCATCAGGATTCCCGCAAAAATCAAAAATGTTGCAGCTGTCCCGACAGCCGGAATCGTGACAAAGGTCGGCAGGAATGTGCCCAGAATGCTGCCGATGGTATTCGACGCATTCAGCATCCCGACCGTCCTTCCATTATCCTCCAGGCTGTCTACCGTATATTTCACCAGAGACGGCGTAACCGTTCCGAGCAGAAACAGGGGAAACACAAATATCACCAGGCAGGAGCAAAACGCCGCCAGAACCAGAAAATTACTGCTGACCGTAAAAACCAGCACAGCCGAAATTCCAAGAACCACATATTTCCCGACAGCCGGAATTGCTGCAATCCAGACAGCAGCAATCACAATCCGCTCATACAGGCGGTCCGGGTCGGGGTGCTTATCCGCCATCCTTCCGCCGTAAATATTGCCAAGCGCCATCGCTATCATTATTGTCCCGATAATAATCGTCCAGACTATCTGCGACGAGCTGAAATAAGGTGCCAGCAGGCGGCTCGCCCCTAATTCCACTGCCATGACAGACATTCCTGCAAAAAACTCTGTCACATACAGATATGCCTTATTCTGTAAAATGCGTGCCTCATTCATACATCCGCCTTTCCTTTGTGCTGCATCTTTTTTAACATCATATCAAATTATGCACATTCTGGCAATGATTCTTTTTTTATCCAGACAGCATCCCTGCATCTTCTAAAACTGGAAATAAATAAACTGCGCCGCATCATAACCCGGCCCGTATATCCCAAACAGGAAAATACAAAAAAACAGCACCGCCACCGCGCCCCAGCGGAACCACGCACACTGCTTTGCCAGAAATGCATCCACGGTTTCGTGGTTTTTGTATTTCACAATGCCTGCCAGAAACAGAATGCCCATTGAAAAAACGAGGATATTCATTTCCCTGCGTGCCAGGCCGAGCCGGTAAATCGTGCCGTCCGTCAAGGCCCACCAGTCCGGCTTGGTAAAAATACGGCCGATATAGCCAAACGCCTGTGACAGCGAGCCTGCGCGGAAAAATATCCATGCAAAAGCTGCCATTACAAACACAGCTGCGCTCTGGCCGAAACGGAAGCTGAACGAATGGCGCTTTGTATGTGTCTTTTCATATATCCGCTCACGCAGCGGCCTTGTTTCCGCTCCGATAATCTGATACAGGCCATGCACCGCTCCCCATGCGGCAAAATGCCAGCTGGCCCCATGCCACAGCCCGCTGGCCAGAAACGTAATCATAAGGTTCAAATGGCGCCGCAGCCTGCCACAGCGGTTCCCGCCCAGCGGGATATACAGATAATCCTTAAACCATGTGCTCAGGGAAATATGCCACCGCCGCCAGAATTCCTGTATGCTTCTGGCAAAATACGGCGTGTCAAAATTTTCCATCAAATCAAAGCCCATGATTTTTGCCGCGCCGACTGCTATCGTAGAATATCCGGCAAAATCACAGTAAATCTGGATGGAAAATGCCGCGGCAGCAAACACCAGCACAACGGTTCCATAAAAATACCAGGAATCGAATACCGTATTCACCAGAATCGCGATCCGGTCTGCAATGACAAGTTTTTGAAAAAATCCCCATAGCATAATCTGAAGACCGCCTGCAATTCTTTCATACTGAAATAATTCTCTGGATTTTATAATATCTATCTGCCCAATCTGCTGCAGCAGATTTTTGGACCGCTCGATCGGCCCTGCTACCAGCTGTGGAAAAAAAGAAACAAACAACGCGTATTTTAATATGTTGCGCTCCGGCTCGATATCGTGTCGGTACACATCGACGGTATATCCAAGCGCCTGAAACGTATAAAACGAAATCCCTACCGGCAATATCACATCAAACGGTTTTTCGATTGCCAAAAACCCTGCCCTGCTTAAAATATGATTCACATTTGAAAGCGCAAAGTCAAAGTATTTGAAAAATCCCAAAATGCCTAAATTTACAATAAAACTAACGGCGACAATCCATTTGCGGATCCGTGAAGAACCTTCTCTCGTCTGCGGATATTTTCCAAGCAGATAACCGCTTAGCCAGGTAACGATTGTTGAAAATGCAATCAACAAGGCATATGCCGCATTCCAGCTCATGTAAAAATAGTAGCTTGCTGCAAGTAGCCAGAGGTATCTTATTTTTCTGGGAACAATAAAATAAATGAATGTAACCGTTGGAAAAAATATTAAAAAATGAAACGAATTAAATAGCATGATTCCATCTCCGGGTTTTGTCGTATATTGCTCATCGCGTATGCACACTGCTCTTATAGATGTTCTTCCCATTCCATGGAGAATTATGCATGTTGTTAAAAATAAAATGGAACTGTCGCTGTTGTATGCAATGATCAGACTCCCCTCCCCTGCCGAAACAAAACATTTACTTTTTTCACCGGCTGTTGTATAATAGGAAAAGTTAAAAAATGGGAGGCAGCTATGGACCTGAAACATCTGCTTAGTTATGTGCGGCGGGCCGTTGACGATTTTAATCTGATAGAGGACAATGACAAAATTGCGGTCGGCATTTCCGGCGGAAAGGATTCCCTTACTCTGCTCTATGCCCTGCAGCAGCTGCAGCGCTTTTATCCAAAACATTTTGAACTCGAGGCATTTACCGTTCATCCTGGTTTTCCTGAATTTCATCTGGAACCGGTTGCGGATTTTTGTGAAGCTCTGCACGTACCTTATGCGGTGATTCCCACTCAGATTCAGGAAATTGTATCCGGCCATAAAAACGCTTCAAACCCCTGCTCTCTTTGTGCAAAGCTGCGGAAAGGAGCGCTGAATCAGGCAGCGTTAAGTCATGGATGCAACAAAGTGGCTTATGGTCATCATCGGGATGATCTGATTGAAACCATGCTGCTGTCTTTATTTTTTGAAGGTCGTTTTCATTCTTTTTCACCCAAAACAAACTGGGAACGGACAGGCTTAACGCTGATTCGCCCACTGACGTATGTACCAGAGGCGAGATTATCCGGATTTTTAAATAAATATCCGCTTCCGGTAGTAAAAAACCCCTGTCCGGCAGACGGACATACCAAACGGCAGTATGTGAAAGACCTGCTTCGTACCTTAAATACGCAATATCCCGGTATCAAAGACAGAATGTTTACAGCGATTCAGAATGCATCTTTCGATGACTGGCCGGAAAACCATTGTAAAAATTAACCCTGGATAATGAAAGTGAACGTAACGATTATGGAAAAATCTTACCATGAAAAAATAAAAATTGAAAACGAATTAAAACTTCGGGCAATGACAAAAGAACTGCCGCGTTTCTGCCAGGAGTTCTTTCTGGGAACCGAGCATACGACCTCTTCCCGTACCAGACTTGCATACGCGTATGATCTTGGCATTTTCTTTTCCTTTTTACATGAAAATAATCCTGTCTGCAGAAAATACGAGATTCCCAGTATCCCGATTTCCTTTTTGGATATGATCACGCCGTTAGATATCGAAGAATACCTGAACTATTTAAAGGTGTATACAAAAGACGGCGTGGAACATACAAATGATGAACGTGGCATTTCCAGAAAGCTGGCAAGCCTTCGGAGCTTTTACAACTACTTTTTCAGAAAGCAGATGATTACCTCAAATCCGCCGGATCTGGTAAAAACTCCAAAGCTCCATGAAAAAGAAATTATTCGTCTGGATGTAGATGAAGTCGCGATGCTTTTGGATGAAGTAGAATCCGGAGAAAAATTAACGGCGCATCAGCTCGCTTATCATGAACAGACGAAGCTGCGCGATCTTGCCCTGCTTTCTCTTTTGCTTGGAACCGGAATCCGTGTATCGGAATGCGTCGGCATTGATCTTACAGATCTTGATTTTAAAAACAACGGCGTAAAAGTACATCGGAAAGGCGGCGCTGAAGTAATCGTTTATTATAACGATGAAGTGGCAGATGCACTTTTAGACTATCTGGAGCTGCGTAATGAAACCGAAGCTGTGGAAGGTCATACAAACGCGCTGTTTTTATCCATGCAGCGCAAACGAATGAGCGTCCGTTCGGTAGAAAAACTGGTAAAGAAATATGCGCAGCTTGTTACAACTGTAAAGCGTATCACACCGCATAAGCTGCGCAGTACTTTCGGCACCAATCTGTATCAGGAGACCGGAGATATTTATCTGGTTGCAGATGTGCTCGGACATAAAGACGTCAATACAACCAGACGTCATTACGCGGCTCAGGCGGACGCCAGAAGAAGACAGGCTGCCAAAATGATCCAGCTGCGTGAAAACGGTATGGACAGTTAGCGACGTTAACTGTCCTTCTTTTACGATAATGTTTCCTATGTATACGCTGCAATTTCCTCTTCAATCCTTGTTTTCACGAGTCTGGCAATTTCCTGTGTTTTCATTCCCCTATATTCTTCATAGGAAATCGGCTTTAAAAAATGCACCTGCGCAGTAACCGGCTTCACGTTTAAGCTGTTAAACACCTGAAAGGAATCGATCAGCGCAACCGGTACAATCGGCGCTTTTGACATCGTTGCACTTTTGAAGCTGCCGGGTTTAAAATCAGCGACCCGATTCTTATTATTAAACTCATAGCCTCCTTCCGGAAACAAAATATAACGGTTCCCTTCCTTCACTTCATTCGCAACCTCACGAATAATCGTCATTGCCTGCCGGACATCCGTTTTATCCAGACGTTTGCCTTCCAGCAAATCTATAAATTCACGTACAAGTATCGATTTGGATTTTTTAATATCCATTACAATAGAACACGGCAATTCATGGCATAATAAAATTGCAAGCGCATCAAACTTCCCCTGGTGATTCGGATACATAATATATCCCCCATCTTCCGGCAGATTCTCTTTCCCATAACAAACCGTCCGGATTTTACCCGTATGACACATAATGCGTATCGCCTGCCGATTCAGTTCATATCGCTGCTCTTTCGTATATTTCTCCGGATGATCCGCTTTGTAACGCATTCTTGTAATCATAAATGGGGCACGGAACAGGTTCAGAAGAATCACATATAAAAATCTTAACATTGCATACACCTTATCTCATAAAAATTATCCACTGGTTTCTATTGTGTTAACATAGACAATAGTGTAGCACAGAATGAAAAATAATTCTATTCATTTTTAGAGATTTCCTCTGTCTGTTGCCTTTAGGCAATCGTACCTTTACTCTTTCATACATCCAGACTTCTCTAAATGGTTCGTCTGTTAACAGACAGCTGCCCGGCCATTTCAGTAGTTGTAATAGATGCAATTTCTTTCATCAAAGCTAAAATTTTTTATTTCTATTGTGACATCTGCGACATCTTTTGTGACCTTTAGGCTTTGGTATCTAAAACTTTGTCACTTTGGAAGGTAAAAAATTTCACCGTGGTATCTTCTCCATGAGCAATATACGCAGGATTATCCGCTCGAGGATTTTGCATACAACCTGAATCTTCTGAATACCTTTCATATAATCTCAAGGGTAAGCACAAGAATTCGTCCATAATGAAGTATGACACTTCCCCCTGCCTGGCCTCCTTTGCTATAACATTGTCTATTTCCTGTTTTACACTTTCTGACACTCTGCAATCAACTCTACTTCTGCAATAGTAAGTCCTGAATACTTCGCAACTTTATCAATTGGCAATTCACCATCCTGCAACATTCTGAGCGCCGCCTCTTTTTTAGCTTCATCTTTCCCTTTATCTATTCCTTTATTCAAGATTGTCCTTGCTTCTGTCTCAATTAATGCTCCGCTCATCATTCCACCTATCCCTTT
>OFHA01001778.1_pt1 | contig 13805 bp, 14 predicted proteins | sample 1521891 | NCBI WGS metagenome assembly OFHA01 (sample SAMEA3504089, study PRJEB24116) | mouse gut metagenome | biome: mouse gut; feature: mouse-associated habitat; material: faeces | place: Denmark | collected 2011
ATGCCTGCCGTATCCGCCCGCAGCGCAGCCAACGCCATATTGTGCGTATACTCCTCATGCCCCGGCACGTCTGCCATCAAAAAGCTGTTCCCTTCCCACTCAAATATGCTGTAGGAAACCTGTACGGTAATTCCCTGGTTTGTCTCTTCCTGCGTCTCTCCTGCCAAAAGAGCAAAATCCACGCTCCCGTCTTTTCGCAGATACACCGGGTTCTGCCGTATCTCCTCCTGTTCTCTGCGGCTTTTCGCGTCAAAAAGAATCCTGCCGATTAACGTAGATTTCCCGTCGTCAACGCCGCCGCAGGCAATCAGACGATGCAGGGGACGTTTTCCCCGCAATTTGTGAGCCAGGCGGAAGAGCTCCACAAGTTCGCCGGTTTGATTTTTCCCGTTTTCTTCTTCCCCTGTATGAAATGACAAAAGCGGTTTCTCCGGATACAGCGCAGCCTCTGCCAACTCGCAGAGATACGCTTCTTCCGACGTTTCCATTGCCGTAAGAGACGCTTCCCTGCCGTTTGCAAATAACTCCCTGATCCGGTAAACCGCTTCCCGTTCCATTTGATTTTGATATTCCGGATATAGATTCATAGACACTCCCCCCTGCTGACCTGTCAAAATCCGGCGTCCACACGTCTTTACGGTCCTGCCCTGCAGAACCTATGCGTTATGCAGCGCTTTTGTCCTTACATATCTTCCTCGATATTTACGCTCGCTTCCGTGATACGCAGAGACGTCTGTCCGCTTCCTCTCCTTGCCGGATCCATCAAAAGCGTCCACAGCACATGAATCTGTGAAATCAGTCCCGCATCGGCCTCAATGCTGTGCTCCATCAACGTATGCAGGGAAAACAGTCCGATCCCCGACGGCGGTAAAAATACATAATTTACGGTCCGTACTTCTTCTCCTGAAACTTTGATCATTTCATACGTAATCATGCCAAAATCCGCTCCCCGGAACTGACAGCGGTAAGACACATAGCACTCGTCTACCGTCCATACCCTGCCGTCTTCTTCTAGGGTATATTTTTCTTCGTTTCCCTCCGTCGTCTGTATGTCTACACGCCATTGCAGTCTGCCTGCTTCCGTTGCTTTCTGCATCTCGGCAAGTTTTTGTGTCAATTCTCCTGTTTTCATGACATGCCTCCTCTTTTTCGGTGTTTTTACTATACCACGTTTCAAGGCGTTTGCACAGGGGTATTTCCCTGTATATCCACTACCACATACTCCGATTTACAGCCCGTCCGAAACTGAATCGCCCACTCGGAAATCCCCGATGTTACGATAAAATTTGTATCCTCTCTCTGCTCCAATCCATAGGTTTTCGCATCGATACCCAGCCATTCTCCCATAGAATTGATCGGGAAAAAATGTCCGCCGTGCGTATGCCCGGATAACACCAGGTCTACGCCCGCTGCCGACTGCGCGTCATAGTCGTACGGCTGATGGTCAAGCACAATGCTGTACTTATCCGCATCCAAATCTTTCATCATCTCCTGCATGGACGCCCGCCGGTTTCCTCTCTGTTCTTCCGAACGGTCCTGCCGTCCGATCAGATAAAACTGCTGACCAATCAAAACCGTTTCATCCTCAAGCACCGTCACATTATTTTTTTCCAGTTCCGCAATCAGATCCCCGCCGTCATAACCGCGGTATTCGGGACCATAGTACCCCTTGTCGTGGTTGCCGAACACATAGTAAACGCCGTACGTCGTGCGCAATGTTCCAAGCGCCCTGCATGCGGCAGCCATATCTTCTTTTGACGTATCGTCATCCACGTAATCGCCCGTCACCACAACAAGATCAGGATTTTCCTCCTGCATCGCTTTTACATGGTCCAAAAATTCCTCTCCGTCAAATGTATTGCCCACATGCGAATCCGCAAACTGCACAATACGGAGGTTTCCCACATTCTTATCTGTCTTGAGCACATACGCCGTCCGCCATACATGGTTTGAAAGATACCAGCCGCAGGTTAAATAGACTGCCGTAACGCCAAGCGCGAACATACCGGCGTAATACCGTTCAAACTTCTTTTTGCGTTTCCGATTGACAAGCGCCGCGATTCCGTCGCACAAAAGCCAGACAATGACCAAATGTAAAACCGCAATTTCCGCATTGATCGTTCCCAAGCACTCTTTTACCGCCAGTCCAATCAGAACAGTCAGGAAAAGACCGATCAAAAAACGGCCCCATCGTCCCCCTCCCGCCGCTTTCCGAACAAACGAAAACTTGGCAAATCTGCTGCTTATATACAAAACGCCCAATATACTCCCGAAAATCAGGCCTCCGAAAATCAACGCCCACATACTTTTTCTCCTTTCTGCACAGAAACAACAGGCAAACCGCCACACTGTACAAAAACACCTTCTTGTCTTTTCATCCGCACTGTGTTAGAGTGAATGCATCTGTCTGATCCCTTGCCGGCAGACAAAAAATGAAAAGAATGAGAAAGGAAATAACTGCGATGTCGCCAAACGATTTTTTAGAAATACTCTCCAAAGCGGGCATGTTAAAGACCACAACCCGCCACTGTTACACCGAAGAAAACCGGAAAGAAAGCGTTGCCGATCACAGCTGGCGCATGGCTTTGATGGCTATGCTTTTATCCCGGGAACCGGAATTTGCGCAGACAGATATGAATAAAGTCATCCGCATGTGCCTGATCCACGATCTTGGCGAAGCATTTACCGGAGATATTCCCAGCTTTGAAAAAACCACATCCGACGAGATCCGGGAAGACGCTTATTTCCTGGACTGGGTCGATTCATTTCCCGATGCGCAGAAAGACGAATGGATCTGTCTCTTACGCGAAATGGCAAATTTACAGACAAAAGAAGCGAAAACATATAAAGCGCTGGATAAACTGGAGGCGGTGATTTCCCACAACGAATCCGACCTCTCTACCTGGCTGCCGCTGGAATACGACCTGCAGCTCGTTTACGGTAAAGAACAAGTACAGTTTTCCGAATACCTGAAAGCGTTAAGCCGGCACATCGATACATGGACCAGACGAAAAATCGCAGACGGTCAGCCCACCAGCTTCCCATGAACCACAAACCGCTTCCCTTTGACAGAACAGGTCGAAAGCGTTACAATCGTATCCTCACCGTCTGCCGCAACGGAGGTATCCCGGTACCGCCTTTGTATCATTTGCTCCACAAACGTATCGAACGCCTCCCGATCCTGAAAGCCTACCTGATACACACTGTCTTCGTTCTGCACTTCATACCACGCAAAAATTTCATACCGGCAGACTGCATCCGGCAGATAAATCGTAAAATACTTATTCTGCTCATAGTATCCCTGCTTCATCCGATATAATTTTAATTTGCCGAACATGCTTAAATTCTTCATATTGTGACCATAGAGAATCGTATGGAAATCCGTAAAATCCGAAGCGCATAAACTGTCCATAAAAATACTCCCGGCCAAATTTTTTGTCCCGTCCGGCAGCGTATCTAAATATTCCTCGTTATCGTTTCCTTTCAGGATCGGATAATTGATGCCGTTGTAATCAAAACGAATCCAGCCGATGATATCTTCATTGATGCTTTGCAGCGCCTCAAAATCGATCTTCCATTCCCTATAATCAAACGTCTTGTCAGAAGAAGTTTTGTCTTTGCCGCGTGTCTTTGCATGCGTTTTTGTCTGATCTTCTGCGGCGGCCTGCATCATCTTTTCGTAGGCAGTCTCTTCTTGCAGTTTCTCCGTTTGAATACCCGCAAGCTCAAACACCGCAAGTATCACCAGAAACAGTCCTGCTGCAAAGAGCATTCTGCTGCGTTTAGAATTTTCGGATTCCGATTTCTTCATCATCCACCTGTTTCCCGATCGATCTGATCTGCACAAAATAACTGTATCCGTCGTTCACCTTAACCTCAACCCGATCGCCCGCTTTATGTCCGAACACTGCTTTTCCGATCGGAGATTCCGTGCTGATCAGCCCCTTTAGAGAATTTCCCCGGATTGTTGTGACGATCGTAAATACTTCCGTCTCGTCCTCGTCTTCAAAATAAACTTCTACCGTATTGTTAATTCCGACTTCATCGTCTTTTGATACATCAGAGACTACTTTCGCCGTCTTAATCATCCGCTCCAGATACCGAATCCGGCTTTCGTTCTGGTTTTTATCTTTTTTCGCAGCATGATATTCAAAATTTTCACTCAGATCTCCGTGCGCTCTCGCTTCTTTTACTGCCTCAAGCGCCTGTCTGCGCACGACCAGCTTCCTGTGCTCAATCTCTTCTTCCATCTTTTGGATATCCTGCTTCGTCAATTCGTCATACATCTTATCATACCTCCGTGATCCTCTTCCAGCAGTCCGCCAGCCGGTCAATGGAAAATGCCGCATTTGCCGGACTTGTCGAAGGCAGCCCCACAATGCTGCGGTTCGTCACAGGTTCCAGATACTTCCGATACAGCTGTTCCGCCTTTTTACCGTTGGCATACACCGCTTTAATATCGGCAGCGTTAAAAATTATGTTCATATCGTTTACCCTGGCATTTTGAATGCTGCTGTCGCTCGAACCTGCAATTTCACAGCTTTCAATCACATCCCAAAGAGCAATCTTCCGCTCTTTTAAAAATTCTTTTTTTCCCTCTATGGAAACCGGCTCTTTCGTATCATAGAGGAAAGCCAGAAGTTTCCAAAATCGGTTTTTCGGATGTCCGTAATAAAATCCGGTCTCCCTGGACTTTACGGAAGGAAAACTTCCTAGAATTAATACCCTGGATTCCTGATCATATACCGGCAAAAACTCGTGCGTCTGATACGTTTTATTCATATGCCGCCCCTGCCTGAAACACTACAACGGACCGTTCTCTGACCACGGTATGATATTCTGCTTTTACCGGAGGATTACTGATGCTCTTTTCCTCATAAGTATCCACGATCTGATACCAGTAATGTCCGAGCGGCAATTTCGGAAGCTCAATCGAAAGCGCTTCCCAGTAGGTATTGACTGCGATATACACGCAGTCGTCCACCCTTTTTGTCCGTCCGGCAAACATGATTCCGATATAATGAGAATCCGCATGAAAAGCGTTCTCCCAAGGAGTAACGTCATGCGCGCTCATTTCCGGAAAACCGTAACTGCAGGACGGCGTATGTTTACGGATCGGATCGTGCCGCTTACGGAACGCAATCATATATTTAAAAAACTCAAACAGTTCTCTGTTTTTTTCCAGCAGTCTCCAATCCAGCCAGGAAATCGGATTATCCTGGCAATAGGGATTATTGTTTCCAAACTGTGTATTGCCAAATTCATCGCCTGCCAGAAACATCGGCACGCCTCTGCTTAAGAGCAGAATAGCAGCCGCATTTTTCATCATGCGGATCCGAAGGCGCATGACCTCCGGATTCTCCGTCTCCCCCTCCGCTCCGCAGTTCCAGCTTGCATTGTCATTCGAGCCGTCGGAATTGTCCCATCCGTTTGCTTCATTGTGTTTCTGATTATACGCATACAGATCATAGAGTGTAAATCCGTCATGGCAGGTAATAAAATTCACCGAAGCGTTGCAGCCCAAACGCTCTTCATATAAATCTTCCGAGCCGAATATCCGGGTCACCGCCGTATGTGCCTTTCCGTTATCCCCCTTTAAAAAGGAACGCATATCGTCTCTGTATTTGCCGTTCCATTCCACCCAGCGGTTCCAGGAAGGGAAGTTGCCCACCTGATACAATCCGCCGGCATCCCATGCCTCTGCAATCAGCTTCACATTTCCAAGGATCGGATCAAATGCAAGGCTCTGCAAAAGCGGCGGTTTGCTCATAGGGGACCCATCCTCATTTCGTCCCATAATAGACGCCAAGTCAAACCGGAAACCATCGACTCTATAAGACACTACCCAATAACGCAGACAGTCAAGAATAAACTGCTGCACAATCGGGTGATTGCAGTTCATAACATTGCCACAGCCACTAAAATTATAATATTTTCCATCAGGAGTCAACATATAATAAATATTGTTGTCAATTCCTTTAAACGAAAAACATGGGCCCAGCTCATTTCCTTCCGCCGTATGGTTAAATACAACGTCAAGAATCACTTCTATTCCTTTGCTGTTTAATTCATGAATTAATCTTCTCAGCTCATTTCCAACTTTATTGAACGACTTATCCGAAGAATAGGAAGCATTGGGTGCAAAAAAGCATACAGGGCTGTATCCCCAATAATTGAGCAGTTTTTCACCGTCTACCACTCGCACATCTTCCATTTCATCAAATTCAAAAATAGGCATAAGTTCTACCGCATTTACACCAAGTTCCAAAAGATACGGTATTTTTTCCCGAATACCTTCAAAAGTGCCTCTGTGCTCTATACCAGATGATTCATCCTGTGTAAAGCCTCGCACGTGCATCTCATAAATTATCATATCCTTGGGTTCTAGACTGCTGTTTTTGAAATTTCCCCAGTCGTATCCGCTGTCTACAACCCTTGCCTTATATATATGTTTGGTAATATCCTTTTTTTCACCCCAATTTTCCTGACCTGCTACAGATTTGGCATATGGGTCCAAAATATATTTTGTCTTATCAAAAAGCATTCCTTTTTGGATATCATACTCTCCGTCAAATTGATATGCATATTCAAATTCTTCAGGATTTAGTCCAAAAACCATCATGGAATATGTGTTGCCCAGACAATAGGACTCTGGGAAAGGTATGATGGCATATGGTTCATCTGCATCCATATGAAAAAGACAGAGACTGCAAGCTGTAGCTCCATTTGAATGAATTGTAAAATTCACGCCTCCTTCTACACGTGTTGCACCATTTTCCAAAAAATTACCTGGTCTTACTTTAAATCCTGCTACCTCGTCTGTCGGCGCATAATATTTCTTTTCTGAAACTGTGTCATCATATAACATATATTCACCTCTTCACTTTATTGCGTACTTCGAAAATCTTCTTTACTCTGATTTTACAGAAATACCTGTTTTTGTAGATTACCTTTGCTGCTTTACAAAAAATTTCCAATTTCCCAACCTGAAACCAAAGGGCAAATTCACAGGAACAAATTCCCAATACCATTATATGAATTATAGGGCAAAAACACACAAAGCTATACACAAAACTATTGCTGTACAAAACGCTTTGTATTCTATTCTACATGATTTGACATAACTACGCAATATTACGAAAAGGATTCACCAATTTTCTGTCAAATTGTATTTTTTTAAGTACATAAATTAGGATTTTTACCTTTTAATCACAAACCGTATATGGCCTTTATCGTCATTTTATATATTTTTTGCAGAAATTTTCGTCTTTATATACATATATCAAATCGTTTCCACTATCAGACAGATTCAAAACCCGCGTCCATCAACGCGTGTCTGTAGCTGGCATACAAGCAATCTGCTTTAGCCGCATACTTCGTTTTTTTGTTCTAATGGATTCTATATTCGCAATCTCCTATAAAGTAAAAAGAGAATGATATGACCTCATAGCCATGCCACTCCCCTTTTTGAACTGTCAGTTATTGTCAGATCTGTTCATCTTCTGTGTTCTCTTTGCTGTCATTGCCTGCTGTGGCAATAATGTTCTTGTCGTTCTCTTCTTCTTTTTCAGGTTCTTCTTTCCTTTCAGGATTGGTGATATCGTTTTTCTCGTCTATCTTTTCCTGAACAATTTTTGCAAGCTGTCTGCCATAACTGCTATACATCTCCTGCCAGTTTTGATTGATTATGCGCTCTGCTGTTTCTGCCTGTCTCGCTTCCTGTCCTTTTTTTGCCGCCTCAAGATGGCGAATGCCCATATGTTCTGTCCTTAAATCATTTGCATTTGCCACCTCTCTTAATCCCCATTTTCTTTGAAAATAAAGTTCATTAATATAACTACTGTATGCATTCAAATTAAAATCAAATAAAAAGTCCTTTTTTTCTCTTGTAGTATATTCATCACTGTCTACCATTTGTTCGATACTTTTTACTTCTGTTTCTATTGTGTCTATCATCCATTCCACTTCATCCAATGTGTTCAGCCCATACTGGCTAATCTCATCAATTGAGTTGAAGAAATGCATTTCTTTTTTTGCAGCTGATATCCCTAACCATTCCCCATTTTGTATGATACCATTTTGTTCCTGTTTGTCTGCCGCTTCTTCTTTTTGAATATTGTCATCACTGTCCTTATTTTCTTTATTATTTTTCTCCTCTTCTTCCATCTTATCAAAGCTTTCAAGCATCATAAGCAGTTCCGCGTTTTTCCGATTCATTTCTTCCTGATGCATGGTAGACTTTTCCGATGACTTTTGCATCTCCTGTTCTCTTCTTCTTTCCTCTGACTCCTGAAGTGCTTTCATCTGGCTAAGTTCTCGTAACGCTGCCTGCCTCCTTGTCAGGGAATCTTTGTGTTCCTCTGTTTCATAACTGTGGCGCAGTTTCGATACATTGCTTTCTATGGAATACGTAAATTCTAACATTCTTAGTATGTCATCATCTTGCAATGACTCTGGCTCCTGCTCCTGTCCCACTTCCTGCTCTTGCTGGGCTTTCTGCTCCTGCAGCTTTTTCCACATATCCCTTGCTTCTGGGGAAATCGTAGTCTCTACAGGACTTGTTCTCTTTATGGATATTTCATCGGACAGCATTTGGCGACGCGCCTGCCACGCACTCTTATCCACTTTCGGTCTGCTATTTGCAAGCAGCCTGTGAAAACCATTCATCTGAATCTGCATAATCATTCTCCTTCCTTGTTTTGATTCAATTTGTAACTCCTTTTACGCTAATATGCAAACGATGCCTTATATGTTTCATCGGCATTTTTCTTTCATTTTGTTACATCTGAGGAAATATATCTTTCGGTACTTAACACCCGTCAGCGAACCGATTTATCGGTTTGATGACATACTTCCTCTGGGTTCCCGTGTGCAATCAAGTAGGTAAGGTTACTTCCACTACTCGCGCGCGACCCGTGCACCGCTTCTGCGGCATATTTCCTTTGCATGGGTCTGTGCATAAAAAAGAGAGCAGTACGACTTTAAAAGCCATACCACTCCCCTCACAGTAAACGCAAGCTTTATAAACTTTATATAAAATTGTAAGTTTCCGTTTTCAATATTAAAACTTTGTACAAAAATGTGATTGCTATTTTTTTCGTATAGCAATTAGCTATGGATTAACACCATGTTTTTAACGATATAAATTGTATTTCTTATTCTATTCCATTTTTCACCCCGCCAAGCACCTTATAAAGATATGGCATATCTTACCCACGCAATGACAAAAGGCTGGGCGGCATACTCGGACGCAATGGCAAAAGGCTTAGGGAGACGGACTGCCATGTCGAACACATACTCACCAGAACCCAGTCTAAAAAGAAACGAACTCGTCCCCTGCTGTCTGAACGATACCGGCATATATGCCAGGCTTCCGTCTGTTTGCCATACTCTTTTCCTGTCATCCATGCTTTTTTCCTCAGCCATCCTTATTTTGAAACCGTTGTTGGCATTAGTGCTATTGTATCCCGTTAGGTTATCAGGTGCGGGGCAGTTCATGCCGTTCTGAACCGTAGCTACCTTTTAAGTAAATTACATTGTGAGTGAAAAGTAACCAAAAGCTTGCGTTTACCGTGCCTGACAATTTAATAAGACTTTACACCTTTTACATAATCTGTTATGATTAAGATGTAACAATCAATAGAATATCAATGAAAGTAGAGTGATTGTATGACAGAAAAAGAAATGTTGAAAATATCAGTTGAAGAGTTTTCAAGAGTACAAAAATATATGCTTTTAACTGAAGATAAAAACTCGCCAGCATATAATGAAATGAAAGATCGGTATTTTGAGTTAAAAGTAATACTGACAGTGTCCGGAATCAATCTCACAGAACTGGACAAGATAAAAGAATAACAACTAAATAATCAACAGTAACCAACCACCTAACAGGTGTAAGATCGTTACAATTGTTAAGGCTTTGCACCTTTTTCATTTGCAAAAACAAAAAGAACCTTGAGAGGGCGCACCAGAATGAAAGCCGACAGCAGAATAAGCAACAGACTAAAACCAGACGCGAGGAAGCAATTTAATGAAAATTTGATAGAGCTATGCTTGTGATTGTGGTATTCTGTCAGAAATACAAATCGTTAAGGATTGAACTGTGGAGGGAAACTTTTGAAGAAACATATTATCATTGCAGGCGTGCCGCGGTCAGGGAAAAGTACAATTTCTCAAAAAATATCGAATAATTTGGGATATCAGCATATCAGCATGGACTCAATTATCGCAGGAATTGAAAGCGTTTTTCCCGAAACAGGCATTAATTCTGATGCGGATATAGACCTTTGGGAAAATATTCAATATATTAGTTCTAAGATGGCATTATTCATTCACGCAATGATAGACAGTGGAGAATATAATGAATGTGATTATGGAATGGTAATTGATATATTCCAATTATTGCCGCAACATTATATTCAACATATAGATTCTTCTGTTTGTGAAATTTATTATTTTGGCACATCAGAAATAACTTCTGAAGAAAGATATGAACTTCTGAGAAAATACGACACACCAAAGGACTATACCTATTATAAATCTGAAGAAGAAAATAAAGAGGATTGTGCAAGTATTGTAAAGATAAGTAAAAATCTGAAAGAACAATGCAGAATATATAATTTGCCATATTATGATACATCATATAATAGAGAACAGGTATTCAAGTCCATTTTTGGTTTTTAATTATTGTAAAAATATTGTTAAATTGGAAGTTGGAGGAGTGTGTAGCGGTCAAGCTTTTTTGTAACACTTATGGCTAAAAAGCTCACTTTTGTTTATGAGACAGAATCACTTCATTAAGGTGCTGTCCGTGCCTGATAAGGTGTACGATATCCATTAAAACTATGAGGACGGACATGGTTATAGCTTACATATGCAAACTCTTCCACTGTCTGGTAAAGCGCCTCCTCTGTCCGGAATTCATACAGGTTTGTACATTCGTTTTTCAATGTATTGAAGTATCTCTCCATTGGTGCATTGTCATAAGGGTATCCGGCTTTGCTCATACTCTGTGTCACATGGACAGATTCGCAGTATTCCACAAACGCCTTTGATGTAAACTGGGAACCCTGGTCACTGTGCAGGATCAGTTCCCCTTTGATCTGCGGCTGGGAAGCCAGCGCTTTTTGCAGTGTACGGATTGCAAGATCACTGGTGATGTGACGGTCTGTGATGCTTGCAATAACACTCCTGTCATGCAGGTCTATGATAGTACAGTTGTATCTCACTTCGTGATCATTTAGAAACAGGTAGGTAAAATCCGTACACCACTTTTGATTGATCTTATCTGCAGTGAAGTCCTGATTTATTTTATTTTCAAAGATTTTGTGTGCTTTCCCCTGCTGATAATCCGGTTTTTTCGGACGCACAATGGAACGCAGTCCCAGTTCCGTATTCATATATTTATGTATGGTCGTGGGGCTGTAAGCATATCCCCTGCGTGCCAGATAGACAGTCATATTCCTGTATCCGTCAACCCCATTGTGGCTATGATAGATCTTCCTGATCTGTTCCAGAACCTCTGATTTTTGGGTATGATAATCCTCCTTCCGGTGTCTGCGGTAGTTGTAATAAGCGTTTGGACATATACATAGCCGCCTGAGCAGCCAGCGGATGCCAAATTCATCATGATATTCATCTATAAACCGATAAGCCTCTAATCGATTTCCTTCGCAAAGAATGCCGCTGCTTTTTTTAGGAATGCCACTTCCTTTCTGAGTTCGTCATTTTCTTTTTTCAGTCTAAGGGTTTCTTTCATGTAATCATATTCGTTTTTTAATTCTGGGCTTTTCTGGCATTCATCGCGGAACTGTTTACACCATGCAGAGATGGCAGCTTTGGATACACCATATTCTGCGGTGATGCTTTTGTAAGTACGTCCTTCTTCCTCATGAAGACGGACTATCTTCTTTTTAAATTCTGGAGTGTAATTTTGTGGCATAATAAGTACCTCTTTTCTGATTTAATTTATTATATCTTATTAGCCACTCCTGTTACAACTTTATTATAGCACTTCAGTAATGATTGATGGAAAAGATACGTTTTCCATGAAAGAAGGGCATCTTACCGTGTTCCGCCGCCGGAATATTGGATTTATCTTTCAGGCATTTAACCTTGTTCCTGAACTGACAGTGGAGCAGAATATTATCTTTCCGGCACTTTTGGATTACCAGAAGCCAAACAAAAAATATTTGGAGGATTTACTGGATATATTGAATTTGAAAGAACGCCGGAATCATCTGCCCAGTCAGCTGTCCGGCGGACAGCAGCAGAGAGTGGCGATTGGGCGAGCTTTGTTTACCCGCCCGGCTTTAATCCTTGCAGATGAGCCAACGGGAAATTTGGACTCGCAGAATACCAGAGAAGTGATTGCGTTGTTAAAAGAAGCATCAAAGAAGTATGAACAGACAATTATTATGATCACACACAGCCGCAGTATTGCACAGACGGCAGACCGTATCCTGCAGGTATCAGACGGAGAACTTACTGATTTGGGGAGGTGCAGGGAATGAAAAGTTATTTAAGCCTTGTGCCTATTTCGGGAAAGGTACGGAAACGGCAGAACCGTATGACGATTTTCTGTATTATTATTTCTGTATTGCTTGTAACTGCAATTTTCAGTGTGGCAGATATGTTCATTCGGACACAAAGTGAGGGGCTGCAGCAGAAACATGGAAACTGGCATATCCGGTTGGAAAATATCTCTCAGGTCATAGCGGAAGAAATCGCTCAGCGTTCGGATGTTGCCGCCATCGGCTGGTCGGAAACATTTAACACGGATGGAGACCAGCCTTTCTATATCGGGGAGAAAAAAGCTGCATTATACGGCGCTGACAGTATTTATCTGGCAGAGCTTGTGAATGCCCTGGAAGAAGGCAATCTGCCGCAGGGTGACAATGACGTTATGCTTAGTTCTAATGCGCGCCTTGCGTTAGATGTAAAGATTGGTGATCATGTGACGGTAAAGACACCTTCGGGAGATATGGATTTTACGGTATGCGGTTTTGGGTCGGATGACGCGGAATATTATCAGGGGCAGACCTATATGGCTGCTGTATATATGATGCGGGATGCGTATATCTCGATCATGGAGCAGAACCATCTTCCGATTAATCCAAGCTGCTATATTCAATTTCAGGATGTGTCAAAGGCATCCGGTATCATTACGGAAATCAGGCAGCAGTATAATCTGCCGGAGGAAGATATTTCGGAAAATACAGCAATTATGGGTCTTGCCGGGCAAAGCAGCAATGAATCTATGAAGAATATTTACGGAATAGCGGCAATCTTGTTCGTTATAGTATTATTGGCCGGCGTATTGATGATTTCCGGCAGTATGAACAGCAATGTAGCGCAGCGGACAAAATTTTTTGGAATGATGCGCTGTATTGGTGCAAGCCGCCAGCAGATTATTCGGTATGTGCGGCTGGAAGCGTTAAACTGGTGCAAAACGGCTGTGCCTGTTGGGTTGATTACAGGTACGGCAATTGAATGGGGGATTTGTGCATTTTTACGTTATGGAATTAGCGGTGAATTTGCAGCTATGCCGGTATTTGCCTTAAGCCCTGTCGGGCTGATCAGCGGGGCAACGGTTGGAATTGTAACTGTCCTGCTGGCAGCGCAGTCTCCTGCAAAACGTGCGTCTAAAGTTTCACCGATGGCAGCGATTTCCGGAAATTCGGATACGGCGCTTTCTGTACGCCATACAAGAAAACGGAAGATTAGAAAGGTTGAAAGGACACTGGGTATCCACCATGCAACAGCATCTAAGAAAAACTGGTTTTTATTGACAGCCAGCTTTTCAC
>OFHA01001781.1_pt1 | contig 13783 bp, 7 predicted proteins | sample 1521891 | NCBI WGS metagenome assembly OFHA01 (sample SAMEA3504089, study PRJEB24116) | mouse gut metagenome | biome: mouse gut; feature: mouse-associated habitat; material: faeces | place: Denmark | collected 2011
CCTTCAGTTTTTCATGTTTTCATTGCAGTGTGAATAATACCTGATTTTGTCATACTTTGTTGATTAAATTCAGTAAAACTAAATGAAAACAAAAGACGAAATAAAAATTATAATAGATCTATATTTAGACACATTTTCTTGACAAAAAGTGGGAATGGTTCTATAATCACCCCAGGAGGAGAGGAAGATGGGAAAGATTTATGAAAGTTCATTGGAGCTTGTAGGGGGAACGCCTCTTTTAAGGCTGAGCCGTTATGCCGGGAGAGCGGGGATCGTGGATGTGGAAATTCTGGCAAAACTGGAATACCTGAATCCTGCAGGTTCGGTCAAGGACCGCACGGCTCTTGCCATGATTGAGGATGCGGAGCGGAAAGGGATTTTAAAACCTGGAGCTACCATTATAGAGCCCACATCCGGTAACACGGGCATTGGTCTTGCGGCAGCGGCGGCGGTGAAAGGCTATCAGACGATTCTGACCCTGCCGGACACCATGAGTATGGAGAGGCGCAGTCTTCTGGGGGCATATGGAGCCCGGCTTGTGTTGACAGAAGGGGCTGCGGGAATGAACGGGGCCATTGCCAGGGCGGAGGAGCTGCAGAAGGAGATACCAGGCAGCGTTATCCTGGGGCAGTTTGAAAATGCTGCAAATTCCCAGGTGCACAGGGAATTGACAGGACCGGAAATTTGGGAACAGACAGACGGGAAAGTGGATATTTTTGTGGCAGGTGTAGGAACGGGCGGAACTGTCACGGGTGTGGGGGAATACTTAAAGAGCAGGAATCCTGCGGTTCGTGTGGTGGCGGTGGAACCTGCCGCAAGTCCTGTGCTGTCTATGAAAGCATTCGGCAGGCAGCAGGGGATCGGAGCCAAGGAGGACCCGGGAACCTATGGGGCAGCTGGGGCTCCAGAAGATTTGAGGAGGAATGGAGCTGCCGGGACTTTGGAGGATGGGGGAAAACACGGTGTCTCCAGCGTGAATCTGATTCAGGGCATTGGGGCAGGATTTGTGCCGGAGGTGTTGAATACAGAGGTATATGACGAGGTTGTGACAGTGGAAAATGAGGATGCCTTTGCGGAAGGCAGGGCTTTGGCCCGGAGCGAGGGCATTCTGGCGGGCATCTCCTCCGGAGCGGCGCTGAAAGCGGCGGGTATTCTGGCGGCAAGGCCGGAGAACAGAGGTAAGATGATTGTAGTTCTGCTGCCGGATTCCGGTGACAGATATCTCTCCACCCCCATGTTTGCACAGTGAGGAAGTGTCTAAATTCCAGGATATCCGCAGTAACATAGAGAACCTAATAGAGTATGGTCTGCTGGCCCATAAGAACAGAGAGGTACTTTTTCCCAATAGGGAGCCGGTCAGCCAGTGGAAGCCTGGGTCAGGCGCATTGCCCGGTGAGGGAGCCAGAGAGAATGCGCCTGGTCCTCTGACAGGAGATACCCGGGTGGGTCTTTTTGTTTTTAACCATGACAGCTTTCTATCCTGCATTCATGTTTCTTCTTTTCTCTGTCATAGCTGATACCGATCAGGAGTATTTTGCTGCAGCTGCGCACTTTCTGAATATAGTTTTTATCTCTAATCTGCTTTATTGCACTGGCGGCGGAAGCCCCCGCTTTCAGTTCCAGAATGAGGGCTGTTCCTCCGGATTTCTTTGGATAAAACAGATAATCACAAAATACTTTTCCACTTTTTGCTTCCCGTTCTATCCTATAATCTTTTCTTGCATACAGGTAACACAGGGTGATAACACAGGATAGAGAATTTTCATCACTGTACTGCAGAAAAGGGATCTCACGGTCATGTACAGTCTCCAGCATTTCTGCAACTTTTGACGCGTCTGCTGCAAGAGTTGCCTCAAGAATCTGCCGGGATGTCTCTACAATTTCTTTTAGCTCTCCCATGCTGTCCCTTGAGAGGACATTCTGGAATTTTTCCATCAGCTCGCAGTTTGGAATCTGAAGCTGCCCATTATAATATGACAGGAACCCGTATATGGTCATGGCTGACAGTATCTCATTCCGGTTTTCCAGCTGCTGCTCCACGGCGCTGTATCCGTTCAGTTCTGTCTCCACGGGGATTCCGGATACCATTTTGACAATGTCTTCCTTTACCTGGTCTACATTGTGCTCCACACAGTCAGCAATCTCGTCCATGGGGCCGGTCTCGGTCCAGTAATTCAGGCAGATGCCTCTGGCAAGGGCTCTGTTGACGGAGCGGGGATTGAACAGATGCCCTCCGCTGCTTGTGCGGTATCCGTCGTACCACTGTGCCAGTTCTTCATAGGAAAGGCAAGTCTGGCGGCTGCACAGTTCTTTTACTTCATTTTCCAGAAGGCCGAAAAAGATGTCAAACTGATTGTCATTGATAAAGCTGTATTCATCGAACATATTCAGCTCTGAGTCGCTGGAATACTTTTTGATGGGGAGCACCCCGGTCATATAGGCCAGCTCCACATATGGTTTGTCTTTCAGCAGATTTTTCAGGAACAGAAGAAAGGTATTTTTGTCCTTCTCAGTGGCAAAGGGCTGGCTGAAAATGGAATCCCATTCATCAAAGATGAAAATAAAGGAATCCCCTGTCTCCAGAAACAGATCACTGATTCCCAGACATTCTTTTTCCTCCAGCCAGGAGTATGTTTTCAGCAGATCCATTCTCAGTTTCTGGAGAATATTGTACAGGTATGTGTCAAAGTCTGGGGAAAGGTCAGGCAGGGTGCTGAAATCAATATGGACTACATTGTGCTTGTTGAGGTGCTTTTCGCAGGAGGGCGCGCCGGAGATCTTCAGGCCGTCAAAAAGACTGCGGCTGTCCCGGCCTTTTGTGTAATATGCGCCAAGCATATTGGCATTTACTGTTTTACCAAATCGTCTGGGTCTGGTGATACAGATGTATTTAGCGTCGGTACGTATGAAAGAATTGATTTTTTTGATAAACAGGCTTTTATCTGCATAATAAGGGCCGGATACAGCCTCCTGGAACAGAATGGCCTGTGTATCTGTATTCAAATAGTACATAAACGGCACCTCCTGTTTTTTTATATAATATAACTAAAGACAGTATAAACCTAAGGGGAGGAAAATACAAACAGAAAATTTTGCTGTGGGTCGGAAAGCAGTGTGGACAGACCGGCATGAGAATTATGCGGAAAACCTCTTATAACACATACGATTGAAGCGGCTTTGACCTCTGAGTTATTTGAAGAAGTGATGGTTTCCACTGACTCTGAACAGCGGGGCGGTACGGGGCTGCCGTGCCGTTCCTCAGAAGCAGCGTGACAGTGGGAGACTCGGCAGACTCCTGGGACATGGTACAGGAATCTGGGAAGAACCTTTGATACAAAGGTTGCTTTCTCCCTTTTTATATGGTATGCTTATTACTATAAAGCGTGGTTCCGAACAGCTCCAAGAGGATGTCCCGGCGAAATTCCGGGCTGCATGTTCACGGAACGGAAATTTGGGAGGGATATATGAAAAATTTGAGAAACCTGCGGCCCCCGGGGAGCCTGAACTGTCCTCGAAGCCTGCGTGAATCGGAAATCTTCAGAGCCAGAGGGCTGTTTTTCTGCCTTCTGCCACTTCTTTTCTGTCTTTTGACCGCCTGCGGCGACACTTCAGAAAACCCCACCCTTGGTACAGATGGCTTTGTGTATGTGGCGGAACAGATCCCGCTGTCGAAAGGTCAGTACCCTGCAGACAAGATCCAATCAGACGGGGAATATCTGTATTATGTCATGGATGGCAATCTGTATAGAAGTTCCCTTGCGGAAGAGATGTCCTTTGAGAATGAGAAGGTTCTTGTATCCCTGCCTTCCGATGCCTATTTTGCCGATTATGTCATTGAGAGAGAAGGTGGAATCTGCTATTTTGTGCAGGATATGACCTATGGCGCGGAATGGGCCATGGTGCCCGACGGAGGCACGCTGACCAGGATGACGCAGGACGGAACCATTGTCTTTCAGACATCTCTTCCGGATGCCGACACTATGCTGAACTCCACTCCCTGCCTGGCCGTGAATCTGGAGGGACAGTCCTTTCTGCTGACCCAGGAGGGGATCAACATTATAGACCAGGAGGGAAATCTGCTCACTGTCCTTTCCACAGAGAGTTTCCGGCCCCGGACGGAGCAAGGGAAGGAGCAGCTTCTGACGGATGGAAATGGAGCGGTTTTCTATCTGTCCATTGAAAATAGTTTAACGAATCCTGCTGTATATGAGATCACAGAGGAAGATACCGCAGAGGGCAAAAAGGCCCCCTCCTTTCAGCTGGTGAGAAGGGACGAAATAGTTCAGGATATGACGGGAAGTTTTTACAGCGGCGTCTCCGGACTGCTGTGCGACCATGAGAACGGAACCCTGTACCAGTACAGCGCGGAGGAGGGGATCTGGAAGGAAAAGTTGAACTGGGGGGACAGCAGCCTGGCCAAGGGCGCTTCCACGGTTATGGAGGCGTCGCCGGACACCATTCTGGCTCATTATTTTTTCTATGGAGGAGGAAACGATGCCGCGCTGTTCCGTCTGGACAGGACTGCTCTGGAGGACTTGCCCCAGAAAGAAATTCTGGTTTTGGCCGTTACCAATTCCTGGTCCGACCTGGACGATGATGTGGCTGCTTTTAATCAGATGAATGACCAGTGCCATATCAAGCTGGAAATCTATGAGGGGGAGGAAGGGCTTGCGCGTCTGGACAGTGCTCTGGTCTCCGACAATCCTCCCGACCTTTTGGACCTGTCCTGGCTGGATATCACAAAATATGCTCAAAAGCAGCTTCTGGCAGACTTAAATCCCTGGCTGGAGGGCAGCAGTGTGTTGAACCGGGAAGATTTTCTGACAAATATTCTGGAAGGCTATACCCTGGAGGGAAAGCTCTACTGTATTCCCAGCGGCTTTTACTTTTCCTCTTACCTGGGAAGGACTTCTCAGGTGGGCAGCGGCCTTGGATGGACCATGGAGGAGCTGATGACGCTGACCGCAGAATATCCTGACAGCAGGCTTCTGGACAGGAATAATTATGAGTATGTTCTGAATTTCCTGTTGTGTGATTACATATTGGAAGAGTTTATCAACTGGGACACGGGGATCTGCAGTTTCGACGGGGAGGAGTTTAGCAGCCTGGTCCGGTGGATACAGGAGCACACAAAAAATATCTATCTGTCTTACGATGAGAGCGTTGATTATGCTGGCGGTGTGGTTCCGGCGGACATGCTGCTGATCAGAGAAAATATTCTCAATCCCAGGGATTATGCTCTTCAGACATACAAGTGGGACGAACCTGTCACATTCATAGGCTATCCCACGAAGGACGGGCATCCCTGTTACAGGATGAACACGTCCGATGCCCTGGGCATTGTATCCGGCTCCAGGCACCAGGAGCTTGCCTGGCAGTTTTTGGAGTTTTTCCTCTCCGGAGAAAAGGAAAACTTCTTTTACTTTTCCAGCCGAAGAGATATTCTGGAGCAGGATGTGAAAGAGGAGATGGAGCCCCTGTATGAAAGGGATGAGAATGGCGAGATCGTTATCTATGAACAATTCTGGACAAAAGAGAATGGCCAGATGGTGGAACATAGAAATGAGCCATGGGTAAAGGCCCGCCAGTTTCTGAATATCAACGGAGAAGAGGTTGCCTATTACAATATGGAGCAGGAGCAGGGGGACATTCTGATGGAGCTTTTGGGTAACATTGACTTTACCCCCAGGCCGCAGCTTGATAATGATATCATCAGCATCATTATGGAGGAGAGCGCGCCGTTTCTTACCGGGGACAAGTCCCTGGAGGAGGTGACGGATGTGATCCAGAACAGAGTATCGGCCCTGGTACAGGAGAATCTGTAGCCTGTTTCCAAGGGAAATAAAATTTTGGAGGAACAAATGATGAGTATTTTGCCAGCAACTGGTTTTGGTGAAAAAAAGCCGGGTTTGTCTGGTATCAGGCGGCTTCTGTGCCTGCTGCCGGTGTTTGTCTGTCTTTTGACCGCCTGCGGCGATACCTGGGAGAAACCCACCTTGGGGACGAATGGTTTCCTGTATGTGGCGGAGAGGCTTGCTCCGCCGGTTTCAGAGTATCCTCCCGACAATTTTCGGTCTGACGGTACATACCTGTATTATCTTATTAACAGGTCTCTGTACAGGGTTCCGCTGGGAGAGAAAATTTCTTTCGCCAGCCAGGAGCATATTTTTGCGGGGACTGACGGTTCCGGGGTTGTAGATTATACCTTTGACAAGGATGGGGGGATTTACTGTTTTATTCAGAATTTCACCTATAATGCGGACTGGAACATGGTGCCTGAAGACTGCAGTCTGGTTAGATTGTCACAGGACGGGACCGTTGTCGGTAGATCAGAACTGCCCGGTGTCAGTCCTCTGATGAATACTGCCTCCCTCCTGGCCGTCAGCCAGGAGGGACAGGTCTTTCTGCTGGTCCAGGAGGGGATCTATGTTATGGATTCGGAGGGGAATCTTCTTGCCGTTCTGTCCACGGAGGAGTACCGGCCCCAGGATGAATATGGGAGAGAGCAGCTGCTCACGGACGGAAGCAGCATTTACTATCTTTCCGGCGGGGGCACTTATACTCTTTCGACTCTCTATGAGATCACACAGGAGGATTCTTTTCAGCTGGCCAGAAGGGACGGGATCCTGAAGGACATGAGCGGGACATTTTACAGCAGCAGTTCCGGACTGCTGTGCAACAAAGAGGACGGAATCCTGTACCAGTACAGCGCGGACGAGGGAGTCTGGAAGGAAAAACTGAGATGGGGGGACAGCAGTCTGATCAAAGATGTCAGCGCTGTTGTGGAGACATCCCCGGATACCCTGCTGGCCCATTATTTTTTCTTTGGGGCCCCGGGCGAAGACGCGCTGTTTTTCCTGACCAAAACCCCCCTGGAAGATTTGCCCCAGAAGGAGATTCTGGTTCTGGCCACAACCAGATCCTGGTCGGGACTGGATGAAGCCCTGGCCGAATACAATCAAAGCAACGATAAATGCCATATAATTTTAGACATCTATGAGGGAGAGGAAGAACTTGCGCGCCTGGATGGAGCCCTGGTCTCCGGAAATCCTCCTGATCTTTTGGATCTGTCCGGTCTGGATATTACAAAGTATGCTCAAAAACAGCTGCTGGAGGATCTGAACCTTTACCTGGAGAAAAGCAGTGTTCTGAAGAGAGAAGATTTTCTGGAAAGTATTCTGGACGGGTTTACCATAGACGAAAAACTGTACGGCATTCCCGACAGTTTCTATTTCACGTCCCTTTTGGGGAGGACTTCTCAGGTGGGCAGCAGTGCCGGCTGGACTCTGGAAGACCTGATGGCGCTGACGGAAAAGTATCCTGACAGCAGGCTTCTGAACAGCGGAAGCTTTGAGTATGCTCTTGAAAATCTGCTGCGGTCATATATTCTGGAGGAATTTATCAACTGGGAGACAGGGGCATGCAGCTTTGACAGCCCTGAGTTCTGCAGTCTGATCCGCTGGATGCAGGAGCACACAAGGAATATCTACTTGAGTTATGAAGAGGGGATGGATTATTCCTATGGGGTTGTTCCGGCGGATATGCTTCTGGTCAGAAAATATGTGGATTCTCCCAGGCACTATGCCCTCATGACCTATGACTGGGACGAACCCTTTACCCTGATAGGCTGCCCCACAAAAGACGGGACTCCTTCTTATGGCGCAGGAGGGAACAATGCCGTGGCCATTGTATCCCGCTCCGGCAGCCGGGACCAGGCCTGGGATTTCCTGGAATTTTTCCTTACCCGCCAGGAGCAGGATCCTTTTGGCAGTTTTTCCAGCCGTCGGGATGTTCTGTATCAGGATATAGAGGAGGAGACCGAGCCTCTGTATGACAGGGACGAGAATGGAGAGATTCTGATTTACGAGCATTTCTGGGTTATGGAGAATGGTCAGTGGGTGGAGCACTGGAACGAATCCAGGATAAGGCCCCGCCAGTTCCAGTATGTGGATGGGGAAGAAATCCCGTATTACTATATGGAGAAAGAGCGGGCGGACATTCTGCTGGAATTTTTGGAGCAGCTGGATTTTACCCCAAAGCCCCATATCCACAGTGAAATTTTTGAGATTATCATGGAGGAGACAGCGCCCTTTCTGAATGGGGACAAGTCTTTGGAAGAAGCTGTGCATGTAGTTCAAAACAGGGTGTCGGCCCTGGTGCAGGAGAGTTTGTAGCTGACGGAAGCTTGAACGATTCATTCGCAAAAAGTCTCCTGACGGCTTCCTTTCTGGCCGGGAAAATGGTATAATGAAGTACATTTTCACGGAAAAAGGGTCCTGGAAAAAAGGCAGGGAGGCAGCCCTTAAGCCCGGACTGGAAAGAGGGCAGGAAAGGGGCCCGCCATAAAGGGGATCATATATCCCGTGGAGGAATAACAGGAGGAAGAGGAATGTATACTGAAATGCAGCTGGACAGAATGTTCGGCAAGCTGAAGCGTCTGGAGGAGATGCTGGAGCCCAGGCTTTTTAAGGTGGTGGACACCGTGCCCATGAAGGCCTTTCTGACCGACGGAAGCCACCACAGCGTGCCGGAGGAGGCATGCTTTACGGAGTGTGCGGACGGCACCGTCTTTGAAGGCCAGGGAATCTACTGCTGGTTCAAAGGGGCGTACACCGTGCCGGAGAATCTGGACGGGAAGACCCTGTACATATATCCCAGAGCCAGGGGATATGAGGGGATGCTGTGGGTGGACGGAAAGCCCTACGGGAATTTTGCTGCCAAGTTCATTGTGCACAGCCACGGCAACCACTACTGCGATATGCTCCGGCAGGGGGTTCATGGGGGCGAGCAGATTGATATTGCCCTGGAATATTATGCAAACCACTATATCAAGGGCACCCAGCCTTTCCTGGTGGAGGCCCAGAAGACTTATAAGATTGTCTATCACCCTGCGGACATCTGCCTGAAGGACGAAGAGCTGACGGAGTTCTACTTTGATCTGAGAGTGGCCAACGGGATGGTGAAAGCCCTGGAGGACAAGAGTTTCCGGCGGGCAGACTTTGTGCAGGCTCTGCTGCAGATCCACGAGCTGATCTCCTACGATTTTGAGAACGAGGAAGAGGAGGTGTTCCGGGAGCAGATCCGGCAGGCGGACAGGATTCTGAAACAGGTGCTGCAGGCCGCAAATTCAGCCTCCGCTCCCTACGCAGGGCTTATCGGCCACTCCCACATGGACACGGCCTGGCTGTGGCACAGGGGAGAGACGGAGAAAAAGTGCGCCAGAACCTATGCCAACCAGATGAATCTGATGGATCAGTATCCGGAATACACCTTTGTGCAGAGCTCTGCCTATCACAGCGACATTATCAAAAGAATGTATCCGGATCTGTTTGAGGATATGAAAAAGCGTGTGGCGGAGGGGCGTTATGAGCCCAACGGCGGTGTGTGGATTGAGTGCGACTGCAATATTCCCTCCGGGGAGTACATGGTGCGCCAGTTTGTGTGGGGACAGAAGTTTACCAGGGAGAATTTTAACTATACCTCCGACGCCTTCTGGCTTCCGGACACCTTTGGCTACAGCGCTTCCCTGCCTCAGATCATGCAGGGCTGCGGCATAAAATATTTCCTCACCACGAAGATGGCGTGGAATGACACCAATGTATTTCCCTATGACACCTTCTACTGGAAGGGCATTGACGGCTCCCGGGTTCTGGTGCATTTTAACCGCACCCATATCTGGCCGGATCCTGCGGCCCTGAAGGAGAATCTTCTGGAGAAGGGCAGCAACACCATACAGGAGAGGGCGGTGAGCAGAATGCGCCTGATCTCCTATGGCTTCGGGGACGGGGGCGGCGGCCCGGAATTCGGTATGATCGAGGTGGCAAGGCGCCTGAAGGATCTGGAGGGAATGCCCAGGACTTCCCACACTACCGTGAGCCAATTTATGGAGCAGCTGGAGGAGAGTCTGGTGGACCCTTCCGTCTACAGTGGGGAGCTTTACCTGGAGCTGCATCGGGGCACCCTGACCAACCAGCATGTGATCAAGAGGAACAACAGGAAGGCAGAGTTTGCCCTGCGGGATCTGGAATACCTCACAGTGCGGGATGCGGTGGACAGGGACGCGGCGGCGTCGGCGGAGAAGATAGATCCTCTCACAGAGGAGATGCTGGTGAACCAGTTTCACGATATCCTTCCGGGAACCTGTATTCCCAGGGCTCACGACGAGGCTATCAGCGCGGTGGGCCATATCATAGAGGAGGCGGGCAGAATGTCCAGGAGCCTTCTGGAGGCAAAGGCCCAGACTTCCGGGGAGACCTCCGACGCAGGAAGGACTGTCACGCTGGTGAATACCCTTTCCTTCCCCAGGGAGGATGTGGTGTACCTGCCTTTCCAGGGCTTTTATGTAAAAGGGGACTACCCTCAGCAGGTGGTGGAGGACATGGACGGCGTCAGGAAGCTGGCAGTGCAGGGGGTGGTGATCCCCGCTTTTGGCAGCGCTGTTCTTGAGCTGACCCAGGAGCACGGACAGGAGCAGTCTCCCTTTACCGCTCAGGGCAGTGTCCTGGAGACTCCGCTGGCCAGGGTGGAGTTCAATGAAAAGGGGTACATGGAATCCTTTGTGGACAGGCGAAATGGCCGGCAGCTGCGGGGGCCGGGCTACGGGCTCAACACGCTGCTTATGGCTGAGGAAGTGTCCCTGGGATGGGACAACTGGGATGTGGACGCAGATTACGAGTGCAAATTCCGTGACAGCGCCTGTCTGCTCTCCTCCCAGGTGGTGGCGGACGGGCCGGTGGAGTACCGGATCCGGAACAGCTACCGTCTGAGCGCCAAGTCCACTCTGGAGCAGGATGTGATATTCTATGCCCACTCTCCGGAAGTGGTCTTTGAGACCAGGATGGACTGGCAGGATGACCACCGCTTCCTGAAGGCGGCCTTTGACACTTCCATCCAGGCGGATTACGCCAGCCAGGAGGTGCAGTTTGGCTGCATCCACAGAGTGACTAACCGCAACACGGTGATTGAGAAGGCCAAATTTGAAGTGTCCAACCACAAGTACACGGATCTGTCCGAAACCCGCTACGGGGTGGCGGTGCTGAACGACTGTAAGTACGGCATCAGTGTGAAGGACGGCCAGATGCGCCTGTCCCTGCACAAAGGGGGCTGTATGCCCGACTTCAGGGGGGACAAGGGCGTCCATGAATGTACTTACTCCTTCCTGCCCCACATGGGAGGGTTCGCCGCGGAGAGCGTGATTCAGCCCGCATACCTGCGCAATGTGGAGCCCCTTCTGGTGGAGGGAAGCCTGCCCATGGACAGCCTGGTGACGCTGGACAGCGGTCATGTGATTGTGGAGACAGTAAAGCCTCTGGAGGAGAAAGCAGGGAACCAGGCCCGCACCAGGGACTTTATCCTGCGCCTGTACGAGGCGGAGGGCGCGGCGGATACCGTCACCCTGAACTTCGGCATTCCGGTGAAAAATGTGGCCGTGGCCAATATGCTGGAGGAAGTGCAGGAGGATCTGGGCTCTGTGCAGCAGCCTGCGCTTAACTTCCGGCCCTTTGAGATCAAGACCCTGAAGGTCAGTTACTGACAGCTGTCCTTCCGGCACAGAAAATGTGGCAGAAAGCCGTCCTTGAAAACAGGGCGGCTTTCTGCGCGGTATGGCCGGAGAAATTTTATTCCGAAACAATGCAACATAATGCATAAACATGCAGAAAATAAAGAATTTAGTGAATAATTATAATAATGGTGGACATTTATGCAGAAAGTGGTATGATTAGGGTGGGCGCAGGTCTGCGCCAAAAAAGAAGAGAGGATAAGGGATTTCGGAAAATATGATTAAAGCAGGGATCATCGGCGCTACCGGCTATGCGGGAGGGGAGCTTGTGAGGCTTCTTCTGAACCATCCCCAGGTGGAGATTGTGTGGTATGGCTCCCGCAGCCACATAGAGGAAAAGTACAGCAGCGTATACAGAAATATGTTCCGTCTTGTGGAGGATGTGTGCAGGGACGACAACCTGGCGGAACTGGCAGAACAGGCGGATGTGGTATTTACCGCCACCCCCCAGGGATTTCTGGCAGGACTGTTGACGGAAGAGATGCTGTCAAAAACAAAGTTTGTGGACCTTTCTGCAGACTACCGCATCAAAGATGTGGGAGTGTATGAGAAATGGTATGGGATAGAACATAAATCTCCCCAGTTTCTTGCGGAGGCGGTCTATGGGCTCTGCGAGGTGAACCGGGCAGAAATCACAGAGCGCACCAGGCTTGTGGCCAACCCGGGCTGTTATACCACATGTTCTATCTTGACGGCCTATCCTCTGGTAAAAGAAGGGCTGATTGATGTGGACACGCTGATCATAGACGCAAAATCGGGCACTTCCGGCGCAGGGCGGGGGGCCAAGGTGGGGAACCTTTTCTGCGAGGTGAACGAGAACATCAAGGCCTACGGGGTGGCCGGCCATCGCCATACGCCGGAGATCGAGGAGCAGCTGGGTTATGCGGCAGGCAGAGAGATCCTGGTGAATTTCACGCCCCATCTTGTGCCGATGAACAGGGGAATTCTGGTGACGGAGTACGCGAAGCTGCTTCCGGTAAAAAGGGCGGATGGGCAGGAATCCCTGCCGACATACGAAGAGATCAGGGCCGTATACGATCGGTACTATGCGAAAGAGAAGTTTGTCCGCGTTCTGGAAAAGGGCGTCTGTCCGGAAACGAAATGGGTGGAAGGCAGCAACTATGTGGATATCAATTTTGTGATCGACGAGCGGACGGGCCGGATCATTATGATGGGCGCGCTGGACAATCTGGTGAAGGGCGCCGCGGGTCAGGCGGTACAGAATATGAATCTGATGTTCGGGCTTCCGGAGAGCGAAGGGCTGGATCTGGTGCCGATGTTCCCGTAGTCCGCATGATTTAACAGGGAAAGGAACAGCACATGGTGAGAAGAGATAAAGTAAATTATTATCTGGATCTGGCGAAGATGGTGGCGCAGCGCTCTACCTGCCTGCGGCGGCATTACGGCGCAGTGATCGTCAAGAATGACGAGGTGATCTCTACAGGATATGTGGGGGCGCCGCGGGGGCGGAAGAATTGTACGGATATCGGGGAATGTGTCCGTATCAGGATGGAGATTCCGCGGGGAGAGCGGTATGAGCTTTGTCGCAGCGTTCATGCGGAGGCGAATGCCATTATCAGCGCGTCCAGGGATAAGATGATCGGCAGTGCACTGTATCTGGTAGGCGTGGAGGCTGACACGGGAGAGTATGTGAAGAATTCCTGCAGCTGTTCCATGTGTAAACGCCAGATCATCAACGCCGGGATCGAGACGGTCTATATCCGGGACACGGAAGATGACTACCGGGTCATTCCGGTACAGCGGTGGGTTGAGGAGGATGAATCACTGGAGGGGACGCTGGGGTATTGAGTATGGGGCCGCTTCAGTTGCAAGGGATCGGTGTTCTCAACAGTGCGCAGGATGAGGCATGACAGTGGGCACTCAGCAGCAGTAAGGGATCGGCGTTTCCAACGGTGTGCAGTCTGAGCGCATGACAGCAGGCGCTCAGTAACAGTATAACGGTATGGCAACAAACTCTGCTATTATGATAGAGTTTGCGCGCAGAATGCCTGTGTAATAGTGCTGCGTGAACTTACAGGATAAGAGAAAGGCATGGAAGAGCAAGATGACGATACGGACGATGACAATAGAAGACTATGAGGGCGTGAAGGCGTTGTGGCTTTCCATCAAAGGATTTGCCATCCGCAGTCTGGACGATTCGAAAGAAGGCGTCGCGCGTTTCCTTGACAGGAATCCTTCCAGCAGTGTCGTGGCGGTGGAAGA
>OFHA01001785.1_pt1 | contig 13775 bp, 13 predicted proteins | sample 1521891 | NCBI WGS metagenome assembly OFHA01 (sample SAMEA3504089, study PRJEB24116) | mouse gut metagenome | biome: mouse gut; feature: mouse-associated habitat; material: faeces | place: Denmark | collected 2011
AAGATGGCCGCGGCGGCGGGAGCCGTTGATCAGGAAAACATCATGTGCGAGATGGCGGCGAGTGCCTACAGGGCGGGGGCTGATATTTACATCACCTATTTCGCGAAGGAACTGGCGCGCTGTATGAAGGACGGGAAGATCGGTTGAGATAATGTGCGCGGTGTCACATGGGAAATAAAAAGTACTCCCTTTTTGGAATTGTGCACTCACAGTAATTCAGGAAATCAATATGCGTTAATGGGGCAGGCAATTTTTTTACATAATATGTAAATCGGTTTTTCGAGGTGTTACCATGATTTTGCAGAATGAAATATGTCACATTGTAATCAATATTGATGAAACTTATACCGTTGATTCCGCAGATAATCGCCACTATGATGTAACACTGAATCCGGGAGATTATGGGCGCAGCGATTTCTCAAAAACACTGGCAATTCATATTGATTTATATTCGAAGGAATATCAAATAGCGTTGGTTGGGGCGTACTATTCCTATGATTCGGACTGCGCCATTCTGGAAGATGATATCCTTACAATTCTGCAGGATGACATGATAACCCGGATAAAGGTTACCAATGCTGCGATTGTTCGCCATGTCTTGCTTGACTGTTTTGGCCGTAACTTTGCAATTTATAAAATCAATAAGGGGTATATTATACATGGCGAAATTGAAATAATCATGCTGAATGCTGATTTGGAAAAACAATGGTCATTTTCCGGAAGGGATATATTTGTTTCTATTTCAAACAGGGAGCCGATTACCATACGCGAAAAGTCAATTTGCCTGTATGACTTTGCGGACAACTACTATGAAATAGATTTTGACGGAAAGCAAATCATATAATCTGAAACCTAAGGCTTTATACGACAGGAACACTTTTTTCCAAGAGGAGAAAAAATAAAATCAGGAAACAAAATAAGAATAGAAAACAGGCGGACTGGAAGAGAGATACGAGATGACAAATTCTGAGAAATTATTTGCGGAAGCGGTAAATTACATACCCGGCGGCGTGAACTCCCCGGTGCGGGCTTTCGGCTCCATCGGTTCTACGCCGAGAATGATAAAGCGGGCGGAGGGATCTAAACTCTATGATGAGGACGGCAGGGAATATATTGATTTTGTCTGCTCCTGGGGGCCGATGATCTTAGGGCACAATCATCCGAAGGTGAGAGAGGCGGTGCAGGAGGCCTGTGGGCGGGGACTCAGTTTCGGGGCGGCGACTAAAATAGAAGTGGAGATGGCGAAACTGATCTGTGAGAGCATCCCTTCCGTGGAAATGATCAGGATGGTAAATTCCGGGACGGAGGCAGTGATGAGTGCCATTCGTCTGGCGAGGGGCTATACAAAGCGGGATAAAATTGTCAAGTTTGCGGGCTGTTATCACGGGCACAGTGACTCGCTTTTAATTCAGGCGGGTTCCGGTGCGCTGACGGCAGGCATCCCGGACAGCGCCGGAGTGCCGGAAGGGTGCACGAAAGATACGCTTTCGGCGGTTTACAATGATCTGTCCTCGGTGGAGGAATTATTTGGGCAGTTTCAGGAAGAGATTGCCTGTGTGGTGGTGGAACCGGTGGCGGCAAATATGGGCGTGGTGCCGCCGAAGGAAGGGTTTTTAAAAGGACTTCGCAGTCTCTGCGACAGATACGGGGCGCTGCTTCTTTTCGATGAAGTGATCACGGGATTTCGGCTATGTTTCGGCGGGGCGCAGGAGTATTTCGGCGTGAAGGCTGATCTGGCAGCCTACGGAAAGATCATCGGGGCGGGAATGCCGGTGGGCGCGTACGGCGGCAAAAGGGAGATCATGGAGTTAGTTGCTCCGCTCGGCCCTGTCTATCAGGCGGGGACGCTGAGCGGAAATCCGGTGGCGATGGCGGCGGGCTATGCGCAGCTTTCCCTGTTAAAAGGGCATCCGGAATATTATGACGCGCTGCATAAAAAGGCGGATGATTTCTTCGGCAGAATGAAAGAGATCGTGAGAGAGACGGGAGCGCCCTGTCAGGTGAACCATATTGCTTCTTTAGGCTGTCTGTTTTTTACCCAGGAGCCGGTGACGGATTACCGGAGCGCAAAGACATCCGACACAAAGGCATATGCGGCATACTGCAATGTGATGTTGGAAAAGGGAATTTATCCGGCGCCGGCGCAGTTTGAGGCGATGTTTTTGTCGACGGCGCATACGAGACCGCTGCTGGACGATACGTTACAGATAGCGGAAACGTATTTTTCTGCCATATAAATTATGCATTGCATATTTCGACAAAGTTGTTTATAGTAATTATATAAAAAGCATACCCACACAAAAGAAACGGATCGATCGTATGAAGACACAAAATGTCAGACATGAAAACAGAACACGAAAAAAACCGGAGCCGCAGCAGATCATTGTAAGAAATCTGACGATTCTTTTTGGGGTCACCGCGGTTATTTTGCTGGCGGTTATTTTGTTTCGTCTGTATGAAAACGGGCAGAGCGCACCAAAGCGTACGCCGGTACCGGGAGTATCCGAAGGAAAGATTCCGGCGCCGGAACTGGACGTGGAGCTTTTGACGGTGAACGAGTATTCCAGACCGGCTGTCGCGCTAAAAAAGGTTCGGGGCGTCGTCATTCATTATACGGCAAATCCGGGAACGGGCGCCATGGCGAACCGGAATTATTTTGAAGGTCTGAAGGATTCGCATGTGACAAAAGCCAGCAGCCATTTTGTAATCGGACTGGACGGAGAGATTGTACAGTGTATACCATCGAATGAGATTGCATATGCTTCGAATAAACGCAATGCGGATACCATTTCGATCGAATGCTGTATCGAAGATGATACCGGCAGATTTAATGCGGCTACTTATGACGCGGCCGTTCATCTGACTGCCTGGCTGACCGAACGATTCGGGCTGAAAACAAAAAACGTCATTCGTCATTATGATGTGACCGGCAAAGCCTGTCCGAAGTATTTTGTGGAATTTCCTTTGGCGTGGGAGCAGTTTCTTGCGGATGTGCAGGATTATTTAGTATCATACGGAGTAGATTAACAACATATAGGAGAGACATATGCGAAAAGTATACGAAGCGTTAAAGCAGGGCAGCGATGTCCGAAATAATTTGATTCAGTTAAAACAGATGTTAAAAGAAGAAGGCGCACTGGATGAATATCTGTCTATGACCGAAGATGATGAGCTGATCGCGTCATTTTTGCAGGACGAGGATGCCAAAGTACGCAAAAACGCGGCGCTTGTGCTTGGCCTTGTCCAAAGCCAGGAAAGCATCGAAAAAATATGGGAGGCATATGTGTCGGAAACGCAGCTTTTTGTCAGAGGCGCGTATTTGTCTGCGATACAGAAGCTGGACTGCAAAGATTATGAGACGCAGATCAAAAGACACTACCAAAAGCTGCTTGCCTTTGAGCCTGCGGAAGAGGAGAAAAAACATATCCAGGATGAATTAAAGGAACTGCGCAGGCTGGTCATACAGTTTGACGGCGGGATCAGCAGACATCCGTTTGTCGGTTACGAGAAACCGCGTGATTTTATTCTGACAACGATGAAAAATTATCAGGATACGACAGGCGTACAGGTAGAGAGCGGAGCGACCAGACTGATTCCAATGGGGGTACAGGTAGTCGGGGGCAGTATCAGGGAAGCGTTACAGATACGTACGTTTCGGGAACTGCTGTTTACGCTGCGCTGTGAGAAAAATCTGCCGCCCCAGCCGACCGTGATCGCAAAGGAGCTGGCGAAGTCGAATCTGCCCCGGCTGTTAAGCGAACTTCATCAGGGAGAGGCGCCGTTTTATTTCCGGCTTGAGATCAGAGGCGCGATGCCGTTAGACAAAAAAAGCGCGTTTGCCAAAAAGCTGGCCGCGGAGATCGAACAGCGCACCCGTCATTTCCTTGTAAATTCGACCGAACATTACGAGGTGGAGCTGCGTCTTGTGCAAAACCGCAACGGGGGCTTTTATCCGTGTATGAAGCTGTTTACAATTCCGATGAAACGATTTGCGTATCGTAAATATACGACTGCCGCATCGATGCATCCGTCGCTGGCGGCCCTGCTGGTGGAGCTGTCGTCCAGCTGGTTAAAAGAACGTGCCAGAGTGCTCGACGCCTTTTGCGGTACTGCAACGCTGCTCATGGAGCGTATTTACGCGCTCCCGGTACGTACCGCTTTTGCGCTGGATGTCTTTGCAGACGCGATTCAGGGAGCCAGAGAGAATGCCGGGATTGCGCATATGAATATTAATTTTGTGCAGAGAAGTTTTTTTGAATTTACGAATGAACAGAAATTTCATGAAATCTGGGCCGATCTGCCGGTACGCGGCAAAAAGACAAAAGAAGAACAGGACGAATTTTATCGTATGTTTTTTGAAAAGGCGCCTGCGCTTTTGGAGGAACAGGGCAGAATCTTTTTGTTTTGCAATGAAAACGGCATGACGAAAAAATATCTGCGCCTGCATGACAATCTGCATTTGAAACAGGAATACTGCATCCGGGAAAAAGACGGCGCATATTTTTACATTATAGAGAAGAGAAAACCGGCAGAAATCGTGCAGGAAATCGCGGGTGAACAGAAAACTGCGAGCGAACAGGAAGTAGTTGGCGAACAGAAAACTGTGAGCGAACAGGAAACCGCGGGTGAACAAAAAACCGCGGGTGAACAAAAAACCGTGAGCGAACAGGAAACCGCGGGCGAACAGGAAACCTCGAGTCAGAATACGCAGCGGGAATCCCCGGGAACAATCGCCGGACAGCGGCAAAATCAGGCGGATATGCCAGCGGCAGATGCGGGCGTGAGGCCATAATGTATCCGGTACGGACAGCAGTAACAGTATCCGAAAGTGAAACGCAGCAGGTCATGAAGGAGTCTATATGGGAAATGTAATAGTAGTGGAAGGATATTCCTTTACAGATGAAAATATGGCAAAACAGGCGCGCACTGAAGCAGATGGCGTCCGATATGCAAAAGCAAGAACAGATATGTCAAAGCCGGATCAGGTATTTAACGTATATCACAGGCTGATACAGCAGCGGATGTTTCAAACGCCTGTCGGTTACGCGTATATGAAAGAACTGCAGGACTATTTAAAGACAATGCCGGGGATACGCAGCGAAGATATCCGGCCGATACCCATTGCGAGTAATCTGGTGGTACACGATACGCGGGGAATTACCGAGCGCTGGAGCAGAAAGCTGGAAAAAGAACAAAATAAGCTGCGGATATCTCTGGTAGCCAACTTTGCGTTTGTCGTATCGATCGCGATCATGTTTCTGATTACAGCGACCAGCGGGCAGACGACGATTTTAAACTACGAGAAGAAGCTCCAGGACCAGTACGCGCAGTGGGAACAGCAGCTGACCCAGCGCGAAAAGGCGATTCGGGAAGAAGAGCAGGAACTGGAGCTGGATTTTGACACGGTGCTGGACGACGAGGAAGAAAAAGAACTGCAGGAATTTGAATAGCGCACACAGTTTTTTCATAAACCTGTGCTACGATAGTGTAAGAAAATAAACAGAACTTTTACACGAAAAAAGTGAGGGACGATACAGTGGAAAAATTAAAAATTCTTGTAGTGGACGATGAGAGCAGAATGCGTAAGCTGGTACGGGATTTTCTCGTAAAACAGGATTTCGAAGTGTTGGAAGCGGGCGACGGAGAAGCGGCTTTGGATGTGTTTTATCAGGAGAAAAATATTGCGCTTATTATTTTGGACGTCATGATGCCGAAAATGAACGGCTGGGAGGTCTGTAAGGAAATACGTGAGAACTCCAAAGTACCGATTATTATGCTGACGGCAAAAGGCGACGAAAGCGACGAGCTGCTTGGGTTTGAGCTGGGCGTGGACGAGTATATTTCCAAACCGTTCAGCCCGAAGATTCTGGTCGCGCGCGTGGAAGCGATTTTAAGACGTTCCAACAAGCTGATGGAAGGACAGGCCGTAGAGACCGGCGGGATTAAGATCGACAAGGCGGCGCATCTGGTAACGGTAGACGGCGACCGTATAGAATTAAGCTATAAGGAATTTGAGCTATTGTCTTATTTTGTGGAAAATCAGGGGATTGCCCTGTCTCGTGAAAAAATTTTAAATCATGTATGGAATTACGACTATTTTGGCGATGCCAGAACGATCGATACCCATGTAAAAAAACTGCGCTCCAAGATGGGAGAAAAAGGCGATTATATCAAAACCATCTGGGGAATGGGATACAAATTCGAAGCAGGCTCCGGCAAGGTGTGATCTGCCTATGAATATCAAAGAGATGTTAAATGGAAAAAAGTCCGGGCCGTTTGGAAAGTATTCGCTGACCAGACAGGTGACGTTTGCGATGATTGCGCTGGCAGCGGGAACCGTGCTGCTTTGTCTGATACTGAATACGCTGTTTCTGGGCCAGTATTATATGTGGAATAAGTCTAAGATCCTGTCGAACAGTTATTATAAAATCAATGCGGCTGCCCAGAACGGCACGCTCGACAGCGACGAGTTTGATATTGAGTTTGAGAGACTGTGTGTGAACAATAATCTGACGATTATGATTATCAATCCCGATCAGACGATTGTGCGTTCTTCTGTAAACGATACGCAGACTATGCTGAAATATTTTATGGAGTTGTTAATCAGCTTTAGCGAAATTTCCCCTAAGAGATTTGTAATAGAAAAGCGGCAGGATGTGCGTATGGAATCGGATTACCTGGTCATGTGGGGCGTATTGTCTGACGGGAAGCTGATTATTGCGCGTTCCGCGCTGGAAAGCATTCATGAGAGCAGCAATCTGACCAATCGGTTTTTATTTATGATCGGCGGAATTGCCGTAATCTGCGGAGCGGTTATTGCGGGTATTGTGACCCGCAGAATTACGAATCCGATTCTGGAGCTGACAGAGCTGTCTGCGCGTATGACAGAGCTGGATTTTGAAGCCAAATATACGCCGGGAAGCCACCAGAATGAGATCGATTTTCTCGGCGAGCATATGAATGAAATGTCGGCAAAGCTGGAGCGGACGATCTGCGAGTTAAAAAGCGCGAATAATGAGCTGCTGATGGATAATGAGCGGAAAACGCAGATCGACGAAATGCGCAAAGAGTTTTTGTCAAATGTCTCGCATGAGCTGAAAACCCCTCTCGCGCTTATCCAGGGATATGCAGAGGGTCTGCAGGAATATATTAATGACGATCCGGAAAGCAGAGAGTTCTACTGTGAGGTCATTATGGACGAGGCAGATAAGATGAATCAGATGGTGAAAAAGCTGCTGACACTGAATCATCTGGAGTTTGGCGACGAGGCTGTGTCGATGGAGCGGTTTGACCTGACAGAGCTGATTGCAGGCGTGGTGAACGCCGCTTCGATACTTATTCAGCAAAACGGGATCACCGTTAGCTTTGACGACCGTCAGCCATTGTACGTATGGGCGGATGAGTTTAAAATCGAAGAGGTCATTACTAATTTTTTAAGCAACGCGATACATTATGCGTTATATGATAAGAAGATCGATATATTTTATACGGTCAAAGAAGACTGTGTACGGGTCAGCGTGTATAATACCGGCGATCCGATACCGGAGGCGGATCTGGACAAAGTGTGGATCAAGTTTTACAAGGTAGATAAGGCAAGGACAAGAGAATACGGGGGCAGCGGGATTGGTCTGTCGATCGTAAAAGCGATTATGGATTCTTTAAACAGGCAGTGCGGCGTGTGTAATCGGGACAACGGCGTGGAATTCTGGATAGAATTGGATACAAAGAATGAAGAAATTCCAAAAGAAAGCATTGCTTAATTGTTTTAAAAATGATAACATAAAGAATAAGCATGGTGGTGTTTTGATTCGAACGTCCATTCAGATACAAAATCAGACATAAATATGCGTATATTTAGTGCACGGGAGTAAGCAGATGAAGAAGAAGAGGTTAGCAGCAGGCGCGCTTGCGCTTGCGGTGTCTGTCACAGCCTGCGGCTGCGGTGATCAGATTTATGAAATGACAGCAGAAGAAGAAGCGGTAATTGTGCATTATTCAGCACATGCCGTCTCCAAGTTCAACAAAAAACAGTCCGAAGGAGTGCAGGATGTCGCAGTGATTAAAGCGCTTCGGGAGCTGAGAGAAAAAGAAGCCGAAGAGAGGCGCAAACAACGGGAAGAGGAGGAAAAGGAACGACAGGAGAAATTAAAAAATGCGGAGTCAGAATCTGGCGAACAGAAAGAACAGACAACTTCTCCTTCCGGTGGACAGACAAATCTTCCGTCAGGAGAACAGAATGCCGGTTCGCAGGTTCAGTATGTGTCTTTAAAGCAGGCGCTTAAGCTGAGCGGGGTGAACGCTGTTTACCGCGGTCATGAGCTTGTTTCTGCTTACCAGGCGTCACAAAGCTATATGGTCAGGGCAAACAGCGGATATGATCTTTTGGTTTTGCATGTGAATCTAAAGAACGGCACAGACAGGACGGCAGAATGCGATATTCTTTCCAGTATGCCTTCATTCAGACTGACAGTGAACGGTGAAGTAAGCGTAACTGCGGATACGACAATCTTATTAAATGATCTGGGAACTTATCAGGGCAGGATCCGGGCAGGAGAAAAGGCACGTACCGTTTTGATCTTCCAGCTGAAAAAAGGCGCGGTCAGATCGATTGACAGCATGGATCTGGAAGTTACCATCGGCGGAACGAATTCACTGGTTCAGCTTACGAACTGAAAGCATGTATGAAAAAGGAAAAAAGAAGTACAAAAAAATAAAAAAATACATGTCCATTTGGCAAATAGTGTGGTATACTGAATATAATTCGGCAACAGTTCAGTCGACGGCTTTCTATGTTTCGGTATAGGCGGCGGATGAGCTGGACAGTTAGATAATTAGAGAATGGCTTCGGGAGGAAATTAGCTATGGATACAAACATTCTGTTAGAGAACGGGACGAATGAGCTGGAAGTATTGGAATTTACACTGAATGGCAATCATTATGGAATTAACGTTGCAAAAATCCGCGAGATACTTACATATCAGCCAATCACCCCAATTCCAAACGCGCATACGAGCGTAGAGGGGATTTTTATGCCGCGTGATACGATGATCACGGTAATCAGCTTAAAGAAATGTCTTGGACTGCCGGTTACGGAAAACGAAGGATTATTTATCATTACCAACTTTAACAAGCTCAATATTGCGTTTCATGTGGATCAGGTGATCGGAATCCACCGGGTTTCCTGGGCAGATATTATTAAACCGGATTCAACCATCAATACGGAGAGAGGCGAAGAGTCAAACGGCGGCGTGTCTACAGGCGTGATCAAGCTGGAAGATAAGCTGGTTGTTATTCTGGATTTTGAAAAGATCGTTACGGATATCAGTCCGGAGACCGGATTGAAGGTTTCCGATATAGAGGCGCTTGGAGAGCGCAACAGAAACGATTCGCCGATTCTGGTGGCAGAGGATTCACCGCTGCTCGGCAAGCTGATTACAGACAGCTTAAAGAAGGCGGGTTATACGAACATTATTATGTGCATGAACGGTAAGGAAGCCTGGGATAAGCTCGTACAGTATAAAAACAGCGGCAATTTATTTGAAAAAGTGCACTGTATTATTACAGATATCGAAATGCCGATTATGGATGGTCATCGTCTGACCAAGCTGGCAAAGACAGACGACGTATTAAAACAGATTCCGTTAATTATTTTCTCATCGCTTGTGAATGATGAAATGAGGAGAAAAGGAGAAGCGCTTGGCGCAGATGCGCAGCTTACCAAGCCGGAGATTGGTTCTTTGGTAGAAGCAATCGACGGTCTGATTGATAAAAAAATCAGATCGTAGAGCTTACGATTTTGTGAAGAAGTGAGAGCGGCCGTAGGCGAATGTAATTGCGGCACTCTCACTTTTCGTGCGTAGTTTCAGTAAGAAAGACAAAGGAGTTGTATGAATGAGCAGAAGTGAAGATTATCTGGACAATCTGCTGACTTCGGTCACTGACAAATTGAATGAGTTTGATGATGATTTTGAGCAGAACAGGGAATCTTTAAAAGAATCATATCAGACACAAAATGACCTTCCTACAAAAACGCAGAGCGCACTGGATGAAATTCGGGAAGAGAATTTTCTGCGGGAATTTGAGGATGAAATCAATAAAGGTAATTCAGACGATGATTTTCTATCGGAATTCGAAAGAGAGTTAAACGGCGGGGCGGACACGCAGTATGATGCGCCCCGGACGGATTTGGACCAGGACCGGACGGAGAAAATGGAAGATGCCGGATCGTTTGAGGCAGATCCCCTGGATGCGCTGTCGCAGATGGATACGGATCTGGAAGATTTTTTCAGGCAGGACGCATCCGATGATCGTATGGAGCCGGATGAGCCTGCAGCCGTTTTGGATCAGGAGCCGCAGACGGCGGACATGGATATGCCAGAGCCGGATAAGGGAGAGGAGGTGTTCCAACAGATGGCAGATACGCAGGACAAAGCGATGGAAGCGCCGGAAGGAATGGAAGGACTGGAAGATATTTTTGGAGATCTCGGAGATGCGGACAGTCTGTTAAAAGAATTGGAAAACGGTATTACGCAGTCAGCGGATGAAGGCAGTACGACGCAGGCATCCCAGCCGGCTGAAGACGACAGTCTGACGCAAATTTTGAACGAATCCGACGAGGAGGCTTTGTCTGAAATCGATAAGCTGCTGGATGCGCAGGATTCTGAAAGCGGCGGACAGGTTACGGATGCACAGGACGATCCGCTTCCGATGGGTCCGGACTTTTCGTTTGAAGAATCTTCTCTTGGCGAGGAACCGGAGGAAAAAAAGAAAAAAGAAAGAAATAAGAACGGTCTGTTCGGCAGACTGTCCCGTATGCTGTTCGGCACGCCGGAAGAATTGGATCCGCAGGCAGCGGCAGAGTATGAAGCCGCCCTGGCAGCGACGGGACCGAAAGAAGAGCTGGATCCAAAAGAACTTAAGGCGAAGAAAAAGCTGGAGAAAGAATTAAAAAAACAGCAGAAAAAAGAAGAGGCAGAGAAGAAAAAACAGGAAAAAGACGCTGCCAAAGCAGAAAAAGCAGCTCAAAAAGCGAGCAAGCCAAAGAAAGAGAAAAAGCCGAAGAAAAAAGACGCCATGCCGAAAGAGCCGCCGCTGCCAAAGGTTCCGGTTATGATGATGTGGGGCATTGCGCTGTCCATGCTCGTATTGATTATTCTCGGAACGGTTCTGCTCGGCTATTCGATTCCGGTCAGTGAATCAAAAGAAGCGTTTGACAAAGGCGATTATGTGACAGCCTATGCAAAATTGAAATCCATAGAAGTAAAGCCGGAGGATGAGGAGCTGCTGCATGCGGCGACAGCGCTTGCGAGCGTTCAGACAGAGCTGGATGCCTATACGGCGCTGATGGAGCTTAAGCAGTACGAAATGGCGCTGGATTCCCTGATACGCGGCTACGGCAGATGTGCGATTCATTCTGCGGATGCAGAAGAATGGGGCGTGTCCAGCCAGCTTACAGAAATGGAAAATAAATTCGACCTTTTACTGAGGGAACAGTTTGACGTCAGCAAGCGCCAGGCGAAAAAGCTTTATAAGATAAAAAAGCGCAGCGAATATACATTGGAGCTGCATAAAATACTGGATAAGCTCGGACTGGATTACAAAGGCTGAACGGGATAAAGGAAAAAATGGTTGCGATTATTGATTACGATGCGGGAAATTTAAAAAGTGTTGAAAAAGCAATCCAGAGGCTGGGAGAAGAAGCGGTTATTACAAGCAGTTTTCAGACAATTCTCCATGCAGACCGGATTATCCTTCCGGGAGTCGGGTCTTTTGGAACGGCCATGGAACAGATAAAACGCCTGGAACTGGATAAAGTCATCCGCGAAGCCGCAGCACGGGATATTCCGTTTCTTGGCATCTGCCTGGGGCTGCAGCTGCTGTTTGAGGGCAGTGAGGAAAGCAGGGGCGTGGAAGGGCTCGGCCTTTTGAAAGGACGCATTGTCAGGCTTCCAAAAGCAGAAGGGCTGAAAATCCCGCATATTGGCTGGAATTCGCTCTCCCTGCAGAATCACGGAAGGCTTTTTGAAGGCGTGCCGGATAATTCTTATGTATATTTTGTACATTCTTATTATCTGCAAGCAGACGATATCCGGATTGTAAAAGCAGTAACGGACTATGGCGTGCAGGTGCACGCGTCTGCGGAGCAGGGCAATGTGTTTGCCTGCCAGTTCCACCCGGAAAAGAGCGGCGAGACCGGCCTGCAAATTCTAAAGAATTTTGGAGCGTTCATCTCATGATACTGTTACCTGCCATCGACATGAAGGACGGGCGGTGCGTCCGTCTGAAAAAAGGGGAGTTCTCCACCGTCAGCCAGGTGGCCAACAGCGCGCTGGAGACGGCGAAGGCCTTCGCCGCCGCCGGGGCCAGATGGGTCCACATGGTGGATCTGGACGGGGCCCGGGACGGGGTGCGGCACAATTTCCCCCTGATTTATCAAGTGATCCAGGAATCCGGCCTGTCCGTGGAGCTGGGCGGCGGGATCAAAAACGAGCTGGACGTGATCACCGTCGGCGAGGCCGGGGCCGCCCGGATGGTCATCGGCTCCGCCGCCGTCACCAGGCCGGAGGTGGTGGACTACGCCCTAAAGCAGTATGGCCCGGAGCGGGTGGCGGTGGGCATCGACTGCCTGGACGGGCGTGTGCGCACCGCGGGCTGGGAGCACGACTCCGGCCTGCGGGGTGTGGAGCTGGCCCGCCGGATGGAGGCGCGGGGGGTTCAGACCCTGATCTATACCGACATCGCCACCGACGGGATGCTGTCCGGCCCCAGCTTTGAGCAGCTTGCGGAATTGCAGGGGGCGGTGGGGTGCCGGATCGTGGCCTCCGGCGGGGTGACTACCCTGGACGATGTGAAGCGGCTCCGGGACATGGGGCTGTACGGGGCGATTATCGGCAAGGCGTACTACGCGGGCACGCTGGATCTGGCGGAGGCCGTCCGGGAAGCGGGGCCGCAGTCATGAAGATCGCGGTGCTGGGCTACTGCGGGGCGGGGAAATCCACTCTGGCCCGGACGCTGGGGGCGCGGTACGGTATCCCGGTGCTGCACTTCGACACCATCCAGTTTACCCCTGGGTGGCAGGAGCGGGATCGGGACGAGGCCCATCGGATGGTTCACGACTTCATGGAAAACCCGGAGTGGGTGATCGAGGGGAACTACACCAAGTTCGAGTTTGAGCGGCGGTTGGAGGAAGCGGACAAAGTTATCATGGTTGATCTTCCCCGGCTGGCCTGCTTTGTCCGGGCCTGGAAACGGTATTTCCGCTATCGGGGGAAAAGCCGGCCCGACATGGCCGAGGGCTGTAACGAGAAAATGGATCTGGAATTTATGTGGTGGATTTTGTGGAAGGGCCGCAGGGTGCAGAAGAAAAAATGGCTTGCGGCGGGCTTGGAGAACTACATGGATAAGGTAACCGTTTTAAAGAGCCAAAAGGAAATCGACCGATATTTGGAGGGGCTTTCATGTTAGCCAAGCGCATCATCCCCTGCCTGGACGTGCGGGACGGCCGGGTGGTGAAGGGGGTCAATTTCGTCAACATCCGGGACGCGGGTGACCCGGTGGAGCTGGCGAAGTTCTATTCGGACCAGGGGGCGGACGAGATCGTGTTCCTGGACATCACCGCCACCAGCGACGCCCGGGATACCGTGGCCGACGTGGTGGAGCGCACCGCAGCCCAGGTGTTCGTGCCCCTCACCGTGGGGGGCGGCATCCGCACCCTGGAGGACTTCCGGCGTCTGCTCCGGGCGGGGGCGGACAAGATCTCGGTGAACTCCGCCGCC
>OFHA01001786.1_pt1 | contig 13773 bp, 18 predicted proteins | sample 1521891 | NCBI WGS metagenome assembly OFHA01 (sample SAMEA3504089, study PRJEB24116) | mouse gut metagenome | biome: mouse gut; feature: mouse-associated habitat; material: faeces | place: Denmark | collected 2011
GGGGGGGGGGGTATTTGATACATGGACAAGCGGGCTGTTATTGAGCGGTTGGAGGACTTGCGGGAACATTGTAAAAGCATGATCGACAAGGACGATCCGGCCAGCATTTGGTGGGGCGATACAGAAGCCCTCGACGAAGCTATTAAGGCGTTGAGCCTTGATATAAATAAAACCAAAAAAGGAGATAAAGACATGACGAGCAAAACAAAAGTAACACTTGAAACGCCGGAGGGGCCGAAGGAGCTTACAGGCGATACCGTGATCTGCTTCACAGTAGATAAGGCGCGGGACTTCTTAAGCGGCAAGGTCGAGATGGTTGAAGCAAACGCGGCATATATAGGCCTGGAGATACCGGAGCTGGTCTTTGCGAAAACCATAGGAGCCCTGGTCGGTGATACCGTAGAAAAGGTAAGCCGCAGCACTATGGTGGCAGCCTTCCAGCTTCACGAAGTAGCGCGGATTTTGGAGGCGAAAAGCAAGGCCCTGGCAGAGAGCCGGACAGAGGATCAGAAAGCCGCTGACTTTGCGGACGCGCTTATAAACTTACTTACAGGCCGGAGGGACCGCTTATGACAGAAGGTAAAGGCTTCGGCTTCCTTTTCGAGATGGGATGCGGAAAGACGCTTACAGCCATAGCCACGATGGGCGCAGCCTACCAGATGGGAGCCATTAAGACGGTACTTATAATCGCGCCGACTTCGGTCTGCAGCGTTTGGCCGAAAGAGTTTGACGAGTACGCGGACTTTAAATACAACGTAGCGGTCCTTTTGGGGGATAAGCAGAAACGCCTGGCAACGCTTAGAGGCCTGGCGGCCTTTCCGTTTAAAGCGCTTCTTGTAGCAGTAATAAACTACGAGAGCACCTGGAGAGAGGGCATCTTTGAGGCCCTGCTTGATTGGCGGCCAGATATGATCGTATGCGACGAAAGCCAGCGCATAAAGGAACCGAAGGCAAAGCAGAGCCAGGCCATGCACAAGCTCGGCGACATAGCCAAGTATAAACTTATTCTTTCCGGTACCCCGATACAAAACAATGCGATTGACTTATACAGCCAATACCGATTTTTAGACCCTACGGTCTTCGGTACCAACTTTTACGCCTTCCGCAGCCGCTACGCCATAATGGGCGGCTTCGACCGGCGGCAGATTGTAGGGTATAAAGACCTTGATAAGCTGATCCAAAAAGAACACAGCATTGCATACAGGGTGACGAAGGAGGAGGCCCTGGACTTACCGGAGCAAACTTTTCTTACACAGTACATCACCCTGGAGGGGAAGGACAAGCAGCTTTACGACAAAATTAAGCGGGACAGCTTCGCGGAGCTTGAGAACGGCGGCCAGATCACCGCGCCGACGGTACTTACAAAACTTCTGAGGCTGCAGCAGTTTACAGGAGGCTTTATACAGGCCGATGAGGGACTAAAGCCGGAGTATGTATTTAAGGGCAAGCTAAACGCCTTAGAGGACCTTCTGGACGATTACGTCTTAAGCGCAGGAAAGAAACTTGTTATTTTCTGCAGGTTCCGGCCAGAGATCGACTTGATAAGTAAGAGCCTGGAAAAGAAGCGGATCCAGTACGCCAGCATTTACGGAGACATAAAGATCAATGACCGGGGCGACATTGTAAAGCGTTTCCAGACAGATCCGGAAGTAAAAGTTTTTCTTGCACAGATTGACACAGCCGGGCTCGGTATTACCTTAACGGCAGCCGACACTTGCGTCTATTACAGCGAAAACTTTAATTACGCAGCGTACAGCCAGAGCCTGGCCCGTATTCACAGAATAGGGCAGAGAAACATCTGTACATATATTCATTTAGTAGTTGAGAAAACCGTAGACGAGATTATTTTAAAAGCACTTTCCAAAAAAGAGGACCTGGCAAAAACCATAGTAGACGATTGGAGGCAGTATTTTTGATGGAGGCTATTAAAGTAACCCGGAACCTTGACGGCAAGGGGCGCTTAATTCTTCCGAGAGATTTTAGAGAGGCCGCAGGCTTCGCAGCAGATGAACCGGTGGAAGTAGCGCTTATGACCATTGAGGGGAAGCAAGCCTTTGTAATCACGAAAAAGGAGTTGAAAAGATGGCAAAACAGACCGAGCGAAAAGAAGAAATTGTAATTTGTAAAGAGTGCAAAAAGCCGGAGTATTGGGGAAAAATGCGGTGGCTTGAAGGCCGCTGCCTTTGCCGGAGATGTTACCGGGCACGTTGGGAGCATTTGAACCAGCGGGAATACAAGTGGGACGATTTGGATGGACCGCGCCCGACGCTTGAAGAATACAAAGAGCAGGAGGCAAAGAAATGCGAAAATACGAATTAAGCATAAGCGCCGACTACGTCCCGGAATGGGGGATAACGGAAGCGGTAAGAGAATATTTTCAAAATTCCATAGACGAGGAAACGAGAGACAGCGGAAACAAAATGTTTTTCGATTACGACAGGGAGAACCAGACAATCCAGATCGGGAACAAGCACAGTGACCTGGATATAAAAACGCTTCTTTTCGGAGTTACCACAAAAAACAACGACAGCGCCATGATTGGGAATCACGGAGAAGGCTATAAGATTGCTACCGTTGTCCTGCTTCGATTAGGGAAAACCGTTGTTTTTCAGAATTACTGCCGCCGGGAGATTTGGAGGCCCAGGCTTGTGAAGTCCAGGAAATATGGCGGCGTTTTGGTTCCTACTTTTTTCGTAGATACAGAGGCGATCTGGAAGCAGGTACCGGAGCACAGCTTAATAATTGAGGTCGGAGGCGTTACAGAGGAGGAGTACGAGCAGATCAGGGCGGCGAACCTTCACCTGCAGCAGCCAGGCCCGAAACGCAAAGACACCAGCTATGGCGGCATATTGGAGGGCGAGGAGTTCAAAGGGAAAATATTTGTTGCAGGTCTTTATATTTGCAGCGAACCGGCCCTGGATATAGGAATTGATTTTAAGCCAAAGGTGGTGCGCCTGGAGAGGGACAGAAGCATGGTAAACAGCTTCGACGTAAAGTGGTATGCCGCCCGGATGATTGAGGAGACAAAGGACGCGGAGACAATAAAAAACTCGCTTAATTCTTATAGTGGTACCTTTATAGAGTCTTACCGGGTACCGCCAGAATTAAGGGACGAAGTAGCTGAGGAATTTATAAACCAGTACGGAGCGAAGGCGGTGCCGGTAAGTAACCAGGAAGATATAGAAGGGATGAAAAAGCGCGGCTACAAATCGGTCATTGTTTCCGAAGCAAAGAAGAAAATTATTCTTGAATCGGAGTTATACAGCGACGTGAAGCAGGAGCTTAAAGAGGAGCAGGAAAAAGCGCGGCCGCTTTATGACAGGTTTTGTGAGTTTGCGGAAAAGATAGAAAACAAACTTACAGAGGATGAGGTCGCCACCCTTTACGGCTTCTTAGACGAAGTACAGGACAGAGAGGAGGAGTGACGGTGACAGAGAAAAAGCAGAAACCTATTTGTAAGACTTGTCAGCTTATGGAACCGGAGATCGTAAGAAACGGTCGGAATCAGTTCTATTGTATGCACCCGGAGGCAAAGACCGAGTGCCTGCCGCACCGGATCATCGCCCGGAGCCGCGAAAACGAGATCCCGACCAAGACGGCCCCGAAGTGGTGCCCGCTTCGACAGAAGGAGGCGCAGCCGTGTGGAGAATAAATTTTCAGTATAGCGACGGGGGAAAGATTAAGGTAAGCAGCAAAGGAAAGATAACGCTGGAGCAGGCGGAGAAGTATTACAAGGATTACGGGATCCATTCAGATGGCGGTTTTTACCAGGAGAGCCCCTATAAGAATTATAAGCCGGAGCATTTAACAAAGGTTATAGCCAGGCTTCGGAAGGAGGCGAAGTGATGTACTTATTAACCAAAGACGGCATCCAGGAGACGCCAAAGAAAAAGACCCTTAAGGCGTTCTTTTGCAAACACCAGAACCGGATGCGAGGACAGAGCTGCAGCAGCAGCGGCCTGGTCCGTATTTCCGGCGAGGACTTATACGAAGTTTGCCGAGATTGCGGAAAAATTTTAAGCGAACGACACACCCAGTATTAAAGGAGGATTGAGAAAAATGGCGGACATTTACAAATTAATCGACGAGTATAAGGAGCTTCTGGACACGAAGGACCGGCTTAAGGACGAGACCACGGCCAACAATAAAGACCTGGAGGCGAAGCGGAAGGAGCTGGCCCAGGCCATGATCGACGCAGAGAGTCCGAAGGTAAGCCGGGGCGGCTTCCTTTACAGCTTGCAGGACAAGACCAAGTACAACAAGATCGGCGGATGTGACGAGGAGGCCTTCTTTTCTACCCTTGAGGAGCATGGCCTGGGGGATATTATTAAGCGGACCGTAAACGCGCAGACCTTAAGCGGAGCTATGGCCAACATTGTGGAGGAGAACGACGGCGAGCTACCGGAGGAGTTCGAGGAGTTTATAAACCCGTACCAGTATTACGACGTAGCCAAGCGGAAAGAAACCAATAAAGCAGCCAAAAAGGCGAAGCAAAAGGAGGCATAAGGATGCAGCAATTAGAATTTGACCTGCGCTTAGATTACGAGCGCAACTTAAAGGACAACCTGATCACCGTGTTGTTCGGCAAATTATCTGCACCTACATTCTTCACATTAAATGCGCCTGTATTTCAGATGGTATGGATAAACATTCAAAATTTCTGCATCTGTTTGCGCAGCTTATTTAAGGTCAGTATTGTATAAACAATTCCAGCCAGTTTCCTTTTTCCGGTGCCTATCGCATGGGAAAAAAGAAACAGCATCTGAATTGTCAGTACAATTTAAAGTGTTCATGGGAAGATGTCCCGAGTGAATTGTACTGCTTCCGGATATAATTCAGAAAACAGGGGATTTCCTGTACTCTTAAATCCCCTGTTCTCATCAGCTGATACTGAATTGTCTGCTGTCAGTTAACTATTCGCAAAACAAAGGATTTGCGAATGCTTACCCAAGCTGGACATCATTGATGGCCTGCATGGCGGTCTCACCAGTTACTGTATGAAGCTCCTTGGAATCAGCAATGAGCAGGCAGGCATCGCAGATACGGTTGATGACACGCGGCGTACCGTTGGCAGAGTTAAGGACTGCCTCAAGGGCATTTTCCTCAAAGACCGTCTGCCTGCATCCTGCGCCTTTTAGTTTTTCCGTGACATAAATGCGTCCTTCCTCCTTTGAGAGGCCCTCCATGTTGTAATTCATGACAAGCCTCTGGCGGAGCGGTTCATGCGCATTCAGGCGCAGGGTATTGTTTAACTGGGGCTGTCCGGCAAGGAGGATAACAGCCCGGTCCCTGGAATCCATCTCAAAGTTGAACAGTATCTTTAAGTCGCTTAAAACGGCTCCGTTCATGTGGTTGGCCTCATCGATGATGATGACCGGGGTGATCCTTTTTTCAAGGGCAAGGTAGTTGACCGAGTCCTGTATGAGCTTAAAGTTGTCTATCTTGCGGGATGCAGGTTCCGCCCCGAAGGAGGAAGCCAGAAGGCGGTAGAATTCCTGTACGGTGAGGGTGGAAAGGCTTGAATAGACCACCTTATAGCGTGAAGGGTTCAGGGAAGCAGCAAAAGAACGAAGCGCCGTTGTCTTGCCCAGTCCCGGGGAGCCGGTCAGGAGGCCGAAGCCTTTGGTCTCTACAAGATAATTCAGGCGGAAACGCACCTCGTGGGATTCCTCATTCTCCACGAGGATTTCTTTGGAATTCTTTAGGAACGGGTTGAATTCCAGACCGAAACGTGCAATGTAATCCATTATTCATCACCTCCTTGGAGGTGATCACCTCTGCAAAGATAAGTCTTATTTCTTTTGATCATGGAGTTATCGTGTTTGTGCAGGAGCTTTACAGGCGTAAGGGAGGCGTCCTGCTCCACAACAAATATTTCTTTCAGATCGGGGGAATAGCGGAGCCGGATGCGTCTTTTTGCAAAACGGTAATCGACTTCGTACTCCGTATGGTCAATAACGATGACGCTGTCGGCGGATACTGTTCTTTCAATTTCCAGAAGGAAAGCCCGTTCGATTTCCGCATCATCCAGCCGGCGGATATGATCAGGTTCGGAGAAGAAACGGTCCACCGGGGACTTTCCGCCGAGGGAGGAATGGGGCGCCTGATTGTAAGCATTGACAAATGCGTACAGGGAGGCGCGCAGTCCGTCAAGGGAATGGAAAGCGCGCATGTCAAGGGAAGCCATCCACTGGTCCTTCATGGTGCGGAACCATCGTTCGATCTTTGCCTTTGCAGTGGGCGTGTAAGGCTGGCAGTAATTAAGCGTGGAGCCGATCCTTGCGCAGAGAAGCTCCATCTGCCTGTTCTTATAGGAACTGCCGTTGTCAAAGTTGAATACCTTTGGCCTGCCGTATTTGGAGACGGCAGAGCGCATGACGGACATGAGGTTCACAAAGTTGTCCTGGAAAAAGATGTCAATGCCGGTGATAAAACGGCTTGCGTCATCAATCAGCGCAATGATATAGACTTTCTTTTTTCCGCTTTCCGTGATCATCCTAGGACCAACGCTGGAATCGCCGCACCAGACCTCATTGATGTGGGGGCGTTCATAGCGGCGCATGTCCTTATTGTTCGTCATCCTGTTTTCAGCCATAAGCTGGTTCACAAAGCGGCAGACAGAGGATTCGGAAACGGAAGTCCTGGAGATGAGTCCGTTATCAAGGAGAGCGCGGTAGATCATGGATGCGGGCATCCTGGGATAGCGTTCCTTCATGTGGCGGATAAATTCCTGGCATTCATCATCCAGGCAGCGGCTTTTGCCAGAGTCAGAACGGCTTTTTGGCATGAGTGCGTCAAAACCGTTTTTTAAATAAGAGCGGTACCATCTTTCGATGGAAGCGGCGGAAAAATGTTTTGTGGAGCCGTCCGGAGCCGGATAAGACTTCTCGGCCGCCTCCCTGTAATAATCGTCAAGACTCTGGAAATCATCCTTCGTGCCGCTTATTAAAGGGGCAATAGCCCCGTAGCGCATCAGGGCGACAGCGTGTTTTTCATCCTGTGTCATGTAAAAAACCTCCTTATAAAAGTGTATGGATACAGTATAAGCGCAGGGACAGAGGCTGTCGTGTAAGGTTATGTGGTCAGTGGGAATAAGATATTCGGGGTGCGTTTAACCTGCATGAACTGGAGGCAGTAGGCGGAAAAACAGAGGGAAACGAGTTCCTTTAGAGGACAGATGGGAATGCCGCAGGAAAGAAGACGCTGTTTCCAGCGGCGCAGATAGGAGCGCATAATATATTTGACGTTGTTCTCATCAATGCAGGGAATGCGGTCCAAAAGGGAGCGGAGTGCGTGTTTATCCGGAAAAAAATGGATGATATCGGCCTGGTCGGGAGCGGATACCTGTGAATAAGGGACGATGAGGGATGGGAGGAGTGCGTGTGTCCTGCGGCATTCATGGCAGCGGAGACGGCAGATGCGCAGCCGGATGATGCCGTCAGGGGTCTTCAGACCACGCAGGTAATAGCCATGGACAGAGAGGCAGGCAGAATGGCCGCATGTACATGTGAGCTGGTGGAACTGGATGGAGGAAAGGATGTCATCATAGTCTTTTTGGTTTAAAGGGTTGCGCATTTCAACGGATAAGGTTATCATAAGCATGTAATAAAGCGGCGCAAGCCGCGAATAGATGATGGCAGGAGCTTAACTTTGGACGGTTGGGGCTCCTGCTTTTTTAATCGGGTCACAAAGGTATGATAACACAGAAAATGCAGATGTAAAGAAAGTGACGGATTCTCCGCCTGGCTGGATACATCCGTAGATTCAACTAATCTGGGTAAAAACGGTGATTTGGGATGTAGATAATCTAAAGAATAATAAGGAGGAACGGCCTGGCGGGAGGAGCGGCGAAAGGTAGGCCGGAGGAAGGACTAGCGCAGGACGGGGTCTGCCGGGAATGTGGGAAGCCGCTGCAGCAGACGGCGGGCGTGAAGCGGCGGGTGTTCTGCTCCAGGGAGTGCCGTGAGAAGTGGTGGCACAGCCATCCGGGGGAGGTCAGGCAGAGGGCGGTGTATTCCTTCACCTGCACCGGGTGCGGGAAGCCGTTCACGGCCTATGGCAATTCAAAACGTAAATACTGCTCCCATGAGTGCTATATCAGGAACCGTTTCAAAGGCGGTGACGACGGTGAATGAGAAGGAATTCCGCACGGAGCTGCGTTACCGGATGTCGCTTGCCGTGGCGCGGGAGATGCTCGAAGAAGGCGCCATCACCGAAGAGGAATACCGGGAAATTGATACAATACTGCTTAAAAAACACCGGCCAATTTTGGGTACATTATTAGCGGGAAAACCCTTGCAATAACTGCGGTTTGGAGTGATGAATGGTAGCGGAAAGGAGTGGTTTCATTGAAGAAAATCAGCAGAATAGAGCCGATTTTACCCACGCTGGCAGGGCGGAAAAAGGTGGCCGCCTATGCCCGTGTTTCAAGGGACACGGAGCGGCTCATGAATTCCGTTTCCGCACAGGTCAGCTACTACAGCGCATTCATCCAGAACAACCCGGAATGGGAATATGCAGGGGTGTACGCGGACTGCGGGATATCCGGGACAGGGACGGCCAGACGCGGCGAATTCTTAAGGATGCTCGCCGACTGTGAGGATGGAAGGATTGACATTATCCTGACAAAATCCATCAGCCGCTTCGCAAGGAACACGGTCGACCTTTTGGAAACGGTCAGGCATTTAAAGTCCCTCGGCATCGAGGTGCGGTTCGAGAAGGAACACATCAATTCGCTCTCGGAGGACGGGGAGCTGATGCTCTCGCTCCTGGCGTCCTTTGCGCAGGAGGAGAGCCGGAGCATTTCGGAAAATTCGAAGTGGGGAATCCGGAAAAGGTACCAGTCCGGCGAGATCGGGGTGAAGAACAAACGGGTATTCGGATACAGCTATGACGGCGGGAAATATGAAATCGTGCCGGAGGAGGCGGAAGCCGTAAGGCTGATATTCGAGAGGTTCACATCGGGCGTGCCGCTTGGGGAGATCAAAAGCGAACTGGAAGAGGCGGGGATAAGATCATGGAGGGGATATAACCTTTCCTACAGCCACCTGAACTATATCCTGCGCAACGAAATTTATATCGGCGACCGCAGGTACCAGAAATGCTTTATTGAAGACCCCATACGGAAAAATAAAATTAAGAATCAGGGGCAGCTCCCGCAGTATTATGTGGAAAACGACCATACGGCGATCATCAGCCGCGAGGTTTTTGACAAGGCACAGGATGAGATCATCAGAAGGGCGGCGCTGGTAAATCCTGCATACCCTTTCACGGGGAAGATAAAATGCGGCATCTGCGGATGCCATTATACACGGCGTTCGGCCACTGTGAGAGGGCGGGAATATGTGAGATGGTTCTGCAGGGCGAAGAAAGAGAAAGGCATCACCTGCCGGAGTCGCAATTATTCCGAAGAACAGCTCCAGAGGATATGCGCCGGCCTGATGGGGATGGAGGAATTTGATGCAGAGGCTTTCGGGGAATCCGTCCGGGGGCTTACCGTCCTTGCGGACGGCAGCCTTGAGGCGGCGTTCCTGGACGGGCAGACAAAGGTGTGGGAGGCTCCGCCGGAGTCAGTGAAGCCCCCAAAGCCTGACAAGCCGGCAGGGAAACGCCCGAAAAACATCTTTGACGGGAAAATCTTCTGCGGAGCCTGCGGGCGGCGTTTCGGCAGGGCGGTGAGCCAGACTGCGGACGGCGGGCATCTTTACTGGTACTGCCGTGCCAAAAGCAGCCACGGCGTGACCTGCGACAGCGTGAATTATCCGGATTCGGAGATAAAAGAAATCTTCTGCAAGGCCATGGGGCAGGAAGAGTTTAACGAGGGCTTTTTTGAGGAAACGCTGGAGCGGATGGTGGTGCAGAAAACAGGGAGCATAGATTTCCATCTGAAGGACGGCACGGTCAGGACGCATGAAGCCCTGAAGCTCCGCGGCAGCAGGCACGAGAACACATCCACGGAGGAATTTGCAGGGAAGGTGCGGTGCGCCTCCTGCGGCAATCTTTACCACAAATACTGCTGTTATGGGAAATACACCTACTGGCGGTGCAGCGGCAAGTCAAGAGTCCGGACGGAATGCGGCGGGCGGGATTTCCAGGATTCGGACATCCGCAAAATCTCGGCTTACCTGATGGGCATGGAGGAATTTGACGGGGCTGAATTTGAAAAACAGGTAAAAGAGCTTATGGCGCTGGAGGACGGGAGCCTTGCGTGCCGTTTTTATGGAGGGGAGGTGAGGACATGGCAAAGAACGTGACAACGATACCGGCCACGCTAAACCGCTTCACGGCGGACCCCATCAGCAGCCGGAAGAAGCGGAGAATCAGGAACCTGCCGGGACGCCGACGCCAGCTCCGGATACCGAAGGCGAGGGAGGAACGCAGCCGGAAGAAATACCGGAAGTTGACCCGTCGCCTACACCGGAACTGAAATCCATTACGGAAACGATAACAAATAAAACTCTGCTCGGACAGTCCAGTATTGTTTCGGGCCGGGCCGTGATTTTTATTGATAACAGATATCCCGTTGTCCTTGGAGGGAACGGAAATTCCGGGCGGATAGACTTAGGGACCATGGAAAACGCGGCTGGTGAGCCGGCGGTGGCTTCCGTTGACGCGGCCGGAGAAAGAATTGAAAATCTTCTTGTCGATAACGCGCAGAAAGGAAAAGATTTTCCTAAATACACGATTGTAAATAATAACAAAATAGCGTCTCAGGCATTTTATAAGGACGGTAATCTTACATCATATGAAATAGAAGATGGGATAACGGAAATCGGAGAGTTTGCTTTTTCCCGCTCCGCGCTTACCTCTGTCGTGATTCCGGAAGGCGTTACACAAATCGGATACGGCGCTTTTTATCATTGCGACAGCTTAAGCGACGTGACGATTCCGGCTTCCGTGACGGAGATTGCGCCTTATGCTTTTGACAAGACTCCATGGCTTGAGAGTCTGCAGGAAGGCGAAGATTTTAAGGTTGTCGGCGACGGGATATTGATAGGCTATACCGGAAGCAACAGTGTAGTTAATATTCCTGACAATGTGAAACAGATTGGCGCCGGCGTATTTAAGGAACATTCCGGAATTACGGCGGTGAATATTCCCGATTCCGTGGAAGTGATTAATGAGGAAGCCTTTATGAACTGCCGGAACTTAAAGACGGTCAACGGCGGGAAGCAGCTTAAGGCTGTTAAGGACAGGGCTTTTATGAACTGTCCGCTGTCAGGCGTTACCATTCCGGCTTCTGTTAAGGAAGTGGGGCTTGGCGCTTACGCGCTTTCAAACGGAACGGATACGGTGGTGTTTATGGGAACGGAGCTTCCTGTGCTTACCACCTGCCAGGGAGCAAAACGGCTTGCCAACAAAGAATATCGTACTTATGCGTTTCATAATATCAGAAGTGCGATTGTTCCTGACGGTGTAAACGACCTCAGCGGGACAATACTTGAAACAGGAACTTATGGGTTCAATGGTGTGGTTACTACCGAATCCGGCAGTCAGCTTGCGGATAACCGCTCCGGTGTAACCATGGAGCAGGGAAGCGGCGTACTGCTTTCAATCCAGAGCGAAGTGCTTCCTGAGGGTGAAAAGGAAGAGGCTTTCATTTCAGGCGAGGACGGTACTTACGTTCTGCGCATTCAGGATTCCAAAGAAGCGGCGGAGAAGATTTCGGCAGCTTATGGTGAAATCTATGGCGGAAGAAGTCCGGTGGGACTTTCCGCATATGATATTTCTCTTTATGATGCATCCGGTACGGTTCCGATTACCAGACTTGGCAAACAGAGTATTACGGTACAGGTAAGAATGCCGGCGGGGATGCCCGAGGATGGACTTCATGTGGTTACCCTAGACCAGGACGGACAGCTTGAAGCGGTTACGCACAGAGTGGTACAGATGGATGACGGTAAGTATATTCAGTTTACTACCAATCATTTTTCACCTTATGGCATTTATCGTTATTCCAGTTTGAATGCTCAGGCAGTTGTGACAAATGGAAGCGCGGTAATAACGGATTTGTCGGGCAATAAGGATAATACGCCGGATACCGGCGACTATAGCCTCCATCCCAAGTGGTTTCTTGCGGCGGGCCTTCTGGCAGGAGCGGTTGCTTTGTTCTTCTACAAAGGAAAGCCCAGGAAGAGAGCTGGGGGAGTGAAACAGTAAAACAGAAAGGTGTAAAGTCTGATTGGTGAGTTCCGAATGCTGTATGAACTGGTAAAAGATGGCGCAATCACTTTAGAATATGCAGCTTCCAAAAAGAACCTGACGATAAATAAATTCCAAAAGGAGCTTAAAAAGCTTCAGATTATTTGAGAGAACTGTTCAAAACTCCCGGCATATTATAATAAAAAAGCCGGGAGTTTTTTATGCTTCGGGTAAGATGGCAGGTTGGATGCAGCGATGAGCTTTGTTTTTCCTGTGGGAACAGGGGCGTTACCATAGCAATGCTGGATACCGGGGTGGCTTTCCACCCTGATTTTGATAATAGAATTATTGCTTTCAGGGATTTTATAAATAATAAACAGAATATGTATGACGACAGCGGTCATGGTACCCACGTGGCGGGCTGCCTGTGCGGCAGTGGACGTCTGTCAAAGGGAAAATACAGGGGAATAGCGCCTTTTGGCAGGCTGGTTGTAGGGAAAGTGCTGGATTACCGGGGGGACGGAAATGTCGAGAGTATGGTCCGGGGAATGCAGTGGATTCTTGACAACATACGGAGATATGATATCAGAATATTGAATATTTCTATCGGGATGGACGAACACACGGACAGAGAAAGAATGGAAAGACTTGTGACTATGGTGGACGAGGCGTGGGAGAGAGGGCTTATTGTGGTATGCGCCGCCGGGAATATGGGGCCTGACCCCATGACAATATCTCCCCTTGGCGCGAGAAAGCAGGTGATTACGGTAGGATGCCATGAGGGTGGATACTTCGGCAATAGGGAGCATCTCTGTGAGGAGTATTCCGGCAGGGGCCCGAGTCCCTATGCCATGAAAAAGCCGGATGTGGTGGCTCCCGGTACGGATATCGTTTCCTGCAACGCGGGGATTGTCAGAAGGGGACGCTCTTATCGAAACGCTTATATTGCCAAGAGCGGTACTTCTATGGCGACTCCCATTATTTCAGGGGCTTTGGCGCTGCTTCTTCAGAAGTATCCCTTTTACTCCAATAATCAGGCGAAGCAAAAGCTGTTATATACCTCCAGAGATTTGAAAGAACCCTGGAACAAGCAGGGATGGGGGATGGTTCAGATTGATAAGCTGCTTAAATAAGATTCTTCAGAAGGAAATCAGCCCTTTAGCAGTAATTGCATTTTAAGGGGCTGTATTTCTTTATGCCGGGGGATAAAATGCCTGTGTGCGACAGATTGGTGGATTTAGATAAAATTTACTTCTTCTAAGTGATTGACAGAAACCAGCACATTGTATACAATTATACAAGGTTTTGAACAAAATAAGCGGAGGAGAAAGTGATGGCTGAAGAGAACAGATTTTTTATGGACAGGCCGGTGTCGCTGAACACGAAAAATAACCTGCTGGAAAATCTTTTAAAAAGAAGTCCCGGCAGTTACGGACAGTACGAGCAGACAGTAAATGAAATCATCAGCGAAGTGCGGGAGAAAAAAGACGAAGCGCTCTTTGCCTACACGTTAAAGTTTGACAGGTGCGCCATCACCCCGGATACCGTGAAAGTTACAGAGGAAGAAATTAAAGAAGCCTACGAAACGACGGATCCTGAGTTTGTGGCAGTCATGAAAAAAGCGGCGGGCCA
>OFHA01001787.1_pt1 | contig 13768 bp, 20 predicted proteins | sample 1521891 | NCBI WGS metagenome assembly OFHA01 (sample SAMEA3504089, study PRJEB24116) | mouse gut metagenome | biome: mouse gut; feature: mouse-associated habitat; material: faeces | place: Denmark | collected 2011
CAAGCTCCATTGATTTCTTTATCAGAACGCCCGAACAGGACTTATACCTTGGCATTTTGAACTTCTCTACCAGAAGAACCTTATAGCCCTTTTCCGCTAATACTTTAGATGCCGTACATCCTGCAGGCCCTGCACCGACCACTATCACATCATACATCTGCATATCACCCTTTCTGCTGTTTCCTTTTACTTCGGCAGAAAGCCGTTCCTGCTAAAGTAAAAACGTCCTCTGGATTATACCATATAAGTTTACTATTTTTCATCCGATGGCATGAAATGACTATTTTTCGGAAATGAAAAGCACAATAGGACTACGCAGACAGTCCTAAACCCAACTGAACTTCTGCCCTCTGCGAGCCGGACACACTTCCCATAAATTTTGTCCATAGGGAGTATAAAACTTTCCATCCCTGTTTTCCAGTTCCCTTATATCATATCCTGTCAGCCGATTTACAAAGTGATAAACCTCCATTTTTTCTTTATCTCCCGATATGTATTAAAAAGGTTCCTCTACACCATAATTTACCGAATCACAAATTGAGCAGTTTATCAAGAGGCGCATCCAGCCCTTTTATCCTGCCATTCTCTACTGTGACGTCTGCCAGTGCCACTTTGCCGCCCGTAAACCGTTCAGGACATCCTCCACTTTTTCCTTCACAGCCACATCTTCAATTCCCTTTACTTCCACCTTTCCGTCTATGCCAATGCCGACTTCAAAAGAAGGTATGGGAGAATGCCGGACTGCTCCGTCAGTTCTCTTATAAAATATCCCATTAAGCAAAAACTCCCACCTCCTCCCAAAGCACGAACCGACAATTCAAGACACAAAATTAGTCCAATATAGGAGCAGATGCTCCGCAAGACGACGCAAACGCAAACCGCCGTGTAAGCACATTACCTCTGATTCCCCCGTTTTCCAATCTATTATTTTCTGAACTACTATAAAAATATCTGTGATATTTTAAATGCAAAGAAATGAATTGCAGATCATGTCGACTGTTGGTTTTTCAGGAATATACTCTATTTCCATACCCCCGTCCATAGTGTCCAAATCCCGCAACCTTTGTAAATCCTCTTCTGCATTTGTATTTTCAGCCATCTATTATGTTCCCATAATTTGTAGTTATTGACAAATACCGCCCAAGCCTCACCGCCTCATGGGATTGTGTCTGCCCATCACTTGCCGCTTCCACATCTCCGTAATCACTCCGCTCCCATAGCAGGTCTGAATCTCCCGAAACATAGTACCATTCCCCGGTATTGTCAATACTTTTACCCATACTTTCCGCCAACACGGAACTGCCAGCCGAAGGAGTTTCATCCGAAATAGATTCCTTTTTCACAAATCCCAATTCGCTTTTGTGTTCCCGGTGACTAAAATCCGATTTTCTAGTGTATAAGCTTTTATTTTACAATATTATTTAAATTATTTTGTCCATAATGAGTGTGCAAATTTTAAGAAGAAAGCTGCCCCAAGATCGGAGTAGCTTTCCTTCAAAATAGGGACATGAAGTTACTTAATATTTCTCAAAGCGTCTAAAACATTTGCCGGTTCTGCTGTATCAGTAAAAACACCAATATAGCAATCTCCAGAATGAATATAAACCGCCCCATCTTCTTCAAGAAGCGATACGGTTATATCCTCCTGGCTGGAATAAATACTTATATCAGTTTCCGGTTCATAGTTCATAACGCAAACAGTAAAAGTGTCTCCGAGTAGTTCCGGATTGGGCACAGCCTCTCCGCCGTCCTCTGCAAATTCTGGTTTTGGTATCCCGCCGGTAATGTATTCAATTCTCAACATATTATACTGGGTTCCGTCTTTCATTACTGTATTGTAGATACTTCCACGTCCATAATGAAACCCCTCTGGCAGTTGTTTTGGAAGATAATCCGCCAGCGGATTGTCTAAAGCCTCTTGTTCGGTAAGACTTACAACATCTGCTGTATCTACATTGTCTTCACTCTCAGTTGCCGGATATACCGCAACGCTGTAGTTGTATGTCATTCCATCATTTCCAAGGTCCATTCCACCTCCGCCAGTAATAGCCAATGGAATATCGCTGGATGCCAAAAGAGCAGCGGCCACCACAACAAGGCATAGGCAGGCCGCCATTGCGCCCCAGGTCCTCCAATTCATTTTCTTCTTCATAATTGTTTTAGCCCCTTTCACGATGTCGTCGTCAAGTTCACCAAGGACTTCAAAGAAATCTTCCTTCTTCATAATTCAAAGCCCCTTTCTGTTAAATATGCTTTTAGCTGTTTTCTTGTCCGCTCTAGTGTCTTTGATACGGTTCCCTGCAACATTCCATTGTCATGTGCAATTTCTGCGACTGAATCCGCATACCAATAGCGTCGCACAAATATATTTCGCTTGTTTGCTGAAAGACTTCTTACAAATGAATTGATAACCTTTATCAGTTCTTGACGATCAATGATTTGTTCCACATCATCAGTATCTGATATAGAATCGGCCAATTCGTCTAAAACAAATGTTATTTCACCCCCACCGCGTTTTTCGGTGTGATTGTATTTGTACCTGTTAAAAGCCAGGTTCCGTGTGATTTTACCAAGGAATGTTGCTAACTGCTCAGGCCAATGGGTTGGCATGGAGTTCCAAGCATTTAGATAGGTATCATTGACACATTCCTCTGCATCTTCTTCATTGTTTAAAATATTCCTTGCAATAGCTTTGCAGTAATGACCATATTTATCGGATGTTACTTTTATGGCTTGGTCATTCCTATCCCAATAGAGCTGGATTATGCCATTATCATCCATACAAATCCTCCTTCCACCTATATACACAACTTCTAAGTAAAAATCTGACACTCAATTCGAAAATTTTTTCTTATTATATCATACTGCCTACATAGCAGTATCAAAAATAGGCCAGAGCAGTTTCTGATCCATTTCAAAATCATTGCTCTTACACCACAGAAAATGTGTCAACTAATCTTGACAAAATCAAAATATGTATTCAATATGCTCCTTGTATGCTTCTGTGCAAGTCATGGAAATTCCCTCTTTCTCCCAATAGGGCGGTGCATGGTTGATAGCTGCTCTCTTATAATTTAGAGGGGCGGCAGCACTCTTTGCTGTCGTCCCTTGATTACTTTACCTGCAAAAACAGGCGGGGCTGTCAACAGCGGGTGTAGCCCGTTCATTTTACTGTTGATTGGATCGGCTGTTTTTGCTATTTGTTTGGTTCAGCCTTTCTTTTGGACAATAACCCTTTATCAACAACCTAATTATTGTATGATAAACAAAAGTGTACTATACATCCCGATAACAATGCTACTATTAACCCCAAAACAATTCCAATACAAGCACCTCTCACATGGAACATATAATCTTTATATTCTTTTTCCATATCTTCTGTGCCAGATATTCTCAACTTCTTACTATGACAGAAAATCCCCCAATCTAAAACAATCAAATCATAGATATTCACAATGAAAAATATGATAAATACATGAATAAAGGTTGTGTTAAAACTCTTACATCCAGATAAATAGGCAACGCTGGATAAAACAATGACAAAAAATATTAATCCAAATATTTTTTTACCTATATGAACTTTTTCTCTTTGCTTAATCATTCCTTTGTATTGTGGCAATTCTTCCACTCTTTGTCTAATCTAAGGCGGATAAGACATAATCATATTGATAGGGTCTTTATATTGTGCTGGTAGAATTGCTAATGTAAAAAGCAAACAGCACACCGCACACTGAATAAATAAAATCATTTCATTAACCTCACACATACTCATTCCCTCCCAAATAAATAATCTAAAAGTGAATCTTTCAAAATATTCATGTTTTCAGCTATCGCATCTTCGTGTAGAAAATTGCGGTTCTCTACTGTTATTGCCATTATTTTTATCATATTGGCTACAACATGGGAATGAATGTCACTCCGAATATCTTTCATATTTTGAAAAAGTAAATCTACAATTTTTTCTTCTTTAGGTGGGTCTAAAATGTACTCTGGTGGAAGTTTTTTTGAAAGCCATATTTCATCTTCCATTGACCTTTAAGTTCCTGTGTTCTTTTACTTTCCGACCTCTTTGCTTGAGCCATGATTATCAGTTTGTTCAGTTGGCCAGATATTAAACTATCAAGGCCTCCCTTCAGCCGCAATCAAAATTTGCTAAAATAGCTTTCTTTTGTCTTTCAAATGCCAGCCCTTGATTTTTCATAGCTCTTTGCTGTAAAAAGTCGAATTGGAACTTTCAGAAAAAAAGATTTGCGAATTTTTGCCAAGCTCATCAGAGAGTGTTTCAACATCAATAATTTTATGATTAAGGATTTTGGAGCAATTCTACAATTAGAGAGATACAGATGGTTTTCATTTGCTCCAATTCATCCTTTCGTATTTTGGAAAAAATATAACTATGGCATATGTTTTCAATAATCCCATAACTAATTCGGAGCTTTTCAAGTAGTAATTCATCTGTCGTTGATGAAGATTTTTTTATTTTCACAAAAAGAATGCTTAATATTTCTTCTTCAAATACATTGAACAAGTTTTGAATATCCGCATTGAGTAAAGCTAATGCCAAAAACTCATTATGTGCGTCACGGTTCATTTGATGTGACGAAATAGCGGCATCTATGAATTTAGTTATTACAAGAACTAAATCTCTTTCATGATCCAGAAACGTTAAAATTGGCTGAAATTGTTCGTTCAATCTGCTGATGTAAAGTTTCACAACCTCTATAAGAATGTCCTTTTTATCTTGAAAATAACTATACACTATTCCAGTAGATACCCCTGCCATTTTAGCAATTTCAGCAGTATTGGTCTTATAATATCCTCTTTCACAAAACAAGGTATAACTTGCCTTAATTATTGCTTCCTTTTTTTCAATGGAACGTTTTTGTTTTGGAATACGCACTTCATTGTTGCTCATAACTTCACCTCCTAAATGGGATCAAGTACGGCTATGAATATGATTAGCTCCTATTAGGAAAACACACTGTCAAAGGGATTTTTGCTTTGGCGGGGGGCAGCACGCCTCGGCGGTGTCAGTGGTGTTAATTTCAATGTACGGCAATCTTGCGGAACTCGTCCGCAATTTTCAAAACAGTATCTTTTCTTATCCTGTCACGGGTTTTACTACCACAGACAGGGCATAGTAACCAGTTTTCTTGCCTCATGCTTAATCTCCAACTATTGATTTTTCGGATAGCACCTTGGGTCAAATTGTCCCCAAAAAGTAGCCATGACTATCTGTTTTGAGATCATTCTATTCAAAACTACCGACAATACTGCCTTGTTGAATGATATGTTCTTTCGCCTTCTTGATAAAGCTGCTTTTCGTTGGCAAAAATTTTAATTCTATCTCACTGTCAAGAGCGTAAACAGTAAAACGATATAGATGTTGTTTGCCCTTTGGAGGTTTAGGTCCAGCATACTTATACACTCCATAACCAATTCCTTGCCTGGCATTTCTTAAACATGGAACAGTCTTTCCTCCTGGAATTGCCTCACTTACTTTTTCGCCAGCCGGTATATTCCAAATAAGCCAATGTGTAAAATTCTTAAAAAGCGGATGCTTTATATCTTCAAGAGTGATAGCAAGTGTTTTTGCATATGGAGATAAATTCTTTATCAAAAATTCGGGTGAAATATCTTGGCCCCTCCCTGTATTTACTATGGGGAATTTTCCTCCATCTTTCATGTTTTTACATTCAAATATTAAGATGTCCATTCTTGTTTGAGACCTCCCTATGAAATAGTCCAAAGCTCTTCAAGTTGTTCAATAAATTTATCTACGAGATTCAATAAACTTACATCTGTAGAAAACTTGTCATCAAAAAATCCGGCTCGATCCAACGAAACAAACCCATGTAAAATACTGTGATAATAGCGGGAATAAAAAATAATTTTTGAATTATCTGCTGTGTACTGTGATAATATCTTAAATAAAACTGATTTAACTATCCGCCCCGTTTTAATTAGCTCTTCTGAATTACTATGGGGAATTTTCATAATCATTTGATACATTTCAGGGTTCTGTCTTACATAATTAGAATAAGCAACAGATACTGCCCGAAGTGCATCTCCTCGTTTTTTCCCCTCAGCGGCATCTAACATCATAGCACTTAACTGTTTTAGTGCCATGTTAGCGAGGAATACATACAGCTCATCAATTCCCTTAATATGCGTATATAGCGAGGCTGGCTTTACGTTTAATTTTGATGCCAGCTTATGTAAAGTCAGACTTTCATATCCATTTTCCTCTACCAATAAGGCCGCCGTTTTTACAACCTTTTCAGTATTAAGACCTTGCCTTGGCATAACCATTCTCCATTTCTAATAGTATTAGGAATATTATATCCTAACATCATTAGGAAGTCAACCGTTGCCGTGGTTTTTGCCGCCAGTGCGTCATAGTCGGTCAGATTGTTCTCCTGCAGGAACTGGAGGGCGGCGGCCATCTGTTTCAGATTGTAGACTTTCGCCCAGCGTTCATAAGCCGGGCCCTTGCCCTCGGCCATGCGCTGTTGAATGTCAATGATAAGCCCCACCTGCCGGATCGGGGGCGGCGCGTCCTTGGGGAGCTCCGGGAGGGGCCGCTCCCCGGCAATCACCGCCCGGATGTCCTCGGGGTCAAAGCCCGCGCCGAGGGTGGATGCCCGGAGCCGGGTGTACTTGTCCTGCCCCGGCGCGAGGAACGACACCACGCCGCCCCGCCCGCGCTTGACGGCAAAGCCGGACTCCTCCATCAGCCGGAGGAACGCGGCAAAGTCGGCGGGCTTTTTTTCAAGGGCCGCGATGATTGCCAGCCGCACCCGCTGTTGAGCGGAGGGCGGTTTTTCCCCTACCCACTGGCCATAGTGGAGGAAACGGCCCTTGCTGTGCTGTTTGGGATTTTGTATCACGGACAAATCATGCTCCAGACATACCCGGTCAGACAGCCGCCGGAGGGCAAAGCTGGAGCCGAGGAAATTATGGAATTTCCGGGAGCAGTCAAAGGCCGTGGAATTGAAATAGATGTGGTTGTGAATGTGGCCCTTGTCGGTATGGGTGCAGACGAAAAACTGGTACTTGCCTTTCGTCCAGCGCATCGCCGTTTCAAAGCCCAGCTTATTTGCCTCCTCCGCCGTCACCTCGCCGGGCGGGAACGCCTGCCGTATCTGGAAGAACAGCGCCCCGCGCTCCACGGGCCGGGCGGTGGCCGCCTGGTATTCGCTTTTCACCAGCAGAAACTCGGCGGCGGCTGTGGCCGGGTCGCAAAGGTGGGAGGACACGGCCCCCAGCTTTTGGGGGTTGAGCCCGTAGGCAAACCGCTCCTCCATCGTCTGAACGGCACTCAGTCCCGCCGCCTGCTTATAGGGCCGGATGTAGGTCGTGGCCGTGGTAGCACCTCCTCTCGTTGGGACTTCGGGACAAAATGTCCCGAAGTACAAGAAAACGTCTGGTATTAAAATGGGGCTCATGCTATAATTGTATTTCTAAAAACATAAGAGGAATGAGGTGTTCATTTTGGCAAATCCCCGCGATGATTTTTCATCAAAAACAAAAGATATACTGGCAAAAAGAGTGGGCTTTAGATGTAGTAACCCAAATTGCCGTAAATTGACTTGCGGTGCTAATGAAAGCCCAGAAAAAGTTACAAACATAGGAGTTGCCGCGCATATTGCCGCTGCCGCTAAAGGTGGCCCCCGATACGATGAGTGCATGACTCCAGATGAGCGAAAATCTCTTTCTAATGGAATTTGGCTGTGTCAATCATGTTCAAAGCTAATTGATGTAGACGAAACACGATACCCCACAGAAGTTTTGATGAAGTGGAAAGCCATTGCTGAGGATTTAGCAATTTTAGATGTGGAAACAAACTCTCCAGCGGGGCACATATCTCAAGATAAAGAGCTAATCAAATTTTATGTTCAGTGTTTTGACCGTCCTGCATTTCAAGACGATATTTGCCAAGAGGGGCGAATGGAGGACTTCGATAAAGCTATTGAAGATACTATTATAGCCCTCAACACTGGAATACTCCGAACAAGAGATGGAGCAATTATAAAGCAAGCAGAGGGAAAGTCTGTTATTCAAAATCCCGATTGGCGTGAAAAGTTGGACAATATCTCTGAAATGTTAGTTTCCATTCGCAGACGCTTAAAAATAGCAAAAGCAGAACGCGCATATACCGTCTATGGGACAGGCAACGATATGTTTTATTGCTTTTGTGATAGAGAGATTGAGGAATGGTTCAATTTAACCCGCAGAGAAATCTTAAAGATTATGTCCTCTATATGTCGAGAAGTAGGTATTCGGGAACTTCACTTTCCGAGCAGACATTATAGGTGGTAGTTACAAAATAGGCATACCTATTAGTCGTTGGGACTTTGGGACAAAATGTCCCGAAGTACGAAAAGCCGGGGAGCGGCACAGCACCGCTCCCCAGCAAATCACAGCTCCACCAGCGCGGCAAGCTGTTTCAGCAAATCAGACAAAGGCCCCCACAAAGCGGAGTAGTCCCGTTGCAGGGCCGATATTTCCTCGGGGTAAATCCCCCCGTAGGTGTTGGCATGGATAGCCACTTGATTGAGATTGTTTGAGCACCGCCGCTGGAGGGACACCAGCTCCCGGACGGGGGCAAGGTCAATCTGGAGCACATAGCCGCAGAGGGCCATCCGGCGCATATAGGCCCCCATGTTGCGGATGCCCGCCTGGGCCATGCGTTCCTGGATAAGTGCCTGCTCTTCCTCAGATACCATCACATGGAGATGGATGGGGCGGCGGCGCTTTTTGCCAGCCACGCTATCTGTCGCCCCGGTCGGGCGCGTTCCGTTTAGGCGCAGAGGGGGCCTGCCGTTCCCCGGCCAGCCTTGCCGCCTCTTTCATCTGTTCGGCAATCGGGCGGGGCCTGCCGCCGTCCCGCAGCAGGCCGGACACCTCCGGGGCGGGCCGGAGCTCATAATCCACTGGATAAGTTCTGCCTTGCTCGAGTCAGCAACATTCGTATGCTGTCTGGCTTCACATCTAATACTTCTGCGATTTCATGGTTTTCATACTCCAGTATGTACTTCATGTTGAGCAAAGCCTGATCACGTGGCTTTAGGTGTGTCCAAACATAATAGAGCATCTCGCCCTCCATTTTCTGGATAAGTATTTCCTCAAGCCCGCCATCTGACGCTTGTTGGCCGTACCAAACTGATTCACAGTCCTCAAGAGATATCAATTCAAGGCGTTTCTTTTTTCGGAAAAACGCATAAGCAGTATATCTTGCAACAGAAACAGAGTAATTGACAAGCCTATCCCTTGGCATTGTTTGGAGTAAGCTCACCTTTTCAATAAGACGTATCCAAACTTCCTGCATAATTTCCTCTGCGTCATCATTATTTTGAGTTAATTTATTGATCTGGGAGTACATCAGCTTATGGTATTGCTCATAAAATTGTTCCATAAAAGCTCGATCTTGTGCATTTTTAATTGCGCTGAAGATCAACGGAAACATTATCACACCCCCTATTTTCCCTCTAATCCGTTCGCCCCAACTCCATATCGTCCAACAGCATACAAAGCAGATGCCGACGTTTAGTATCTAACGCAAGTATCTGATCCAGCACATCGCCGACCGTTTTTCCGTCTGAATATTTTTTCTCAGTTATTGAAAATGTTTCACGAAAATCGGAAAGCCCCAACAAATAATCCGTTGATACATTAAATACCTCAGCAGCTTTGCATATGAGTTCCGTATGTGCCCGTCTCTGCCCTGTTTCGAGATTGGATATGCTGCTCTTGGCTACATGAAGCTTAGCTGACAACTCTTGCTGCGTCATTCCTCTGTCCTGGCGTAATTCCGCCAAAATTTCACCGAATTGTGGCATATCCATTCACTTCCCATCTTTTTAAAACCATTATACAGGCTACAGACTTTTAGACCTTGATATTTCTGTATTCGCATGATATTTTATTAAAAACAGCAAATTGTATTCAAATAGCATATTATTTTTAAAAATACAAAAAATTCTGTTGCGTTTTTCCCGTTTGCTGGTTTATATATATTAAGGAGATGATAACCGTGTTTGCTATATTCGGTAGAGTGTTCACCGGCCACACAGCCGCACAGCGTGACCCCAGTGCGGGGGAACCCTCATACATGGCTGCTCTTTACGACCGCTACAAGGCGTTTCTGTTCCAGAAAGCGGCGCATTACACAGATAACCTTCAAGCAAGGGAAGATATTGTACAAAACGCCGTTCTGCGGTTGATGCGCAATGAGGACAAGCTTCGCGCTTTGGATCCACCGGCCCTTACCACGTATATAGCCCTGACGGTTCGCAGTGCTGCGCTGAACTATTTCCGGGATGAACAACGGGACAGCTTGGACGCATTGTCTTTGAATGAGACCCTTGAGTTAGGGTGTATCTCATTGGACGGCAGCGCTCAGTACACTTTGGAGGAACAGATGCTGTTGGGGCACCGTGATGAGGAGGTGCGTGCCGCAATTGCCCGCTTATCGGAGCGGGATCAAATCGCCCTGGTGGGGAAGTATTTCCTGGAACTGGACAACCGGATGCTGGCGGAACTGTTAGGGGTTACCCCAGCCACACTGCGGACAGTGCTGTGCAGGGCCAGAGGACGGGTATTGGAAGAACTGAAAAAGGAGGGGATCCTGCATGGGTAATGAAATAGACAAGGATTATAGCGCGTTAATTGAGGACTACGAGGATGCGCTGATGCGCCTGGTCATGTACCGGGTGGCCCAAGAGGATGGAAAGCGGCTGCTCCAGGAGGCGCAGGAGCTGGATATATCAGGATTTGAGGTACCCAAGGAGTTGGATGAGAAGTGTTTAAAACTCATTCGGGAGGGCTGCGCTTCTGAGAAGCGCAGCAAGGCCGCTTCCAAGGAAGCGGCCTTTGAGGAGCCCTCCCCACATCGAGGGCTCCGGTTATATGCCGTTGTGAGGGCTGCGGTGGTAGCGATCCTGGCGGCAGTGGTATTGTTCTGCGCGGCCTACGCCCTCAATGAGGATTTTCGAGTCGGCGTGCTAAATTTCTTCCTGGAATTGCGGGAAAATGGGACGTGGTTTTCTTTCCAGAAGGGCGGTAGAAAAAACAATGGGGCCTATCAGCCCCAGGCCTCCGGCATGGAGGGAGAATTTCCGTTTGAGTTTACTTACATTCCCGAGGGGTATGAGTTAATTAAGCAGAAAGTGTATGACTTGGGTCCAGAGGGAAAGCGTTACTACTGTGGGTATTCTGCTATTGAAGATCTGCCTCGTGAATTTTATTTTGACATAGGCCCCATTTCTGAAGGAACGGGTCTTTTAGTTGACACTGAAGATGCGGTGGTAACAGAAATAACGATTCATGGATATGATGGATGGCTGATTGAAAAAACAGAAATTACTTCTCAAAGGGGAAAAACAGTGTATTTTTGGCTTGATTTGGGAAAAGGATACTCATATTGTTTCAGTAGTGTCGGCATTTCGCCGGAAGAAAACCAAAAAATATTTGATGGAGTTGTAATATCTGAACATTTCTGATTTACTTTTTAAAAGTGTGTTGCGTTTATGGCTTTTTCTACACTACTGATATTGCGCTGATTCTTTGAGTATGCGCAATTTATTACTTAGGAGGAAAAACCATGAACCCCACAAAAAGAATTTTCGCACTATGCTTGGCCTTATGTTGTACCCTTACTTTAATTGCGCCAACATATGCCTCGGGGATTGAACCAATGACTGATGGGACTGATAATTTCCGCGCAACTCTTTCTATTGGTTTTGGTGGTCAAGCAACTTGTAACGCTTTTGGGAGCGCGACTTTAATGTCACATAAAGTTGAAGCTATCATGTCGCTCAACCGGCTTGGCAATCCCATACCGTTAAAAACCTGGAATTCCCAAGAGACGGGTGGACTCACAATGTCTGAAAACTACTATGTTTCCCGTGGATACGACTATCAGGTTTCGGCCACAATAACGGTTAGGGATTCTGGCGGCAGATTTATAGAATCCTTCACCATCTATTCAGCCATTGTCCACTACTGATATTGCCCGACGGCCCCATGTGGTTCCCATGTGCCGCCGTAATGGCACATGGGACAGCCCGGCAGCAACGCCCTAAGTCCATATGGCGGCTTGCGTAACGGCAGGACCGCTTCCACCCCAGCAGGGTTATACCGTTCCCTCGGTTCAGCTCTGCTGGGGTTTTCTTATGCTCAGCCCCCCGGTGTTCATCACCAAGGGGCTGTTTTTATGTCTAAATCATCGTCTGAACAACACCCGCGCACCGCCCTTCAAGCATCTGAGGCCCTTACAAATTTCAGATGTTCGGAGGTAATTCTGCGGTGCAAAATAATTTTATAGAAATTTTTTCGAGTGTTCCTTACCCGAACACTCGAAGGTTTATCATCGTCCCCAGAGAGCAATGGAAGGGGGTGTAAGCATATGGGTCCCGCTGAACGACGCCAGGAATTGCTGGAAGTGCTGTGCCATAGACGGCACGACACCTATGACAATCTGGCCCGCGATTTCAATGTCTCTAAAATGACGATTCGCCGTGACATTGCGGCACTCATGTGCTCTTACCCGATTGAAACAGTCCATGGTGGCCGTCACGGGTGTGTGAAGGTGATGGACAGGTATTACCTGCACCATCGAAACCGTGACCATAAAGCGCTTGATACAAAGCAGATAAGGCCGACTTTTCCACCAACAAGGCCGCCCTGCGGTTCGCCAGGGTCATCCTGGGCAAATACAACAGCCAGCAGCGCGGAGGCCGGAAGCTCCCCTACCGATTCAAGGGCTGACTTACATCATTTTTCTTGAGATCTGGCAAATAATTGCCTCGCCGCTTGTTGCAACCGCGCGCCTTTTATTGTATGATACGGGTACAGCAGTTGAGGAGATGAAAGCGATGAGCAGTTCTCAAAACAGCTTGGCCCACACGGCAGATGGTAAACCTGACCACGCAAGCGATACGGTCATTGCCAAGGGGATCACCGTATTGGGCGATTTGCGCGGCGCGGGAAATGTTTTGGTGGAGGGTACTGTTATTGGCGGGATATGGCTGGATGGCACCATAACCGTGGAGATATCAGGCACGGTAAAAGGCCCTGTTCAAGCTGACGCCGTGGATATTGCCGGAGCTGTTGAGGGTGATATTGTGTCCAAAACATACCTGCACCTGAACATGACCGGAAGCATAACAGGTGACGTGACAATGCGTTCCTTTACGATTGAGGATGGCGGCTATTTCAGCGGCCGCAGTCATATGACAAGCGCAAGCGAGGAACCTGTTATTACTTCTGAAAAACAATCTAGAAAAAAGATGCAGAAAGTGGTAAAATAGACAGCATGGAACACGTAGATTTACGAAAATTGAATAGCGGAGAACTCACACAGGTACGCCGTCAGGTCGTACGCCTCAAAAAGATGGGGAAACCCGGGAAAGAGATTGAGGAAATAACCGGAGTACGGCAGAATCGCATTAGCGAAATATGGACGGCGTATCAGCGAGAGGGAGACGGTTCCCTGGAACCGAAGAAACGTGGCTTCCAGAAAGGGACACATCTGCGGCTGACACCGGAGGAGCAGGCAGAAATACGAGAAGCGGTCATAACACGCCATCCAGAGGAATTTGGGATCCCCGGCAGTCTGTGGACGCTGAAGAGAGTGTGCGCATACGTCTGGAAAAAGTATCGGAAAAAGATATCAGACGGCAGTGTGTCGGATTATATGCGGCGCTGGGAATTGACCTGCCAGCGCCCGGTGAAACGCGCCCGGAAGCAGGATCCTTCTCGCATC
>OFHA01001789.1_pt1 | contig 13747 bp, 12 predicted proteins | sample 1521891 | NCBI WGS metagenome assembly OFHA01 (sample SAMEA3504089, study PRJEB24116) | mouse gut metagenome | biome: mouse gut; feature: mouse-associated habitat; material: faeces | place: Denmark | collected 2011
AAATCCTGCCATAAAAAGAGTTTAATCTATTTTTTTCTAAATGTCAATTATTTCATACTTATTGATTTAAAAATATTGATCGTCCTGTTACTGTTCACACGCAATGGCAGTGACAGGAGATGTTGATTTTGACTATTGCATTTTTTTGTATATCAGAATGGCGACAACCTCAACCGTAAGCACAATATCGTAGATCCATTGAACGCAACAAGCTGCCGTATTGTAATTTATGGGTATACGATCTGATATTTTTGCAAAAAAATTAACAATGAAAATGAATACGATCATAGAAATAATACTTGCTTTTCCAATGATTGCCCGTCCTCTTTTCGTACGAGAAGATTTTATAAAAAATAAAATAATCGAAATAATCGTAATCGGATAACCATACCATATCCCTATCAACAGGACTTGTCTGTGATTCACGAGTTCATTTAGTACCTCAATCATTTTTCTACCTCCGAAAAATCAAATAAATTTTCAATCGTTGCATCAGACACTTTTGAAATACTATACGCCAGCATCATAGAGAGACGATAGCGATTTCGTTCAGGCTGCATAATTGTCTGTCCTGAGACACCCGCCAAATCAGCAGGTTCTTGCTGTGTCATTCTCTTTGCGGCTCTGTACATATGGATGTTACTTTCAAACTGATATTTGTTTTTGACAATGGCTCGCCGCTTTTTTTGCCGTTATTATTTGTTAGTAAATACGAGTATAATATATTTCTTTCATTTTGTCCAATAAATATTTTAAAATATGGAAATAGAAAGAGGTATTCCGTTTAAAAGATATTTAGTATGAGCTATGGATTTGTGGAACAAAAATACAATTAAAGTGTCCGGATTTTGATGACCAGTGCACCTATAACTGTCCCTCGGCTTATCCCTCGCTCCCCTGATACCAAACATTTTTCTGATCTCCGCTTTTCTATTCTCCTCCATTGCAATTTCTGACAAAATATGCTACCCTCTTTCTATAAAAACAAGCGGAGGTGCATATGGAATATCGTTTCCTAAACAACTTAAATGACAGTGACAGGTCTTCACTGACTTCCGTTTTTCAGGGCATCCTTACAAGCCTTAAACACATTTCTGTCAATAAAGCCATATCCTATCTGCGGTACATACCCGAATAGTGTCGGATGCACCATAATTCCATTGAAAACAGGAAACTGCGGTCCTCCCACGAAAAGAAATTCCATCCCGTAAAACCTTACCGCGGAGAAATCTACAATGCATTCATCACGGAAGGCGTGGGCAGCGAACTGTGCGGAAACCACCTTGTTGTCATCATCCAGAACAAAAAAGCCAACATTTACAGCGAAAAAGTAAATGTCCTCCCCATTGAAGGCGACGGCACAAAAATAAACCCCAATTATCAGGTACGCCTTTCATCTGCTGAACTGGCAGACGGAAAACTGGATAAAGAACCTTCCCGCATTATCGTGACAGACATCACCACGATTGACAAAGCCCGGCTCGGCAGACGGATCGGCCGCTTAACGCCGGAATGCCTTGCTGCTGTTGAAAAACTGCTGAAAAACCACCTGGAACTGTAAATTTTCTTGACTTTCCTATTGGAAATGCTATAATTAAGACATAGACAAATAAGTTATCTAGTCCCGCAAGGGACATTGGCCGCAAGACTTTTCTGGGAAAAAGAGTTGTTTCATGCAACTCTTTTTCCATATCTGCATATAATGTTATCGTGATTTGGCCTGCAGAGCGGGCATTGGCACACAGCTTTTTCTAAAAGACTCTCCCTCTTCGGCACCAGCTCCATCAGCCTCTTGGACGGCGGCGACAAAGGAAATTTCCTTTAGGTAGAACCTCTTCCTCAAATCCTCTATAAAACTCTCAATTGAAGTGGCAAACTAAAATTGGACACGAAAATGATTTTGCTATTAATACAGATAACAAAAGTATTCAGCAAATAATTGATGAAATAAAAGCTATTATAGATAATAAGGAGAATGAATAATGGAATTATTAACAAATGATTTAATACTAAGAACTGTGACGGAAAACGATATTAAAGAGATCGCCAGAATGTGGGAATACCCAAAAGAAACAACGATTGAAAAGGCATATGAAGCCTTAAAGTACATGGAAGTTACCCATAGTAAAAATCGCCAGAAATCAATTTGCCATCTATGTTTAGGCGTTTTTCAAAAGGAAAAGCCAAATGTAATTATAGGCTGGTGTGGGTTAGACGGTGAAACTGAAATAGGAAAAACAGTTCTTTTTTATATGATTGATGAAAAATACCGTAATCAGGGGTATGCCACACAATGTGCGATTGAATTGATAAATTATGCGTTTGAAGATATGGGGTACGATATAATTTATGGCGGTTGTGCAAGAAGCAATGTAGAATCGTATAGGGTAATGCAAAAGGCAGGAATGATTCAGAATTCTTTTTATGAAAATGGCGACTACATTTTTTCGATAGATAAGTTTCCTGCAAAAATGCAGTATGCGATATCGTTCTCTCTTTCAGGTTGACACAGTGAAGTCTCAGCGATATATTTGTCATATCATCCGGTATCCAGGGACTATGATACAAAACCGTCGTTATTTTCCTGTTGCACAGTAGCGGAAATGCAGCAAATGTCGTTGGTTTTTATCCCGATACTGCTGATATTTCTTATGAGTGAGTACGTCAGCATCAGTGAGTATGAATTTCAATAGGAGCTCCTGGCGAACGACAGGCTTTCGAACTATCTGTTCAGTCACGGGCAGCTGTTTGCCATGTATCTTTTGGGAGTGATATAAAAAACCACATCGCGGTAGTAAAAAAGCTGCTGCAGAGCGGAAAACTGGAAGAAGCGGTAAGCTGTATTGAGGATATGGACGATATGGCGGAAAAAATGTCATTTCCATGCAGTACAAATAATCCGGTCGTGGATATCCTGGTGGGAAACAAGCTGGGAATTGCAAAAAGCATGGGAATCGACGTAAATGGTTCTCTTTTACTGCCATACCCCTGCGGTCTGCGGGATATCGATATTTGTATTGTCCTGTCAAACGTTCTGGATAACGCAATTCATGCATGTAAGAGTCTGGATGGCGATACACAGAAATATATCCATGTGTGCGGGCGCATACAGGGAGATTTACTTTTGATGGAAGTAGAGAACAGTTTCCAGGGAAAAAGTACGTTCAAAGAAGGGACGGGTCTGTCGAATGTAAAAGCGGTGGCTGAAAAATATGGCGGCGTCATGCGTACAGAGATACAAAAGGATGTATTTATCGTTCATGTGCTGCTGATCATTCCACAGCATACGGAAGGCATTTCACTGCAAATCGATGAACCGGTTCCTTTCCGCATCCGAAAAAAGAAAAAGGAAGGTGTAAACAGTAATACCACATGGCCGATAAGTGCAAAAAAATGTCTGAACTCTCTTGAAAAAGTTAGAAAATTGTGTTAATTTAAAAACAGACAACATAAATTCGAAACGGCAGGAAGGAAAAGCGTATTGAAGAACTTAAACAACGGCTGTTTCAGTCCGTTTTTTTCACATATTTATGTGGAAAAGCAGGTGCAGAATCATCCGCGGACGAAAGAGATTCTGGCGCAGTATCCGCGTGCGCAGATTATTGAAATCAGCCATTACAAAGACGTTTTTTGCAGGAGCAGGCAAAATCAGCCGCTTTAGCATCGGGCACAGAAGCTGATTCTTGCCGCAAAGGACGGGACTCTTATTTATCCGGGGTCTGTAGTCTGCCAGAGTTTTGGAAATGCCAATTTTTATTACACATCCTGTATGATGAACTGTATTTACGATTGTGAATATTGTTATCTCAAGGGCATGTATCCTTCGGCGAATCTTGTGATTTTTGTAAATCTGGAGGATATTTTTGCACAGCTGGAGCGGATGCTGGAACAGCAGTCGCTGTATGTATGCGTTTCTTATGATACAGATCTGCTGGCGCTTGAGCGGGCGATAGGATATGCCGGCGCGTGGAACCGGTTTGCGGCAAAGCACAGCCAGAATCTAAAGATAGAAATACGGACAAAATGTGCCAACAAACAGTTTTTTGAAAGTCAGGATCCATTGTCAAATGTTATCTATGCTTTCACATTATCGCCGCAGGCGGTTGTGGAACGTTTCGAGCATTATACTCCATCCTTAACTGAACGAATTGCGTGTGCAGCAAATGCGGCATGTGCGGGATTTTTGGTACGGCTTTGCTTTGACCCGATGATTTATGTATCAGACTGGCAGCTTCATTATAAAAACATGGTACAGGAAGTGTTTGCGCGGATAAAGGCAGACAGGCTGGCAGATGTCAGCGTGGGGTCGTTTCGTATCCCGCAGGATTATCTGAAAAACATGCGCAGACAGCAGCCGGATTCTGCGGCGGCCTGGTTTCCTTATCAGATGGAGAACGGATATGCGCATTATCCGCAGAAGTTAATGGAACAGATGGAACAGTATCTGATCGGGTGTCTGAGGGAATATCTCCCGCAGGAAAATATATTTTTATGGAAGGAATCCTGATTGTGAAACAGGAGAGCAGGAAATACGATGTGCAGGACGACAAAAAAATGTGATGCAGCGATCGTGACCGGGGCGTCCTCAGGTATCGGACTGGCGGTCAGCGAAAAGCTGGCGGATATGGGATATGAAGTCTTCGGTATCGGAAGAGATTTTGCGGATCATCCGTTGTGGCGAAAAGAAGGTCTGCACGCAATCGTCTGTGATCTGCTGCAAACAGAGCAGCTGTGTGCGTATATCAGACAGATTCAGGCGGATTACGAGGTACATGTACTTGTAAATAATGCAGGAGTCGGATATTACGGTCTGCATGAGCATCTGAACGCACATAAAATAAAGGAAATGGTTCGTACGAATCTGGAAGTACCGATGATTCTGGCACAGCAGCTGCTGCGTGATCTGAAAAAAAATAAAGGCTTTGTGATCAGTATTTCGTCAGTGACCGCGAATCAGACAAACCCGCACGGATGCGCATATGGCGCGGTCAAGGCAGGACTGGCCAGTTTTTCTGCGAGTCTGTTTGAAGAAGCGCGTAAATATGGAGTCAGGGCGGTTACAATCTTTCCGGATATGACGAAGACAAATCTGTATCGGAATGCGGATTTTCGGGAAGGAGAAGAACCGGAGTCGTATCTGTTACCGGAAGAGATTGCGCAGGCAGTGGGGTTTGTATTAAGTCAGAGAGAGGGTACGGTGATTACGGAGCTTACCGTAAGGCCGCAGCTGCACCGGATACGCAGAGTACGTAAAACCGAAGAGTAGCAAAGAGTAAGCAGTATTCAGGGGGAGGAGACGGCATGTACCATATCGCTGTCGTGGAAGATGAAATAGAATGTTCCGAACAGATTCAGAAGTTTTTAGCGCAGTATCAGGAAGAAAATAACGTCCGGTTTAAGGTGTCCGCATTTGCTGACGGCATGCAGATACTGGACGGATATGAGCCGGTATACGATATGATTTTGATGGATATCGATATGCCGGGCATGAACGGCATGGATGTTTCCGAACAGATTCGTAAGACGGATCAGGATGTTGTGCTTGTATTTATTACAAATATTGCCAGTTTTGCGATTCGCGGGTATGAAGTAGGAGCGCTGGACTATGTCGTGAAGCCGCTTCAGTTTTATAATTTTTCGATGCGGCTTTCCAGGGCGTTAAAGCGCAGCAGAGCCAGGGAACCGCATCAGATGATACTGACGCTGCCAGATGGAGCCGTCAGACTGGAAGTCGGGCAGATTTATTATGTAGAAGTACAAAATCGTATGCTGCATTACTATACGACGGAAGGTACGTTCGTTGTCAGAGGAACGATGCAGAGCGCGCAGCAGATGCTGGAGGCGTATGCGTTTGTCAAATGTAATCACTGGTATATGGTAAATCTGCGGCATGTAAAAGAGGTAAAAAAGAATACGGTAATCGTCGGAGAATATGAACTGGAAATCAGCAGACGAAACCGGACACCGTTTCTCAGGGCGCTTACGGAGTATGTAGGAGGATATCGCTGATGACTGAACGGGTGAGCAGATGGATCATGCAGGGCGCTTTTTTTGTAAGCGGATTTGTCTATGTACATACGATAGAACCAAAGCCGGAGAATCGTAAAAAGACAATTTTTATGGCGATGGTTTTTGCAGTTTTTTTTGCCGTTTTAAACTATTTTTATGAGTATGATAGTTTTTGGGCGGAAATGACCATGCGGATGATTGGATTTGTGCTGCTTGGCTATATGATATACATAGGAAGAAAGCTATCCGGATTTGCCGCGTTTTATTATGCAATCTGGGCGTTTTGCTCCTGGCAGCTGATGTACGAATGCTATCTGGTCTGTCTGAACATGGGATCCGGTTACTGGGCGGGCCGGCCGCTGCAGCTTTTTTTGACCGAACTGCTGATCTTTGGGTCCGGTTTTTTAATCATTGCGCTGACGATTGGGAAAATGATTCCGGATAAGGGACGCAAAAGTATCGGGCCAAGGCAGCTGCTGCTTGCGCTGCTTACATTTCTAAATTTTCAGATCGTAGTTTTTGTACCGGGAGATCTGGAATACAGTTTTCATGATTTAAGACTGCTCATCGTCTATATCGTACAGCTGTTATTATGTATAGTGCTGTATTTGCAAAACGAGCTGTTTAAAAAGAGCGAACTGCGCAAAGAGCTGGAGATTATGGGACTGCTCTGGCAAAAGGAAAAAGAACAGTTTCAGTTATCAAAAGAAAATATATCGTATATGAGCCAGAAAGTGCATGATTTAAAGCATCACATTCAGGCAATGCGCAGCGCCAGTAAAGAAGAAATCGAGCGTTATCTGACAGAAATTGAAGGTTCCGTGCGTATTTATGAATCGATTGTACACACCGGAAGCGCCGTGCTGGATACGATTCTGACAGAAAAGTGTCTTTACTGCAAAGATCACGGAATTACCATCTCCTGCATGGCGGACGGGAATCAGATGGAATTTATGAATACGGTAGACTTGTACGCGGTACTTGGAAATGTCATCGATAATGCGATCGAAGAAGTAGGTCAGTTTCAGGAAAAAGAAAAAAGACAGATCGATGTGCTGATCTATCGCAAACAGCAGTTTCTGGCCATTCATATTACAAATCCGATGGAAGGACGGCTGGAATATGAAGAGGGACTGCCGGTTACGACGAAAGGAAGCCGGCTGGTTCATGGATTTGGCCTTCGCAGTGTCCGGCATATTTTGAAAAAATACGATGGATTTCTGACCATTCGGGAAGAAGAGGGTTTTTTTACATTATTAATACTGATACCGATACCGCTGCCGGCGGATGGCTCTGACCACATCGGGCAGTTTGACGACCACTTAGGTAATCGAGCTTGAAAAAAACAATAGGATTTTGTAGATTATGTATAAATAATCAGCAGAGTCCTATTTTTGTTTTGTTTATAATTATACTTTTGGGAGGCATCCTGTTTAAAATGTTTTGTACTGTGTAAATGTAAGTATAAAAAAGTACGGAATTGCTGAAAATAAACAGGAAAGGAGAAATACAGTGCAATGAGAAGAATCATAAAGCTGATGGAGGACTGGCAGTTTACATATCAGGGTCAGAAAAAACGTCTGATAGATCTGCCGCATACATGGAACGCTGTAGACGGACAGGACGGAAATAACGATTATTTTCGCGGAACCTGTTATTATGAGAAGCGTATCCCCAAGCCGGAATATACGGATGGGGAACGTGTGTATCTGCAGTTTCACGGTGTAAATGCCAGTGCAAAAGTGATATGGAACAAGGCTGCGATACTTACACACGAGAATGGATATGCGACTTTTCGTAAGGATGTAACGGATCTGCTGCAGGAGCAGAATGAACTTCTTGTGGAAGCAGACAACGGGAAAAATGAAAAAGTCTATCCGCAGGCTGCCGATTTTACTTTCTACGGGGGGATCTATCGGGAAGTGGAATTTCTGATCGTACCAAAGATACATTTTGATCTGGATTATTATGGGGGACCGGGAATACAGGTATCTACAGAAGTCAGGGGAACGACCGGATTTGTAAAAGTGCGTGCTTATACCAATATCGGAAAAGAGCAGCTGCAGCGGGAAGGAATGTCGATTGTGCTGACGCTGTCTGACGCTAAGGGGGAGACGGCAGGAACGGCGGAAGGCGCAGAAGCGGTAATAGAAGTACCGAACGCTCATCTGTGGAACGGCGTCAAAGATCCGTATTTATACCGCCTGACGGCACAGATCCGGCAGGGGGAGACGGTAATCGATGAGATCGGTTTCGCATGCGGAATACGAACGTTTTCGTTCGATCCGGATCGGGGATTTTTCTTAAACGGCGAATCCTATCCGCTGCGCGGCGTGTCCAGGCATCAGGACTGGAAGGGACTTGGAAACGCGATATCCTATCGCCATATGGAGCAGGATATGGAACTGATCCGTGAAGTTGGCGCGAATACGATCCGGCTGGCGCATTACCAGCATCATCAGCATTTTTATGATTTGTGCGATCAGTACGGTATGGTCGTGTGGGCGGAGATCCCGTATATTTCCGCGCATATGCCAAAAGGCAGGAAAAATACATTTTTTCAGATCAGAGAGCTCATTGTTCAAAATTATAATCATCCGTGTATTGTAACCTGGGGAATTTCCAATGAGATTACAATTTCTGGTAAATACAGAGCGGATATGCTCGACAATCATCATGCGCTGCAGAAATTTGTAAAAGAACTGGATCCGGGCAGACCGACAACGCTGGCCTGCTATGCGATGTGTCATCCGTTTCATCCGGTGTCTAAAATTACGGATCTGGTCGCATGGAATCTGTATCTGGGATGGTATGTGCCGGGATTGTTTTTAAACGATCTGTTTCTAAAGTTTTATCACTGGAAATATCCGCGGCGGTGTCTGGGTTATTCGGAATATGGAGCGGAAGGTATGCCGAATCTGCATAGTGCAAAGCCGCGGCGGGGAGATCATTCGGAGGAATATCAGGCGAAATATCATGAATATATGCTGGAATGCTTTGCGCGTCATCCGTTTTTGTGGTCGACCTATGTATGGAATATGTTTGATTTTGCCGCGGATGCCAGAGACCAGGGCGGAGAACCGGGGATGAATCATAAAGGTCTGGTAACTTTTGACCGCAAGATAAAAAAGGACAGCTTTTATATTTATAAAGCGTGGTGGAGTAAGGAACCGTTCGTGCATCTTTGCGGCAAGCGTTATAAATACCGTGCCGAAAACGTTACGAATGTGACGGTATATTCGAACCAGAGGCAGGTATCTTTGTACCAGAACGGACAACTGGTGGAGACAAAACAGGGGCAGCATGCGTTTCATTTTAAGCTGCGGATGGATAAAGAAAATCATCTCGAAGCAAGGGCCGGCACGCTGTCGGACAAAGCGGTAATTTATAAGGCCGCGCAGCCGAGGCCGGAATATAAAGTGAAGAAGGGTAAGAGTCAGAACTGGGTATAGTAAGGAGAAGCAGCTATGGAAAAGAATCGTGATATGAAATCCCGAAAAAAAGAATATAAACGTGCCCGCAGAAAGGCGACCAGACCATGGAAAATACTCACGTGGATCAGCGCGCCGATTACGATCATTCTGATTGTGCTGTCGGTGTTCTGCAGTACGTTTGATAATTCTTTGTCTATTTTTGTCGGCGGTACGTTTAACGATATTAAAAATAAAGACGGGAATGCGAATTATTATAAGATGGACTTCGACTCGCAGGAAGAGATGGTTCGTTATGGCGAAGCACTGTGTAAACAGGTGGAGGCGGAAGGAGCCGCGCTTTTGACGAATGAAAATCAGGCGCTGCCATTAGCCGAAGGCTCGAAAGTGAGCTGTTTTTCCAACTCTTCGGTCAATCCTGTATATGGCGGAACAGGATCCGGCAATATCGACGCGTCGACGGCGAATACGCTCAAAGGCGCGCTGGAGATCGCGGGTCTTGAGGTGAATCAGACGCTTTGGGACTTTTATCTTGGTCTGGACGAGGAGTATACGCGAAAGAAAGGCGGGACGATCGCAACCGCTTCGGCAACCGTATCGGAATGTCCGTGGGAGCTGTATACCGGTGAAGTAAAAGATTCTGTGAGCGCTTATGGGGATGCGGCGGTGGTCGTATTTTCCCGTATCGGGGGCGAAGGCGCCGATCTGGATCACCGGGATGTGAATTATCTGGCGCTGGACGAAAATGAGAAGGAAATGATGGAAAATATCGCTGCAATGAAAGCGGACGGGACAGTCAAAAAAGTGATTGTGCTGATAAACTCTGCGAACGCGCTGCAGGTCGATTTTTTGAGAAACAACGAATACGGCGTGGACGCGTGTCTTTGGATCGGAGATGTGGGGATTTCCGGCATCGACGCGGTCGGCGAGATTCTGACAGGCAAAGTGAATCCGTCCGGCAGTCTGGTGGATACGTACTGCTATAACAATTATTCTTCGCCGGCAATGGTCAATTCCGTACCGGTTGCGTATGACGGAGTGGCGGCAGAAGATCTGCCGGATAAAGCAAAGACGTATATGATCTATCAGGAAGGAATTTACGTAGGTTATAAGTATTATGAGACGCGGTATGAAGACTTTGTAATGGAGAAAGGAAACGCGGGCGATTACGATTACGGCAGTGAAGTAGCGTTTCCATTCGGTTACGGACTGAGCTATACGGATTTTTCGTACAGCGATCTTTCGGTTAACTACAACAAAGATACCGATCAGTTTGAGGTGGCGGTAACGGTTACCAATACCGGCAATACGTATGCGGGAAAAGAAACCGTGCAGATATATGTGCAGTCGCCGTATACTTCTTACGATGTGAAAAACGGGGTGGAAAAGGCGTCAGTGGCGCTTTGCGGATTTGGAAAAACACAGATTCTGGAACCGGGAGCTTCGGAAACGTTAACGATCTATGTGGATAAAAGAGATCTTGCTTCTTACGACGCTTATGGAGCAGGGACTTATATTCTGGATGCAGGGACTTATTATTTTACAGCGGCCACAGACGCGCACAACGCAGTAAACAACGTGCTTGCTGCAAAGGGATACAAGGCAGCCGGCGGACGTATGGATGCGGATGGAAATAAGAAGCTGACGTACAAGTGGAAAAATGCGAAGCTGGATACGACCACATATGCGACGTCGCTGAATGGAACGGTGATTTCCAACCAGCTGTCTGATTCGGATATTAACTTAAGCGAAGATCTGGAGCAGGATATTATTTATCTGTCCCGGAATAACTGGATGGATACATTTCCGATGCAGCAGGTAAAGCTGGTAGCGACAGAAGCGCTGCAGGCGAAGCTGCAGGACGTGCAGTATCGTGCGGCGGATTACGATGAGGTGGAAATGCCTGTACTGGGCGCAAAGAACGGATTAAAGCTGGTCGATATGATCGGACTTTCTTATGACGATCCGAAATGGGAACAGTTATTAGATCAGCTGTCGTTTAACGATATGGTGTCCCTGATCGGCGATTCGTTTCACTGGACGATGCCGGTCGAATCCGTGCAGGCGCCGGGTACCCGTGATGAAAACGGACCGCAGGGACTGACGGCGTCGTTATTTAAAGCAGGCGAGGAAGAAGGAAAAACAGCGCTTGTGGCAACCGCGTTCACATCCGAGGACGTCATGGCAGCGACATTTAATACGGATATTTTGTATGAGATCGGAAGAGTCATTGCAAATAACTGCATTTCTGCGGAAATCGCATGTCTGTATGGTCCCGGAAGCAACACGCACAGAACGCCGTACGGAGGACGTAATTTTGAATATTATTCTGAAGACGGTTTTCTTGCCGGAGAGATGGCAAAGCATGAAGTACAGGCAATGACAGACCGGGGAATCTTCGTTGTACTCAAGCACTTTGCGCTGAACGACAGCGAGCAGGATCGTATTGGCCTTGGGGTATGGCTGGACGAACAGGCCGCAAGAGAAATTTATCTGAAAGCGTTCCAGGGTGCGGTAGAAGAAGCAGACGCAGGACTGATGGTTGCGTATACGCGCTGGGGAGCCATCTGGTCCGGAGGTAATAAAGGCCTGATGACAAATATTGTCAGACAGGAATGGGGGAAAACGGGCCTTAATATTACGGATAATGTGCTGACGAACTATGTCAACGGTGTGGACGGTCTGATGGCAGGCGGTGTGTCTACGTTTGACGCCATGCTGCCTTATGTAACGAGACAGCTTCCAAAATACAAAGATGATCCGGTGATCGTAACGGCTATGAAAGAAGCATGTCATCAGAACCTTTATTCGATCGCAAATTCGGCCGGAATGAACGGAATCGGTCCGGAGACGGTGATTAAGAAGCGCAATATCGCGATCGTAACTTGGATGTGGACGGCATGCATGATCGTCGGTCTGCTGTTTGTAATCTCAGCGGTATTGTGGTTTATCAAAAAGAGAAAGTTTCAAAAAACAGATATTTATAAAGATTATATCGCATATAAGTCTGTAGACCGTTTGTAAAGAAGGTGTCGCAGAAAATAGCGCGGATGGTCGAAAGCCCGGAGAAGGTTTCAATGTAATCGGGTATCTGAGGGGTAAAGAACGGAAGCTGCAGCGCCTGGCAGGGAGGGGGTCCCGGCCGGGCGCTGCGGCAGTTAAAAGAAAGGACAGGCACATATGGGGAATGAAAACATGGGAGCAAAGACAAATGTGAACCGGGCAAAGCTGTACCAGCTTGTCTTATTTCCAATGAATAACGGAGCGACAAATGTGTACTATATCCTTACGATGAACTTTATTGCTTACTATGCGAATGGGGTTCTGGGATTGTTTCTGATGTTTGCGACTACAATGGTAACAGTGATGCGGCTGTTCGACGCGGTAACGGATCCGATGATCGGAGCGCTGATCGACCGGACGAATACAAAATTCGGCAAGTTCCGACCGTATATGGTTCTGGGCAACGTAATTATGATCGTATCTTCGATACTGCTGTACTTTGGAACGCGGGTGATTCCGGGAGATATGTCCTGGCTGAAATACGTCTGTTTTGTATTGTTTTATGCGCTGTATGTAATCGGATATACGTTCCAGACGGCATGTACCCGTTCCGGGCAGACCTGTCTGACGAACGATCCGAATCAGCGGCCGTTGTTTACGGTTTTTAACACTGTGGCAAGTCTGATTGGGATGGGACTTGTTCAGTTTCTGGCGCCGATTATCAGCGAAAAGCTGGGCGGTTATAACAGCGCGGCGTTTTTTAACGTAATGATACCGCTGGCAGTACTTGTGTCCGCTGTGCTGACGGTTCTGGCAGTGATCGGCATCTGGGAGAAAGACAGACAGGAATATTTTGGCGTTGGCGGTACACAGGAAAAAGTAGAATTAAAAGAATATGTAGCTATTTTAAAAGCGAACAAAGAGCTGCAGCGTCTGATGGTAGCGGGAGCCGGATGCAAGCTGGCGTTTTCGATCGCTACGAATATGACGGTCTTATGTATGCTTTACGGCGCTATGATGGGAAATTATAGCAGACTGTATCTGCCGATGATGATTGTGGGATATATTTTTTCCGTCCCGTTTTTCCTGCTGACTGTGCGCACGTCACAAAAATATGGACAGAAGGCTTCGCTGGTACGGTATACCAGACTGGCGTTTTTTATGTATATCGGCGTGCTTGTACTGCTGCTGATGTGGAAACAGGGGAATCCGGCTGTGAATCTGCAGCTGCTGCCGCCTAATATTTATTCGATACTGTTTGTGCTGTGTTTCGGCATCGGGTACGGCGCTTATTATGCAACGGC
>OFHA01001792.1_pt1 | contig 13734 bp, 17 predicted proteins | sample 1521891 | NCBI WGS metagenome assembly OFHA01 (sample SAMEA3504089, study PRJEB24116) | mouse gut metagenome | biome: mouse gut; feature: mouse-associated habitat; material: faeces | place: Denmark | collected 2011
TCGCAGATATGCTTACAAGAATCCGTAACGCAAATACTGCTAAACATGATACAGTCGATATTCCGTCATCCAAGATGAAGGTTGCCATTGCAGACATTCTTGTTAATGAAGGCTACATTTCGAAATATGATATTGTTGATGATGGCAATTTCAAGGCTATCCGCGTCGCGTTAAAATACGGTGCAGATAAGAATGAGAAAGTCATTTCCGGCATTAAGAGAATTTCCAAACCGGGGCTTCGTGTCTATGCCGGCAAGGAAGAAATTCCTTCCGTGCTTGGCGGGCTTGGCATTGCAATTCTTTCTACCAACAAAGGAGTCATTACAGACAAAGAAGCAAGAAAGCTTCAGGTTGGCGGCGAAGTATTAGCGTTTGTATGGTAAATCAATCAGGTGAACACAAATTTTTTTGAACACTATTTTTTTGATAAATAGGAGGTACGGGCATGTCACGTATAGGAAAGATGCCAATCGCGATTCCGGCTGGAGTTACAGTCGAGATTGCAGAAAATAACAATATAACAGTCAAAGGGCCAAAGGGCGAGCTGAACAGGGTGCTGCCTTCCGAAATGGAAATTAAGCAGGAAGACGGCCATGTGCTGGTTACAAGGCCGAATGACTTAAAGAAAATGAAATCCCTGCATGGCCTGACAAGGACACTGGTGAACAATATGGTAATCGGTGTAACCGAAGGCTATACAAAGGTGCTGGAAGTAAACGGCGTCGGCTACAGGGCTGCAAAGTCAGGCAATAAGCTGACACTGAACCTGGGCTACTCCCATCCGGTTATTATGGAAGACCCGGACGGAATCGAGTCTGCTGTAGAAGGCAATAAGATTACGATTAAAGGCATTGACAAAGAAAAAGTAGGCCAGTATGCGGCTGAAATCAGGGATAAGAGAAGACCGGAACCATACAAGGGCAAAGGTATTAAATATGCTGATGAAGTTATCAGGCGTAAAGTCGGTAAGACTGGCAAGAAATAATGAAAGGGTGACGAGACATGGTTAGAAAGGAATCAAGAGCTAAGGTTCGTGCAAATAAACACAGAAGACTGCGCAATCGTATTTCCGGTACACCGGCAAGACCACGTTTGGCAGTTTTTAGAAGCAATAATCATATGTACGCTCAGGTTATCGACGATACAGCTGGCATTACCCTCGTTTCTGCGTGCACTTTGGAGAAGGATGTCAAAGAAGGGCTGGAGAAAACGAATAATATCGACGCAGCGAAGCAGGTCGGCACGGTAGTTGCAAAAAGAGCGCTGGAAAAAGGCATTACGACGGTTGTTTTTGACAGAGGCGGGTATATTTACCACGGTAAGGTTCAGGCTCTGGCAGATGCAGCCAGGGAAGCTGGTTTAACATTCTAAGCAGGAGGAATAATTTACATGAAACGTGAAATAATTGATGCTAGTCAGTTAGAGTTAACAGAAAACGTTGTAGCAATCAAACGTGTCACGAAAGTTGTAAAAGGCGGACGTAACATGCGCTTTTCGGCTTTGGTAGTTGTCGGTGACAGCAACGGACATGTAGGCGCAGGAATGGGTAAAGCAGCTGAAATTCCTGAGGCTATCCGCAAGGGTAAAGAAGATGCCATGAAAAAACTCATAACTGTAAAATTAGATGATAACAAGAGTATCACACATGATATCCAGGGCAAGCATACCGGCGCTTCTGTACTGCTGAAGAAGTCTCCGGAAGGTACCGGTATCATCGCAGGCGGCCCTGCACGAAGCGTATGCGAGTTAGCAGGCATTAAGAACATCCGTACCAAATCACTGGGTTCGAACAATAAGCAGAATGTTGTGCTTGCTACAATCACTGCCCTGAGCCAGTTAAAATCTCCAGAAGAAGTTGCGAGGCTTCGTGGCAAATCTGTAGAAGAAATTCTAGGTTAGGAGGCAAAAAATGGCAGATAAAATGTTAAAGGTAACACTCATCAGGTCTAAGATTGGTTCTGTGCCGAGGAATCGCAAGATTATCGAATCCATGGGATTCCGCAAGCTGAATCAGACGAAAACTTTTCCGGACAATGATGCAACAAGAGGAGCACTCCGCAAAATTGCGCCGTATGTAAAAGTAGAAGAAGCATAATAATTCAGATAAGGAGGTGTCAGAATGGACTTATCAACGTTAAAGGCTGCAGAAGGCTCAAGAAAAGACAGATACAGAAAAGGACGCGGACACGCTTCCGGCAATGGGAAAACAGCTGGCAAGGGACACAAAGGCCAGAAGGCCCGTTCAGGGGCTCCAAGGCCAGGCTTTGAAGGCGGCCAGATGCCATTATACAGAAGATTGCCAAAGAGAGGCTTTAAGAATATTAATCATAAAGATATCGTTGGAGTCAATGTATCAAGACTCGAAAGATTTGACAATGATTCTACCGTTTCCATCGATACATTAATGGAGACAGGAATTGTGAAAAATCCAAGAGATGGCGTTAAAATTCTTGGAAATGGGGAATTAACCAAGAAGCTTACGGTTCAGGCCAGTGCATTCAGCGCTAGTGCAAAGGAAAAGATTGAAGCTCTTGGTGGAAAAGCAGAGGTGATCTAATGTTACAGACACTCCGCGGTGCATTTAAAGTTAAAGAAATCAGGGAGAGGCTGGTATTTACATTTTTCATGCTGATTGTGATTCGCATAGGGTCACAGCTGCCATGTCCGGGAATTGATTCGGCGCTGTTTTCACAGTGGTTCAGTTCCCAGACCAATGGCGCATTTAACTTTTTTGATGCGATTACTGGTGGGTCATTCAATGAAATGTCTGTGTTTGCATTGAGTATTACACCATATATTACTTCTTCCATTATCATGCAGCTGCTTACGATTGCGATTCCAAAGCTTGAGGAGATGCAGCGTGACGGGGAAGACGGCAGAAAGAAAATTGCCGGCATTACCCGTTATGTGACGGTAGCACTTGCACTGATTGAATCCATTGCAATGGCAATCGGGTTTGGAAGAATGGGATATCTGACGGATTACAGCGCTTTTTCTGTGATTCAGGTTGTATGTATTCTGACAGCGGGTTCTGCGGTACTGATGTGGATTGGCGAGCAGATTACCGAAAAGGGCGTGGGAAATGGTATTTCCATTGTGCTGGTTATCAACATTGTTTCCAGAATACCGGCTGACATGTCCACACTGTACGAACAGTTTGTCAAAAACCAGAAAATTGCAAGAGGCGTGCTTGCGGCCATTATTATTCTTGCCGTAATACTGCTGACGGTTGTTTTCGTTATTCTGCTGCAGGATGCAGAACGCAAAATTCCGGTACAGTATTCCAAAAAAATCCAGGGCAGGAAGACGGTTGGCGGGCAGAGCTCGTTTATTCCGTTAAAAGTCAATACAGGCGGTGTAATTCCAATCATCTTTGCACAGTCTATTATGGAATTCCCAGTGGTTATCTGCACGCTGCTCGGCGTAGACGGCGGCACAAGCATTGGCGGGAAAATCTTAAGCGGGCTGCAGCAGAGGAACTGGTGTGACCCGGCGAATCCAGTTTTATCTATCGGACTTGCTGTGTATCTTGTTCTGGTTATTGTATTTGCGTATTTCTATACGTCAATTACGTTTAACCCATTGGAGATTGCAGACAATATGAAAAAGCAGGGCGGTTTTATCCCGGGCATCCGTCCAGGGAAGCCGACAAGCGAATACCTGACGAAGATTCTGAATTATATTGTATTTATCGGCGCAGTTGGCCTGTCTATCTGTGCGGTAGTTCCGATTTTCTTCAACGGGGTGTTTAATGCAAACGTTTCATTCGGGGGCACATCGGTTATTATTATTGTCGGTGTTGTGATTGAAACCATTAAGCAGATTGAATCAAAAATGGTTGTCCGGTATTATAAGGGATTTTTAAGTGAATAGAAGTATCAGGGAGATACAGCTTCGGCTGTATCTTTTTTGCAGATTTTATAGTGGAAAATTGTGCTGTTTTATGGTATGGTTATTAAAAGCAGTGCAGGGTTCATGTGTATAGATGAATATACTGCAATAAAAATAAAACAGGAGGTTTTTTACCGTATGAAAATTATCATGTTAGGCGCTCCGGGAGCGGGCAAAGGAACACAGGCGAAAAGAATTGCACAGAAATATACGATACCGCATATTTCCACAGGCGATATTTTCCGTGCAAATATCAAGAACGGGACAGAGCTTGGAAAGAAAGCAAAAGAATATATGGACCAGGGCCTGTTAGTACCGGATGAACTGACCTGTGACCTTGTGATGGACCGCATCCAGCAGGATGACTGCAAAAACGGGTTTGTGCTGGACGGATTCCCGCGTACTATTCCGCAGGCAGAAGCACTGGATGCAGCGTTAAGCAAAATCGGCCAGAAAATGGATTATGCCATTGACGTTGACGTGCCGGACGAAAATATCGTAAACCGCATGGGCGGACGCAGGGCATGCTTAAGCTGCGGCGCTACTTATCATGTAGAATTTAACCCGACAAAGGCAGAGGGTGTCTGCGATGCCTGCGGTGCACAGACCGTATTAAGGGATGACGACAAGCCGGAAACGGTTCAGAAACGCCTGACCGTGTACCATGACCAGACACAGCCGCTCATTGATTATTACAAGAAGCAGGATATTTTGAAATCCGTAGACGGCACGCAGCCAATGGAAGCAGTCTTTGATGCGATTATAGCCATATTGGGAGCGTAAAATGCCGGTATCAGTCAAATCTGTCAAAGAAATAGAACTGATGCGGACGGCAGGAAGAATCCTGGGCAGGGTACATGCAGAGCTTGCCCGGGAAATCGTGCCAGGAATGTCTGCTTTGGACATTGACCGTATTGGCGAGGAATTAATACGGAGCTATGGATGCATTCCTTCCTTTTTGAATTATGAGGGATTTCCTGCTTCTGTCTGTGTTTCCGTAAATGACGAGGTGGTACACGGAATTCCGTCGAAAGAGCGGATTTTAAAAGAAGGCGATATAGTAAGCCTTGATACAGGCGTGATTTATAAAGGGTATCAGTCAGATGCTGCGAGAACCGTCGGTGTCGGAAAAATATCGAAGCAGGCGGCAGACCTGATTGAGCGTACCAGGCTCAGTTTTTTTGCCGGGATGCAGCATGCGAAGGCTGGCGGGCGGCTGTTTGATATTTCGGCAGCAATCGGGGATTATGCGCACCGTTTCGGGTATGGGGTCGTCCGCGACCTGGCCGGGCACGGCATCGGGCGGAACATGCACGAGCCGCCTGAAATACCGAATTACCGGCAGCGCTTCCGCGGGATGCGGCTGCGGCCCGGGATGACGCTCGCGGTAGAGCCGATGATTAATATCGGCACCTGGCGGGTAAACTGGTCTGATAATGGCTGGACGGTGACGACGGCAGACGGTTCCCTGTCCGCGCATTATGAAAATACAATCCTGATTACGCCGGGCGGGCCGGAACTTCTGTCGGTTACCGAGGAAGAAGCAGAAAATTTAAGCAGGATGTACCTTGCGGTATAAAACAAATATAAAACAAAAAGAAAGATTGCTTATTAAATGGAGGAATGAAAATGTCAAAAGCAGATGTAATTGAAGTGGAAGGCAAGGTAGTGGAAAAGCTGCCAAATGCAATGTTTCAGGTAGAACTGGAAAACGGGCATCAGATACTGGCGCATATCAGCGGAAAGCTGCGCATGAATTTTATCCGTATTCTGCCGGGAGATAAAGTAACGATTGAAATGTCGCCATATGACCTGACAAAGGGGCGCATTATCTGGCGGGATAAATAGAAAAATCCTGTAAAGGGGCAGGCTGTCTGGGAATGAAGATTTCTGGCAGCTTGTTTTTTGTTACTGTGTAACAGTTCAGGCAGGCTGAACTGTTACATGCAAAAATCCATTGAAAATCGCTTCGCGATGGGATTTTTGCACTCCTGAATCATGTTCTCACGGTCTTTGTATCAGGGTACAAAGACCTGCCTGAACTTACGTTACCGTTCATTTCTGAATCACTTTCTTATGGACTTTTCTTCCATTTTCAGGACAGGTGTGGTAAAATATATCAGATGTGTAAAAACATGTAACTATTTGATGAAGTGTTCGTACAGATGAAAAGGAAAAAGAACATATGGAAGGATTCACACTCGTCCTGTCGCTGTTAAGCGGGGTAGCCCTGTTTCTGTTTGGCATGTCCCTGATGGGTGACGGGCTGAAGAAGGCGGCGGGCAATAAGCTGGAGCTGATTTTATACAGGCTGACCAATACCCCGCTGAAAGGCATTCTGCTTGGAACTGCGGTAACGGCGATTATCCAGTCGTCATCGGCGACTACAGTTATGGTTGTGGGCTTTGTAAATGCCGGCATGATGAAGGTATCGCAGGCGATTGGCATTATCATGGGGGCCAATATCGGAACGAGCATTACGGGCTGGATTCTCTGCCTGTCCTATATCGAGGGCACCGGGGGGATTGCACAGCTTTTGTCCACGGCTACGATATCGGCAGTTGTGGCAATTATCGGTATGGTGTTTAAAATGTTTTTAAAAAAGGCATCGTATCATAATATCGGGGACATTATGCTTGGCTTTTCGATTCTGATGGTCGGAATGCAGACAATGAGCGGTGCAGTAGCGCCGTTAAAGAGCAACGAGCATTTTGTCAATGCGCTGACGATGTTTTCCAATCCGGTTATGGGCATTCTGGTCGGGATTCTTTTCACGGCCGTTTTGCAGAGCGCATCGGCTTCCGTCGGTATTATGCAGGCGCTGTCGGTTACAGGCGGGATTACGTTTGCATCCGCGCTTCCGATTACGATGGGTATCGGCGTCGGCGCAGCGTGCCCGGTACTGCTGTCTTCCATCGGGACAAATAAAAACGGCCGCAGAACGGCGCTGATTTATCTGGTCAATGATTTGTTCGGCATGCTGTTCTGGTCTGTGGTTTTTTATTCCGTGCATGCATTTGTGAATTTCGGGTTTATGGATATGGTTATGAATCCGGTGCGGATTGCGCTGCTGAACACGGTATTCCGCATGGCTACGATACTGGTGCTCAGCCCGTTTATCAAAGGCATTGAGAAGTTTGTATTTCTCCTCGTGCGGGACAGTGAGGAAGATAAGGAAGACCAGGCGGACTTTGACCTGCTGGAAGAACGCTTCCTGGCTTATCCGCCGTTAGCCATTGCGCAGAGCCACCAGGCGATGAACGGCATGGCAAAAAAGGTACGGAAAAATATTGCGAGCTCCCTGCAGCTTCTGACGGAGTATTCCGAGGAGCAGTACCATAAGGTGCAGGAAAAGGAAAACCTGATTGACAAATATGAAGATAAGCTCGGTACATACCTGATGCAGCTGACCGGACGGGAAATGACGATTGCGCAAAACAGCGAGGTTTCCAAATTCCTGCATACGCTCAGTGATTTTGAGCGGCTGGGCGACCATGCCAGCAATATATCCAAAGTGGCGAATGAGTTATACGAGAAAAAGACCTCGTTTTCGAAGGAAGGCATGTATGAGCTCTGCGTGCTGGAATCGGCGGTGTCCGAAATCGTAGACCTGACCGTGGATGCCTTTATGGAAGACGACCAGCATACAGCATACCGGGTCGAGCCCCTGCGCGAGCTGATTGGAATATTGTGTGACGAATTAAAGCTTCGGCATATCAAGCGCCTGCAGCACGGGAAATGCGAGCTGAAGCAGGGCTTTGCGTTTAACGACCTGCTCGCGAACCTGGAGCGTATCGGCGCGCACTGCTCGAACGTGGCCGTTGCGATGATTGAGCTTGGCTATTCCGAATTTGATATTCACGGTTATGTCAAGAGCGTCCGGGAACGGAAAAATTCGGACTATGTCATGTACTTTGAGGAATACGAAGAAAAATATGATATTAACGGATATAAGAAAGTGAAAAAAGCAAAAAAAGAGGAAGAAGCAGCCAAAACAAAGAAGAACAAAGAGGATTCCAGAAAAAAAAAGAGGTGAGGAAAACATAAGAGGAGTTTGCAGACAAAGGAAGAATAAAAGAAAAATAACGATAACAATAAAAGAAAAAAGAACTGGATAATGGCGCAGTTTAGCCCGGGCCTTACAGACTGTACAGACTGAATTGCAGATAGTTTGAATAGATAGAAGGTAGATAGAAGTGTATTTAATGTTAAAAGATACAGAGGTATTATATTTTGATTTGGATGAGTTTGTTGTTGAGGTTATCAGAAATGACCTGATGCCGTACTGTCTGAGGTCTAATATGAGGCCGCCTGCAAAGATGAAGGATATTTTACATAATATACAGGAGGTCAAGGCGTATTTAAGCAGCCGGGTGCTGTCGCTTTCGCGGGATAACGCAAAGCAGATATATGCGGCGTTCCAGATACCGCAGGTAGAATCGATTGAAAACAGGGTTAATATCTGTATCAAATGCAAAGGCGTTTCGATTGTAGACAGCTACTGGGTCAGGGGCGATAACGAAACGGTAAAATGGAATAATATCAATATCCGGCAGAATAAGCTGCGGGATATCCTGGATTTGTCCCTGAGCGGAATTACCCCGACGCTTACCACAAATGCAATCTGCCCGGAGCTGACGACGAAGGGGCTGTTCCGCAAGGGCTGGATTTATCTCGGGGACAGCCTGTACCTGTTAAAATCCGATAATACGCACGAGTATGTCAATACAAGAATGGAAGTGCTTGCTTCGGAAGTACTGGAATGTTTCGACAACCGGCTGGACAGCATTGTGTATCTGAGCGATATTAAAGAGACGGCACGCGGAACGGCGTATGTCTCTATCTGCCAGAATTTTGTAAAAGAGGACCAGTCTTTTGTAGAAGCATGGGAGGTTATCGAATACTGCAAGCGGGAAGGGATTGATTTCCGCTCGTTCTGCCTGGAAAAGTGGGGGAACGAGTTTGCCTGCATACCGGTTCTGGATTATATTATTATTAATACGGACAGGCATACACAGAATTACGGTTTTATGATGAACAACGATACAGGAAGGCTGGAAGCAGTTGCCCCGATGTTTGATTTAAACTGCGCGCTGGTTGCGGATTATTTTAAACGTGATGCCGCAGATACACTGAGCCAGATGTTCAATACAAAAGAAACGATTCAAAAGCTGGCGTATGATTATGTGGAGCATACAGACCTCAGATTTAATGAAAAAGCGTTTATCACTCTGGCACAGAATCATGTGTATAAAGAACTGCGGCATATTTTTGAACGGGTATATGGCCGGGTTCAGGAAATGGGGCTGGCATAAAGCGTTTATCCGGGCAGTCAGGCAAGCCGGATCAGGGATTCCAGTGTCAGCTGAAAAATTTTTTTACGTGCTGACAAATTCGTAAACCAGCCGCGGTCTTCGTAGTCTTCTGAACCGGTCAGAATATCCCCGCTGTACAGAAGCTGGCCGAATATTTTGTGGCGGAACGTGGCAACGGCGGCCATTGCGGAGCACTCCATTTCAACAGCCTGGCAGCCCTGCCCGATGCGGTGGCTGACCATTTCTTTCGTTTCGCGGTAAAAGGCATCTGTGGATTATGTGGTGCATTTCCGGTATGGGATGTCATGTTCTTCAAGCACCTGCCGGAATATCTGCACGGGTTTTTTATGTAAATCAATATACCGTTCCGGCGGCAGATATTTGCAGGAAGCACCCTCATCCCGCAATGCCCGGACCGGGACAATGACATCCCCGGCTGGAATGTCAGCAAGCACGCCGCAGCTGCCGCAGCATAGCAGGATTTCCACACCCTTTGCAAACAGCCAGTCGCTCATCATTGCAATAGAAGCAGAACCGACGACTGCCTGAGGGATTAATAATGGCACGGTCTTCGGTGCTGTATTCCAGAATCGGGTAATCATGTTCTGCAATCATGGAATTCTCCTTTCGCATGGATATACAATACGGGTATCTGTTTTCATTCTGCCATAAATCGGGCGGAATGTATAGTATAAAAATTTCAGTTCTTTCTGCTTTCACCAAATGTTATGGATTTGAAAAATCGTATAGATTTGAAATACAGATGTTATTTTGGCAGGACTGTGGTATCATAATAAAGAAGCAGTGCCGGGGCCGTCTGCAACGCGGACGGCCCTGTAAAAAATATGCAGGGAGGCATGCTGTATGGGGATTTATTTAAACCCGGATAATGAGGGGTTTCAAAGGGCAGTCCGGTCTGAGATTTATGTGGATAAGACCGGGCTGATTGCATATACAAACCAGTGCCTGAATACCGAACAGCAGTATCTGTGTGTCAGCAGGCCGCGCCGTTTCGGAAAGTCTGTGACCCTGAAAATGCTGGCGGCTTATTACAGCTGCGGCTGTGATTCGAGGGAGCTGTTTGCAGGACGGGATATTGAAAAGTCTGCGTCTTATCAGAAGCACCGGAATCAGTATGATGTGATTTACCTGAATATGCAGCAGTTTTATATAGAAGCAAAACAGCGGGACATAACAGATTATCTCGAACAGGAAGTACTGGACGAGCTTTTGGAAGAATATGGCGGCCTGATAAATGGGCGGAATACCGGGCTTGCCGGCGCGCTGCGCAGAATTTATGCCCGAACAAAGAAAAAGTTTATTTTTCTGATTGACGAATGGGACTGCGTTATGCGTGAAAACAAAAACTGTGAAGAACAGCAGAAGCAGTATCTGGATTTTTTAAGAAATCTTTTGAAAGACCAGGACTATGCGGCACTTGCTTATATGACAGGCATCCTTCCGGTAAAAAAATATGGGGAGCATTCTGCCCTTAATATGTTCTGGGAATACTCGATGACTGACCAGAAAGCGCTGGAACAGTTTACGGGGTTTACAGAGGATGAAGTGAAAGCGCTGTGCGTGCGGTTTGGCATGGACACGGCTGAAACGGCCAGCTGGTATGACGGCTACCGGCTTGCACAATTTCAGCATGTGTATAATCCGCAGTCAGTCGTACAGGCGATGTGCTGCCGCAGGTTTTCCAATTACTGGGCGTCTACGGAGATATATGACGCATTGAAAATATATATGGAAATGGATTTTGACGGGCTGCGTGCGGACATCCTGCGGCTGCTTGGCGGCGCGCGCATCCAGATTAATACACGCAGTTTTCGCAATGACATGTACAATTTCCGGGTGAAGGATGATGTGCTGACGCTGCTTGTGCATTTAGGATATCTTGCTTATGACTGCGAAACGCAGGAAACATTTATTCCGAACCGGGAAATTATTGAGGAGTTTGAAAATGCCATGAGCACTGGCGGCTGGCAGGAAGTGACGCGCGTGCTGAAAGCTTCGGATAAGCTGCTCGAAGATACGCTGGCAGGAAACGCCCGGGCTGTTGCACAAGGATTGGACAGGGCGCATATGGAAGCCGCTTCCATACTTGCATATAATAATGAAAATTCACTCAGCTGTGCAGTCGGGCTTGCATATTACAGCGCCAGGAAATATTACACGGTAATCCGGGAACTGCCGGCAGGGCGGGGATATGCCGATATTGTATTTCTGCCGCTCCCACATGCAGGAAAGCCCGCACTTGTGATAGAGCTGAAATATAAGAAATCTGCCCAGACAGCGATACAGCAGATAAAGGACAGAAAATATGTGCAGGCACTGGAAGGGTACCGCGGGGAAATCCTGCTTGTGGGGATTGGTTACGACAAAGAATGCGTGGAGAAGCCTCACAGCTGCGTAATTGAACGGGCCCAAAAGACGGCTGGATAATATAAATCGGAACAGCCCTTTATAGAGAATCAGAAAAATTTTCATTTTATTATTGCAATTTTTTGGACATCATGGTATAATACCAGCTGAACGCTTTGGAATGAATCCTGAAAAAGAAGGAAAATGAGCAGATTTCGCCAGAAATCCATGCGTTATCCGGCGGCTTCAGGTGTAAGGAAAGGAGGATTTACGATGAAAGTAAGGTCATCAGTGAAACCAATCTGTGACAAGTGCAAAGTCATCAAGAGAAAAGGAAGCATTCGGATTATCTGTGAAAATCCGAAGCATAAACAGCGCCAGGGTTAATACCGGGCCTGTTCTGGCTCCGATGGGTTTGCAGAAAGTAATTATTATGTGCGGCTGTCAGCAGGCAGCTCCTGCTGATTCATAATAAACAGCGGGCACTGCTGTAACCGGCATTTCTTTTACCGAGGGGATGCTGGTAAAATGTGCCAGTCCTTTAACAGGCGTTTCAATATTATAATATTTCTGTTTTAAGAAAAGCAGGTGCATGCACACATTTCAGGCCGGCATGCCGGAGCTGTATGAGCCTGTATTCTTATGGAAAAATATCACAAATTATACGAATTTAAGAAATTATGGAGGTGCAGTACACATGGCACGTATCGCAGGTGTAGATTTACCAAGAGAGAAACGTGTGGAAATCGGTCTGACTTATATTTACGGCATTGGCCGTACAAGCTCAAACCGTATTCTTGCAGAAGCAAAAGTTAACCCGGACACCCGCTGCAGGGATTTGACAGATGAAGAAGTAAAAAGAATCAGCGCAGTCATTGACGAGACACAGACAGTAGAAGGCGACCTGCGCAGGGAAATTGCCCTGAACATCAAGAGGCTTCAGGAAATCGGCTGCTACCGCGGCATCCGCCACAGGAAAGGACTTCCGGTCCGCGGCCAGAAGACGAAGACAAATGCCAGAACAAGAAAAGGTCCTAAGAGAACAGTTGCGAATAAGAAGAAATAATATTCTAAGAAAGTAGGTTAGTTTAGAAATGGCTAAAAAAGTTGCAAAAAAAGTAACAAAAAAGCGTATTAAGAAAAACGTTGAACGTGGCCAGGCACATATTCAGTCATCTTTTAACAATACGATTGTTACAATCACAGATACTGAAGGAAATGCCTTATCCTGGGCAAGCGCAGGCGGCCTTGGATTTAGAGGTTCAAAGAAATCTACTCCGTATGCTGCACAGATGGCGGCAGAGACAGCTACAAAAGCAGCTCTTGTACACGGTTTGAAAACAGTTGATGTAATGGTAAAAGGCCCGGGTTCCGGCAGGGAAGCAGCAATCCGTGCACTTTCTGCATGCGGTCTTGAAGTGACATCCATCAGGGACGTGACACCAGTGCCTCACAATGGATGCCGTCCGCCAAAACGCAGACGAGTTTAATTAGGAGGGATAGACGAAAATGGCAGTAAATAGAGTACCTGTACTGAAAAGATGCAGAGCGCTTGGTCTGGAACCAAGCTTTTTAGGATATGATAAAAAGTCCAGAAGAAATCCGCAGCGTTCAAACAAAAAAATGTCTGAATATGCGCTGCAGCTTCGGGAAAAACAGAAAGCAAAATTTATCTACGGCGTATTGGAAAAACCTTTCCATAACTATTATGAAAAGGCAGACCGCATGAAAGGCATGACCGGTGCAAACCTGATGACCATGCTTGAATCCAGGCTGGATAATGTCGTATACCGCATGGGTTTTGCAAGGACACGCAGGGAAGCAAGGCAGATTGTCGGACACCAGTTCCTGCTGGTAAACGGAAAGCCGGTACAGATTCCGTCTTACCGTGTGAAAGCCGGAGACGTTGTAGAAGTAAAGGAAAGCAAAAAGAGCATTCAGAGAATGAAGGATATCACAGAGGTTACAGCTGGAAGGCTGGTACCGGAATGGATTGACGTAAATCTGGATAGCCTGCAGGGAACAGTCAAAGAGCTGCCTTCCCGCGAAATGATTGATGTGCCGGTTAACGAGATGCTCATCGTCGAGTTATATTCGAAATAATTAATGTAATGCACACTTGATCCGAAAAGGAGGGACTTGGTAGTGTTCGATTTTGAAA
>OFHA01001795.1_pt1 | contig 13724 bp, 9 predicted proteins | sample 1521891 | NCBI WGS metagenome assembly OFHA01 (sample SAMEA3504089, study PRJEB24116) | mouse gut metagenome | biome: mouse gut; feature: mouse-associated habitat; material: faeces | place: Denmark | collected 2011
CTTTCCAACTTGTCCCCCTGCGTTCAGCGTCCCATTCCGCATATTTCTTTCCCTTGTCCTGCCCCGGCGTGACGACTGACAATCCGTGTTCCTTACACAGCCTGTCACTCTCATTCCGTATCTGATAATAGCTTTTCTTGTTGGAAACATACTTGCGGTGTGTCGCAAAATCGACCGCACAAAATATGATGTGGTAATTCGTTGAAGATAAGGGGTGGCACAGAGCCGCAGAACAGTATGAGGATTTTGTTCGCCGCCACAAAAATTTACACATTCTTTTATCAGAACTTGGCGTGCGTTATAATACCCCCGGCATAGTTAAATATCCATTTTGGAGAATAACCGCCCAAAATGCAAAGGCTGTTTATGCCTGTATCAATTATGGGGAAGCCGCTTGTCCCGCTGAAATCGAAAAACAAGCAATCTAAAAGCCGCCCCGCAGATACGGAACGGCCTGGTATTACAGAACTAAATTAAATCCTTCTTTTCCGCCCGGCACACGGTCAGGACGGCTGCGGCAAGGGATATCACCGTTAAAACAGCCGGAAATACCGCGCTGCCTGCCATTGTAAAATCCCCCACATTTGCCTGTGTCAGGAATATGAGCAGAAACGACGAGACAATGCATGCCTTTGACGATTTCACCGCCATCCCGATAAACAGCGCCAGAAAACTCATGCTCACGGTAACCACTGCTTTTAATACCAGCTGTATATAAAAAAATCCGCTGCCCATATCAAAATCCACCACAAACGACGATGTCATAAACCCTGAGCCGATATACACGCACAGGTATGCTGCCAGCTTGGTCAGTACAAGCGCCGCAAAGTTAAACAGCCAGACGGACAGCATTTCCGCAGCCAGTATTTTCTGCCGTTTTATTGGATAAACAAACATCAGGTTCATCGTTTTATTTTTATAAGGGCTTACGACAAACGATGCGCACATAACGCTGGCAAAAATCAGGTATGCCATGCCGGAAAACAGCTCCACTACCGACGATACCGTATCTTTTCCTGCGACTGCATCCAGCGTGCCGTCCGGGTCATTTGCGATGCCCCAGAATGACAGCGCATAAGCAAACAGGCAGAGTGCAGCTGCGGTAATCACCGCACCCAGCATATATTTGCGGATATGATTCTTCTTCCATTCCAGCCTGATTAATTTCATCATGATACTGCCCTCCCTGCCTGCGATGTCAGATTTAAGAAATATTCTTCCAGTGTCCTGGCGTGCTGATTGATGGAAATAAGCCCTGCCTCGTTTGCCACCATTTGCTCTGCAATTTTCTGAATATCTGCATTTTTTTCATAAACCCGGATTTTGGAATTCGAAAAAATCTTAAAGTTTTGATAGTGCATGATTTCAGCCAGCACATATGCGGCTCTTTTTGTATTTTCGGCTGCAAGCTCAATATAAGCAGAATTCATTTCCTCGAGCTCTTTCATGGAAATCTCTTTGAGCATTTTTCCATCCTGAATCACTCCGATGGTGTCCGCCATATTTTCCATTTCTGACAGCAGATGGCTGGATATCAGAAAGGTCATGCCGTATTCCTTACAGAGCATCTGAAACAAATCCCGCATCTGCTTCATGCCTGCCGGGTCTAAGCCGTTTGACGGCTCATCTAATATCACAAGCTGCGGCCTGTGCAGAACCGCGCGGGCAATTCCCAGACGCTGCTTCATGCCGAGGGAATAGCCTGCGACCGGCTTATCCGCCGCATCCGTCAGATGCAGCAGGCGCAGGGCTTCTTCCACGCTTCCCTGGCAGTAATAGCCCATGTACTCGCAGTGCAGCTGCAGGTTCTCTTTGCCGGTCATATGTTCATAAAATACCGGAAATTCAATTATGCTTCCCATGCGCTGGAATACTTCATAAGAATTATGCTCCAATGTGCGCCCGAACAGCTGTACCGTTCCGGTGGTCGGTTTCCACAGATTTGTAATCATCTTCATAACGGTCGTTTTGCCCGCACCGTTCGGCCCCAAAAATCCATAAATTTCGCCCTGGCTGACATGAATATCCACATCCTTTACCAGCTCCCTGCTGCCTATCCGTTTTCCCAGATGGCTTGTTTGTAAAATATAAGACATATTTTCTGTCTCCTTTCTGAACGCTTTCCCTGCTGCTGACCGTATCATAGCGCAAAGGATTTTCAAAACTCTTGACAAATTCTTACGAATTTCTTTCCTTTTCCGTTTCATATGCGTGTCAGAAATTCATTTTTTCAGCTCCAGCGTAAATACGGTTTTTACACCCGGCACACTTTGTAACGAAATATCCCCTTCCATCTGGCGGGCCAGGTTTTTGGCAATTGTCAGCCCGAGCCCGTTTCCCTGTATCTCGCGGTTTCTGGAATCCTCTGCTGTATACAGGCGGTCAAATACATGCGCAGCCGATTCCGGGGAGATTCCCTTTCCCCTGTCTGCTACATCGATATAGACACGGCTGTCATCCTGGCGCAGAAAAACACCCAGATAGCCGCCATCAGCACCATAGCGCACGGCATTTGACAGTAAATTGTGAAGGATTCTCTGCAGCGCGCTTTCATCTGCCCATACAAACACTGCTGCTTCGGGTATCGACAGTTCTGCTTCAAAGCCTTTCTGCACTAAAATTTCATAAAATTCCAGCACATTCCGGCGGCAAAGCTCACAGATATCAAGCCTGCAAAATTCGATGTCCATATCGCCGGATTCCAGTTTTGCCAGCGTAAAAAACTGGTTTATCATATCCACGGTCTGTCCGGCTTTTTCTTCTGCCTTTTTCAGCATCGCGTTATCCGAACCCCCAAGGCGCATGATTTCCAGATAACCGAGTATTACGGTCAAAGGCGTTTTGATATCATGGGAAATATTTGCAAGCATTTTTCTGGAAGAAATTTCTCCTTTTTTTACATCTGCCTTTATTTTCTGCCGTTCGTTTAACATCCTGTTAATCTGCCTGCAAAGCTCCATCATAACGGGATTTCCTGTAAATACCATAACCTTTTCATCACCGCCTGTGCGCGCGATTTCTTCCAGCTTTTTATTTACCTGCTTTAGCTGTGACTGGATTCCCCTGCGGAATGCATACTGCTGGTACAAAACAAGAAAAACCAGTCCGGCTGCAAGAACGATAAGAAAACATACCGCTGCCTGATTATTCATTTCTCTTATCTCCTAACTTATATCCGATTCCCCATACAGTCATAATATACTCCGGCCTGCGGGGATTTTCTTCTATTTTATTGCGCAGCCTGCTGATATGCACATTTACGGCATTTTCATCGCCAAAATATGCATCGTTCCATACAAGGGAATAAATCTGCTCTTTTGTATACACTTTTTTGGGATTTTTCAAAAATAATTTCAGAATTTCGAATTCCTTAGATGTGAGTTCGATACTGCTGCCATCCTTCGTTACGGAATAATCGTTCAGGTTCATAACCAGGCTTCCTGCTTCCAGCAGCTGCGGTTCACTCGAAACGCCTCCGGTATACTGTGTGCTCCTTCGGATATTTGCTTTTATCCGCGCCAGCACCTCGGTAACAGAAAATGGCTTTGTGATATAATCATCCGCACCCAGGCCCAGGCCGAGCGTTTTATCGGAATCGGTGTCTTTCGCTGACAGAATGATAATCGGGACAGTGCTTTTTTCCCTGATTTTTTCCATGACTTCCATGCCGTTTAATTCCGGTATCATCAAATCCAGCAGCACCAGGCTGAAATTTCCTGCAAAAAATTCCTCACAGGCACGTTTCCCGTCCGGTGCCGTGGTAATTTCAAAGTTTTCGGCTGTCAGGAAATTTTTCAGCATGGTGCTGATTTCTTTGTCGTCTTCTACAAGCAGAATTCTGTTCATCTTGCATATTCTCCTTTTTACTGCTTTCCAGCAGTATTTTTCAAACACTGTGTTGTGCATTTTTTTCATCATAGCATAAAATTTCAGTTCTTTCAACGCAAAGAACCGCTTCCATTTTTAAGGAAATACATATATAATAAAACAGCAGGCAGAAAGCTGGCGGCAGGGATGGTGACAGGAAATGACAGGAATCTATTTCAGCGGAACAGGGAACACAAAATTTTGTGTTGATACATTCTTAAAAGAATATGGCGATGAGAAAAATTCATTTTCTATTGAAGATTCGAAAACTCCAGAGCAGATAAAAAACGACCAGGAGCTGGTAATCGGTTATCCGGTGCAGTATAGCAGTCTTCCTAAAATAATGCGGGATTTTATTGTGCATAACCGGCATATCTGGAAGGGAAAAACTGTTTTTATCATTGCCACCATGGGGCTTTTCAGCGGTGACGGCACAGGGGTATCTGCACGGCTGTTAAAAAAATACGGTGCCACTATCATGGGCGGACTGCATCTGAAAATGCCAGACAGTATCTGTGATGAGAAAGTATTAAAACGCAGCTTTGAACAGAATCAAAAAATCATAAGCAATGCAGGGGAAAAAATATGCAAAGCCGTGCGCAGCATAAAAAATGAAAAACCGCCTCAAGAAGGGTTCGGCACCGCATGCCACCTGGCAGGGCTGTTTGGACAGAGACTGTACTTTTTTTGGAAAACCCAGGCTTATTCGAATCAGTTAAAAATCAATCCCCTGGCATGTATTGGCTGTGGTTTATGCGAAAAGCTGTGTCCTATGGGAAACATTGCTGTAAAAAATGGAATTGCTGTTTCAGACAGCAAATGTACCATGTGTTACCGCTGCGTAAATAAATGTCCCCGACAGGCAATCACACTGTTAGGAAAAAACGTGATAGAACAGCATGATATCAGCAGATATTTATAATTTGCAGCCGGTAAAATTACAGACCATGCTGTTCCTTAACCTTTTGTATTATTTCCCTGCCATTGAATACCAGACACAGAATACATCTTCCATACGCAATGTCTGCTATCTATGTGCCGTTATATCCCTCATCCCCGCAACTGCTTTCCAAGGAAACGTATTATATTGGTGCCTTAAATCATCTGTAACAACTTTCACTAATTCTCCAATATTAATACATGTCATTCCCAATGCCCGCTTCAACATCTCATTCTCTAAAAACTGTTCCAGTGAAAATGTTCCTAAAAGCTCAATTCCTATATCTATTTCCTCAATAATCTTCCATATAGTAATTTTATCCCTATGCTGCATATAATACCACTTCCTTGCGAATTTCTATTAAGTCATCTGGCATAACCGGCCCATGAATCACATCCACTTTTACTCCCAGCATTTCTTCTAAATTCAATCTGCACCATGGATAAGGTAATTAATGAAACAGGTTTTTTAAATTCTATAATCAAGTCCACGTCACTGTTATCATTGTTTGTTCCATCTGCTCTTGAACCAAACAATGTCACTTTTTTGATAGAGTATTTAACAGTTATTCTTTTTACTGCATTCGAAATTTCATCAATCACCATATTCCATTCTCTCTATTTTAAATATTGAGCAAAGCTCGTCTTCCTGAAAATTATCAGCGGCAGACAGTCTGCCAGCACAGAATTGCTTACCCTTATTGTATCGATTCCAGCATTTTTAATCAACATTTTTTTCCTTTTTCTGTCCTTTCTAAAAATAAAACCCGGGATTTCATATTTTAAAATCATCATGACTGGCTTATCCGAAGAAACAGACGGAAAACTTCTGCTGCGCAGCGAAAAAAAGACAGGGCTGCCGCTCGAATCAAATCATATACAGGATATCGAATCAAAAACGATTGAAAAAAACGATATCTTGTATTATTTTTCGTAATGCGGCAGCTCCGTCTTTCTTTATGATTATTTAAATGATTTTCTGCTCCATATTGCCAGAGCCAGAATGCCGCACAAAACTGCCAGAATTAAATAAGCATCTTTTCCAATGCCTGCACCTGTCTTATAATTCGCATCCGGCCTGGAATTGCCAGCGGCCTGTGCTGAACTGCCTGCAGATTTTGTTTTACCTGATGCTTTTCCATCCTGTGCGGCTTCGTTTATTTCAAAACCGCCACGGCCTTCTGTTGCGCCTGGTACTGCTGCACTTCCTGTGCCAGCTTCCTTTGAGCCATCCGCCGCTTCCTTTTTACCGGAGCTTCCTGTACTTCCCGTTCCAGTCAATCCGGAACTCTCTGCTTTACCGGAGCTTCCCACACTTCCCGTGCCTGCCGGTCCGGAACTCTCTGCGGCGCTCGTTCCGCCGGAACCGGAATTGCCTGCCGTCCCGTCTTGCTTCTGTCCTGAATTTTCCACAATATCTGTTTCACCTTCACTGGAATCGCCTGCTGCTCCGTTCTGGCCGGAATTGCCTGCGGCTTCGTCCTTACCAGAATCCTCTGCGGCGACTGCTTCGTTCTTGCCAGAATCTCCTGCTGCTTCGTCTTTGCCAGAATCTTCTGCGGCTGCTGTTTCACTCTGTCCAGATTTGTCTGCTGTGCCCGTTCCATGATTTACAATGCCCGTTCCATCATCTGCGCTTCCCGTTCCATCATTTGCACTTCCCGTTCCACTATTTGCACTTCCAGCACCGTGCATTCTTACGGCGCTGGAAACCTGACAGTCCGAAACAGCTTCCAAATCGATATCCGTCATTTCCTGCAACGATAAGGTAACCGGAAGCGCTGCTGTCTCCTGGCGCATCCGAAAACGCACGGTTACAATGTTCCCATCCGAGCCATAGCTGCCGCTGCTGATAACAGACAGGTTTACCGCCCCTCCGGTATCAGATGCGTTTGTAATATCACTCTGTGAAAAAGCGCTGCTCCATGTGCTGTCTTCATACTGCAGGATGCTGCTGTCGTAAGCAAGTGAACATTTCAGTGTATGGATTTCCGGATTATTGGCAAGCGATACCCGGACATTTACCACTTCCTGCCCTGCGGTTTTATCAGCGGATGCGTACAGGGATGGCACAGCCGCTGCCTGTACGGGCCAGCCCGGCAGACAGGCAATTCCAAGCAGTACAGCAGCAAGCCAGATAAAAAACTGTTTTTTGGCCTTCATGATTTTTTGTCCTTTCTGTTTCTATTGCTTTCTCCTGTCATCCTTTATCTGACTTTTATCTTCATGGAAAGGGTTTTCGTTTTTCCATTTTTCATCGTAACGGCTGCCTTTATCCGTGCCGTTCCCTTCGACTTCGCTTTGACTGTCCCGTTTTTGGAAACAGATGCGACTTTTTTATTGGAAGATGTATAGGTGATTTTTGCAATGCTCTGTGTGTCTGCACCTTTGTCCAGGCTGATTTTCACCTTTTTGCCAGGAGCTTCTGTCTGGCTTGTTTTTGCCAGTTTTACTGTTTTTAAAATCTCCCTGCTGACACGGTTCATTTCTGCCTTATCCAGTAAGATATAATTTCCCTTATCCGGCACCCGCACAGCAATGCTCTGCGCATCTGAAACCGCGTACCTGGAGCTGTTCACCATAGCATAATGCTTTGTTTCAGGCTCATACGCATATACATACAGCTCATTTCCGGCAGACAGCTGGTTCTTATTTACGTTCAGCTTATAGAGCACTTTGTTCCTGCTGTCTTTTACCGTAACGGTAATTTTTACATCCCGTGTGCCGGCTTCCCGCGCAATCCGGTCTGTCACATAGCCGTTTAAATCCAGCATGGAACCTGTTGCAGATAATACGCCCTGCATGGTCAGATTTGCAGATGCTTTGACCAGCTGATTCCTGCTGTCTTTTACGGTTGTTACGACGGATTTTGTCCTGCTGAGTGTAAATGTGGATTTTTCCACTGTCTGTATTACAGCCCCGGTGCTGGCTATTTTCTTTACCACGATTCTGGAAATCAGATTCCCATCAGCATCCGGCTTCGCGGAACGGATTGTTGCATATGCAGAACCATCCGAAGCAGTTTCTGTGACACTTTTCACGGTTTCCCCGTTTGGCGCAGTTTCTGTAACGGTTTCTGTCTTTGTGCCATTCGCATGCGTTTCTGTAACTGTTTTTATCCGGGAACCGTCGTTTTGCGTCTTTGTTATGGTCTCTGTCTTTGTGCCATCCCTGCGGGTTTCCGTTACGGTTTCTGTCTTTGTGCCATCTGCGGATGTCTGTCTGGATGTTTCTATAACCGTGCCGTCTGGTTTTGTTTCTGTTTGATGCGAATCCGCAGGATGCGTGCTGTTTCCAGTCCCGGAGCTGCTGCCAGGATTGCCGCTGCCGGAGCTGCCGCCTGTGCCATTGCCTGAACCGCCGCCTGTGCCACTGCCAGAACCGCCGGAGCTGCTGCCGCTTCCATTCCCGGAACTGCTGCCAGGATTGCCACCGCTTCCATTCCCGGAACTATTACCTGTATTGCCGTCGCCGCTGCCAGAACCAGTATTTCCTGTACCTTCTCCCGGCTTACTGCCCGAATCGCCTGTACTGCCGCTGCCCGGCTTATTACTTCCTGAATCACCACTGCCCGGTTTATCGCCGCTGCCGCCATCGCCACCTGGATTGCCGCCGGAACCGTCACCGCCCGGATTGCTTCCAGTTCCATCGCCGCCCGGATTACCGCCTGTTCCATCGCCGTCTGTTCCATCGCCGCCCGGATTGCCATTCTCGTCTTCATGCACAATAATATCCGTCGAAAGATAAGCCGTATTCCCCGCCAGGTCAGTCAGCCTGGCATATACGATATTGGAACGGTTTTTCGTAATCCGCGCTTCGCCTGTTAAAACCGTCCACGCTTCCTGCGGTTTGTGTTCCAGCTGTTCGATTCCATCGCTGCCTTCATATTTTTCATTTTCATCTGTAATTATATATTCTATCTTTCCGCCATCCATGCCGGAAGCCGCATCCTGCGCTTGAATCGTTACAATATCTTCGGTACGTGTATACAGCCCGAACGTAATGGTTTCCAAAAAACGGTCCCATCTGCTGCCTGCAACCGTAATGCTGCCTGCTGGCGCAACGGTATCGCGGTTTACCGTTATCTGTTTTTCTCTGGAAATATATCCGGTTGCTGTTTCTTTCAGATAGTACCGGTATGGCCCCTGACGGTCCTGTGTCACCACAATCTGCGGATTCCACACCTTTTTATCTGCCGAAATCAGATAGCCCTGCGGCGGCAGAATGGTTACATCCCCATGATACCAGCCGCCTGTGCCTTCGCTGGCATAGTCTAAAACTGCATCCGCTGCATCGCAGTTTTCCACTGTTACCGGAGCCTTCCATACAGCACCTGTGTAATTTTCACTCTCAGCCAGTTCTGCTTTTAACAGATACCTGCCTGTTTCCACGGGCAGCCCCTGCATCTGGTTTCCGCTGTCACCGTCATCACCCTCATACCAGGAAAAACTCAGATAATCCAGCGGATTCCAGCCATCTGCACCAATCTGGCCCGTAACCTCAAACTGGGAAGCTTCCGGTGCCGGAACCGGCTCACCCGTATATTTATAATCCGTCTTATAATCTTTATTCGCTATCGATACCTGCCTTCGCGCAACGGTAATTTCCACAACGCCTGTCTGCACATCATAAATATCCATATCATCCGGCGTAAATATCCACGCAATCTGTGATGTCCCTGCCTTTGGCATGGCATCCGGCTCTTTCACTTCCAGCCGGCCCGGTACAGCATCCTGTGTCCCTTCTGCAACAAACTGCGTATTTGCAAAAACCACTCTGGAAAGCGTATCTCCATAAGTCAGGCTGTTTCCAGGTGCCAGCGAAATTTCCCCTGCCGGGACTGCCTGCAGCTTATCCGTCAGCGAAATCCTTATTTCATACACAAGCGGTTCATAATTCGCCGTATTTATTGTAATGGCAATCACCGCACTGCTGCCTGGTGCCGGTGCTGCTGCTATCTGGTAAGACAGCACGCCGTCATCCGATACGGCATACTGTGTCACAATGTCCGGATTGCTGCCACTGACTGCCGGCTCATAACTGCTGACTGTACCGGCGTCTTCCGGAAGCTTTTCCCTGATACTGACCTGCACCGGATGTTCTCCGCTTCCGGCAGTATACGGATAATTTTTCTGCTCCGGGCTTCCGTCCAATGCTTCTGCAGGCTTTTTGCGAACGGTAAATGTCCCCTTCTGGAAGGCTGCCTTATAATTCGGATTCCCGCATTCACCTGTAATCTGATACGTGCCCGGCGGCAGCGCCTGTCCCTGCGGCATATCTGCATCTGCTTTCAGTTTCAGCACGATTTGCAAATCTTCCAGCGTATCTTCTCCCGCCAGCTGCGAATCCTCTGCCAGCTGGAAGGTAAATTCCGGGTCCGGCTGGCCATAAACCTCAGACACATCCTGAATGGTTATATCAACCGGCCTTGGCGCAATTTCTGCCACAGCCTGCGTTACATAAACCTCATAGGCATCTGTATCATCCGGTACAAATTCAATCTGATAGCCGCCTTCCTCTCCCGGCTTGGGCATGTCATCCTGATTTTCTGAAATCTTCCAGGAACCCGGTACCGTGCTCTCTCCTGCATCCGGTGCAAAAGACAGCTGCATTTGTGAAACCTTCTGCCCGTAAATGCCTGTAATAACCGGAATCTGCGTTTCATCAAAAACCAGCATCTGTTTTCTGGTCGTAAAATCTGCCTGTGCAATATCCGAAATATTTCCAGCTTTGTCTGCCGCAATCACATAAAAACAGTACTGCGTATTGCATTCGAGTCCGTCTGTTTTTGCAGCAGCAGGTGAAGGACTAAGTGCCAGCTCTTTCACCCCATCCAGCGGCACATACGATTCTGCCTTTACCGCAAAATCATCCATGCCCTGCGGCGCAGCTTCTCCTGCTTTTTTTACCAGATAAAATCCGGCAGCATTTTCACTCGCACTGACCGTAAACGCAGCAGATGTATCAGCCATGCTGTCCGCATCGGCCAGAACAGAAAGTGATGGAGCTTCTGTATCATGAATGATTCCCTGCGAGCTGATATATTCACTGCGGTTTCCCGCCCGGTCAGCAGCATAGGCATAAATAACCGATGCCTGATTTTCAGCAGCCGCAAACCTGCCGTTTTCTGTCTTCTGAAAATCTCCTGCCTGGTCTTTTGCATCCAGCTGTTCTTTTGTGAGTGTAGGTGCGGTGCTTTCCTGCGTGCCTTGCGGATTGTCTATGTAATAATAATATTCCGCAACCCCGGAAAGGCTGTCGCTTGCTGTTACCGACACCTGATTCTGTTTATAATACCCAAACGTAATCGTCTCCAGAAGTGTTTTCCACCATTCCGTACTTTCTTCGATATGTATGCCATCCCCGCTGCCGCTAAAATCTGGCGCTGTCCGGTCAATATACGCATACACAGACTGTGGCTGTGTACAGAGTGCGCCAGATTCTGCCTGTTTCAGATAATAGACAATTTCCGTCTGCTTTTTATGCTCCCCGCTTTCTGCCGGATTTTCCACGTTCCAGTCCATGCTCTGCGCAAACTGCCCGTCCAGTGCTGCGGCAATCAGAAATCCTTCCGGTGCCGTCAGCACCACAGACTGCTTCCAGTCCGATTCATCTGTCCCGCCGGATAATATGGCTGGCGTGCCTTCCTGTGGCGTAAACTCCCTGATTTCAAACGATGCCTGAATGTCCAGTTCTGCGGCATCTTTCAGGTTTCTGTTTCCAGATACGGTTACAAAAAGATGATAAATACCCGGGTCTGTGGGTTCATCTGCAAACCCGTTTTCCCCGTCTTTTTTGTATGTTACGGAAATCTCGCCTGCTTCCAGGCTGCCGGCAATGCCTGTGCCAGTCACAGATGCCAGGTGCGGGCTGCCAGTGTAAAATACGCTTCCGTCTCCTGGCAGCTTTGCATGAAACATTTCAGATGTTAACGCTGCTTTTTCAATCGTAACCAGAATGGCTGTCCGTGCCGGTTCATAGCCGTCTGCGGAAATTTCCACTGCCAGCGTATATGTTCCTGCATTGGATGGAGCATTTTTTAACAGGCTGTTTTCCAAATCTGCCTGATTTCCAGTCTGGTCTCCTTTATGCCAGCTGTACTGAAAGTTCCAGCTTACGGTTTCCGGTATGCTGCCGCCGGAACCTGCATCGGTGCTTTGTATGGAAAAATTATCCAGCACCGGTTCAGGAACCGGACTGCCACTGTAAGTACAGGCTGTGGGATAGCCGCCGTCTGCTTCGCTTTTGTTTGCCAGTGATACGGTGCTGCTGGCTGGCAGCGTATAGTTTTGTTCAGCTAAGGACAGTATGTTCTGCGGATAAAGCTTTTTGGTTTCTTCATCATAAGTGTATGTCGTATCATTCCAGCCTGCGTCATCAAAGCGGAATGTATACTGGCCGTTTCCACTGCTTTTGCAGCCTGCCAGAAACAGCTTGTCCGGATAACCCACCGTCCCCTCATCACAGTTTGTCACATCCACAAGATAGCTTCTGCCATCATCCATAGCCACAAGGTTCCACATATGAGGCCCGCCGCCTGTCGCGGTACTCATCATTCCAGAAGCGAGATAACATTTTATCTGGCTGCTGTAAAACTGGCTTAATTCACATAAATATGCAAATGCCTTGGAATAGCCCTCGCATACCACCTGAGTCGCCGGGTCGCCATCAAAGACATATACAAGCTGCCATGGGTCGCCATACGCCATCCCGCCGCCAGCAGCTGCATCATTATATTCATTCAGCGCACATATTTCATCCTTATATGCTTTCAGCTTTTCGTAATCTGCCAGGCCTGCATTCTCACTGACAATTTTCCGCGCATTCTCCTTCGCTTCTCTTGCGCGGCGGATGCCGTCCGCATTCACGCAATAATATCTGCCCGATGACGGAGCTGTTGTTTTATCCGCATATGCCTGGGCTGCAGGAAATTTCATCACGAAGGATTCTGCCGTATAGACGCCGTCCTGCTGGGAAATGCCGTAGCTAAAGCTTATGCCCGCTGTTTTATCACACCAGTACAATTCAAACGGACAGTCCGCAAGAATCAGGTAAACCTGTTTTAACCTGAAATCTGCCAGCTTTTCATCCAGCTGCTGCCTGGAATCAGCCGTCAGCTTCACACCTGTATCAGCAAAATTTATCTGTGTACTGGTTTCATTTCCTTCTGCAATCTGGGTGATTTTTGTTTTTAAATGCTTATAAAACTTTTTTTCATCCTCATTCAGAAGCTGAAATTGTTCTTCCAGGTCCAAAGACGCGGGCATCTGCCCGTAGTCCCCGTAAAAAAGCTTGCCAAGATAGCCTTCGAACAGCGCATCATTATCCAGCCCGAATGTATCTTCCACAGAAACTGTTTCTGTAAAAACGGTACTTTCTGTTTTGCTGCTTTCCTCCAGCTGTGAGACTGCTGACGCTCCGCCTGCCCCATCTGCATGGATATCATCTGCTTCCGGTATTTCAGTTTTTTCCAGCCCGCCGCCATCTTCCGGCTCGCCTGCTTCCTGCGGCGTGCTTCCCTCATCCTGAATGCTGTCTGCTGCTGTCTGCGCATCCGCATCCAGTGGCATTTCCCCTTCAGGCCCATTCGGCCCGCCAGGCTCCGCCAGTCCTTCCTGACCGGATAAGCTGACGGCTTTCAGTTTCAGGGAATACCAGTTTGCTCCACCGGCAAGCAGTGCGGCTGTTAACGTTACTGCACATCCCCTTTTCAGGTATTTGACCCATCTCATACTGACTCTCTCCCCTCCTGTTTTTCATAACCTCGTCATTTAGCAATTACCTTTTCAGCATTCTGATGCCTGTCATTTCTGTGTATTTTCGAGCATCCTGTACAGCTGGCTGGTAATATTTTCATTATACCCCCCCCCAGACTGTCCGAAAACTTGATTTTCAGGCATAAATTTAGCCCCTTTCTT
>OFHA01001796.1_pt1 | contig 13720 bp, 6 predicted proteins | sample 1521891 | NCBI WGS metagenome assembly OFHA01 (sample SAMEA3504089, study PRJEB24116) | mouse gut metagenome | biome: mouse gut; feature: mouse-associated habitat; material: faeces | place: Denmark | collected 2011
GCCGGATATATCCGTTTTTCAGCATACTGTTCCGGAAGGCTGTTTTTTATGGCTGAAATCCACAGTCGAGAAACTGCGGTCTGCCTCGGGGGGCTGGACAGGATACAGTAAACCCGCGGGAATCCTTTCGGATTTTGGCTCCGCGGGTTTACCTTCTCATCCCGGATCAGCTCCGGAAAAGGTTTAGATTCAGTTCCCTGATGATGGATTGAAGCGCCGCCTGCCCCTTGACGGTATTCCCTGCGGGATCCAGGGGAGGCGAAAAAGCCGCCATGGCCAGCTTGCCGGGAGCTACGGCCACCAGGCCGCCTCCCACGCCGGACTTGGCCGGAAGGCCGGCCTTGTACATCCAGTCCCCTGTGGAATCATAAAGGCCTGACATGCACATTTCCGCCAAAATGGGGGGAACGTTCTCCTCTTTCACCACCCGCTTCTTGCTGACGGGATTGACCCCGCCGTTGGCGTAGCAGGCGCCCATCAGGGCCAGCTGGGAAGCGGTGATATTCAGGGAACACATGCGTGTGTACAAATCCACAATCATGGGCGGCGTATTGTAAAAATAGCCGTAGCTGTCCAGCAGCCAGGCAATGCCGCGGTTGTGCTGGTTGGTAGCGCTTTCCGACTTGTAAATCTCCTGGTTCACGGTCAGGGCCGTGTTGGCGAAGTTATTGAAATTATGGATCATGTTTCCCCATATTTCATCGGAATCCGAACCGTTGACCAGGCTGACCGTCGCCATGGCCCCTGCGTTGACCAGGGGATTGAGGGGTTTGCCGCCGTGCAGCTCAATGGCCATTACGGAATTGAAGGGTTCCCCGGTGGGGTCCGCTCCGATTTTCGCGCGCAGCTGCTTCATGCCGATCAGATCCATGACATAAGCCAGGTTGAATGCTTTGGAAATGGATTCAATGGCAAAGGGCGCGTCCGCGGAGCCTGCGGTCAGCAGGTCTCCGTTGACGGTGACCACGGCAATCGCCAGCAGGTCGGAAGGCACCTGGGCCAGGGCGGGAATGTACGAGGCGTTTTTGCCTCCCTGGACGGTTTTGGCGTAGGCGTATGCGTTATCCAGGGCCGTCCGGATCTGTTCATTGGAAGGAATGTTACTCATGGGATATGGAGTGGCTAGGGGTTGCTGCGGAATGGGAATCATTGTTTTTCTCCCATCCGAAGGGTTCAAAGGCGTCTTCGGGATCCACCGGCCGTTTCCAGGAGGGTTTGGCCATGGCATGGATGATGAAGGGAATACCCGCGAAAATGAAGGTGCCCACCACCAGAAGGAGAATGTACATGGTACTGCTGCCTACGGTAATTTGGTTAGGCGGGATGAAGCTCACCAGGAAAGCCGCCAGGCTGGCCAGGAAGCCGAGCCCTCCGACAATCCACATGCCGAAGGTTTTGCCGCCGGGAATGCGGAAAGTACGGGGCGTATTCGGTTCCCGGTAGCGCAGGTAAATGCCTGACGCGAACATCAGCATGTACATGATGAGGTACAGAATGATGGTCAGCTGGGAAATAATCTGGTAGGCGGATTGCACGGAAGGCATGATCACAAACATGATGGAAAGCAGGGTGACGATTCCCCCCTGGATAAAAAGGATGCCCATCTGGACGTTGTTCTTGTTCCGCTTCTGCATGACGGGCGGAAGGTTGCCGGCCAGTCCCACCTGGTACAGGCCTTTTGAGGGGCCTCCCACCCATGCGGTTACCTGGGCCAGAACGCCTACGGCCAGCGCAAGCGCCAGAATCCAGTTCATCCAGCCGAGGCCGAAGAAGCTGAAGTAGCTGTCATAAGTAATCAGCAGGCTCTGCACCAGATTAATCTGGGAATTGGGAATGATGAAGCCGATGGCCAGCGTGCCCAGAACGAAAATAAGCACCGTAATGATGGCGGAAATCAGAATGGCCAGCGGATAATTGCGTCCGGGATTATTCACATCCTTCACATGCACGGCGGACATTTCCATCCCCGCGTAAAACAGGAAGATGCTGGCTGCCAGAACGAGGTTGTTGAAATTGCTCATGTCCGGCACCAGCTTGTCCCAGCTCATATCCAGCAGGATCGGGTTGCCGCCGGCCCAATAGCCCAGGCCCAGCAGGATCAGGATGGCTCCGGGAATAATGGTTCCGATGATGGTTCCCCATTTGGTGACGCCTGCGGAAGTCTTCATGCCGCGCAGATTAAGCAGGGTGGCCGCCCAGTACACGCACAGCACCACGATGAGAACATACCATTTATTGGCGGCAAGCGCTTCATCCCATCTTTGTCCGGGCCCCATGAAAGCCAGGGAAACGGCGGCGAATGTCAGAACGGTAGGGAACCAGATGGTACTCTCAATCCATTGCAGCCAGATGGCCAGGAACCCCCACTTTTTCCCGAATGCCTCGCCTACCCAGCGGTAAACGCCGCCCTTTTGGGGCCATCCGGTAGTAAGCTCCGCGGCGACCAGGGAAACAGGCACCAGAAAGAATACCGCGGCGAAAATGTAATAAAAAACGGAACTCAGTCCGTAAGTGCTTTCCGCAGGCATGCCGCGCAGGCTGACAATGGCGGAAACGTTGATCATGGCGAGAGTGAATACTCCCATGCGGAGGACGGATTTTACCGCCGGAGCGTTATTGGTTGTTGCGGGACCTGTTGGAGCAGCCCCTGGTTGAGTCGTATTATTCATTGGTTTATTCCGGGTTGAGAATTGGGACGGCGTAAAGAAAGTGCCGACACCGGCCTTATCTGGACGACCAGGCGGGAGACCCTTTCGTTGAAGGGATGATGCAGATAGAACCGCCGGAGTTTGTCTTAATGGAGGCCGGGAAATTTTTAGACCTTCCGGATGGGATATCCTGGCCGGGAGTGAATGGCCGGGAGTTGGGAAACGCGTCAACACATGGTTATCCCTTATGAATTTTCAAGAAAGATATATATTTTATAAAATGTTAATTGATAGAAATTTATTCTTGTTAATAACAATTATTCAAAAATAAATCCTTGTTCTGTTTTATTTCCTGAAATAGATAAGAATAATAAATACGGGGAAGCATTGGCTTCCCGATATTTGTTCCTTAATATCTAACTATTTGGATTTCATGAAAAAACGGCAGTTTCAGCATCATGTGGATTCTTTGCCTGATAATGCTCTCTCAGTGTCCGGAGGTGGGCCGGCTCCGTTTGACAAGGAGGCCGGGGCGTTTAGCGGCAGCTGGGACTGGGGGATTATTGTTGATCCGCTCGGTCCGGGGGAAACGGCGGAGTGCCGTTTAATGCTGGGGGTAGATGATAACGGAACTCTGACCGTTGACGGTGAAGGAATTTTCATTCCAGGGGAGGGTAAATACCATGGAGGCACTTATAGGGAAAAAAGCTTGAGCTTTCCCATTGAACCGGGACCGCACCGTGTACACATGACTTATGAGAACGTTGCTGTTCCTCCTGAATGGACTAATCTCGCCATCCTTAATTATTCCATTGAAGTCATGGTCTCGGATGGCACCTCTTCATCCTCCTATCAGCCGGATGAAGGTTATCCGGAACCTGTGAGTACGGAAGATGAGGGAGAAGACGTGCCGTGTGAATGTGGGGGGGACGGCAATGGCTCTCAGAGCAATTCCGGTTTTCCCTGTCCGGAGGAAGACAACGGTGAAGGGGATAACGGTGAAGACGAGGCCCCCTGTACCTGTGAAAACAATGAGGGCGGCAGCAGCAGCTCTTCGGCGCACGGCGTGCGCGGTTCCTCCACCCTTTATGGCTCGTCGGCTGCCGGCAGGCGCGTGGTCGCCCGGACGCTCAAGACGGAAATGGTCTGGCGTACCAATTTTGGCTCTTTCCGGGGCATGACGGGGTTGCCGCAGGGGTTGCTGGACATAGTAGGGTACACATTTTCGTCTGAACTCTGGTCCCCTCGTGCGCTCCATTACTGGCATCCGATGACTCATGAAATCATTTCGGCGCCGCTATCGGGAATTGGAGCGAATACCGCTTTCCAAATCAGGAGCGGGGGAACTGACATTAATTACTACTGCTACGCGGATGGTGGCGGCAGCGGGGTTGACAGTGTTGCCCCCATTGCGGGATCCGCCAAGCGCGGAGGGTCTGCGTGGTTCGGGAGGAGGTCCGCTTCTTCAGCAAAGGCGGGAGAATTCTGCCTCCGTATCCGTTCAACCGCGGGTAATACTGTTAACTATACCGCAGGTGCTGCCTCTTCCTTGAAATACGCCACCGGCTACACCGCTAAAAATGGCGCGTCCTACACAAGAGAAGAATTTGACGGAAAGCTGGATATCGTGCGGGCTTCGGATGGAAGCATTCGGCAGATATGGAACCTGTGGGATGGGCTTGCCAACATCGAAAATGTCACGGAATCCGGATATCGCATCGCCCTTTACCTCCCCGAACAGGTGGATGGGAAAAACAGCTCCACCGGCCTTTATCCCGTTACGGGCGACCCATTTAAAACATTCACGATCACCGGGGACGCGGCAGCGGGCAGGCTTGCCGTCACCGAACAAGCCGCCGGGCGCGCGCCCTTCACCACCCGCTACTGGCAGGGAACTGACGGAGCATGGAACATGTCTCAGGGGGAAGGAGAAGATTCCATCTTCACTCTGAAGGAAAAGCAGATTGTCTCTCCCGGAACGTGGAAACTCATCACTACCATCCAGAGAGGGGAAAACGGTATCCCTATCTCCCGTGTCTGTGAGACTTATGCCGTCACCCGCAATGGCAATTTGTGCACCAGCCGTATTGAAGGTTACGGAACGGATTACGCCCGGGAGACGACCTACGAGTACACAGGCATGGGAAAAATCGCGAAGGAAACTGCTCCTGACGGAAGTGTCAAAACATGGGCGTACGACCGTTTTGGGCGTGAAATCGTGTCCAGTGTCCCCTGGGCGGAAGCTGGAGATAAAGTCACTTACACCACTTATCGGGATCAGACGCAGGCGGATCCGGATATTCTCACCCAATGGGTGACGTTGACGGCTACTGCGGCGGAACTCTGGCGAACGGATTATACTTACATTGAGGAAAATTATGTGCGGCGCGTGGAAAAACGCACCACCGCATTGGGAGAAGAAAATGTACGGCTGGAAGTGAAGGAATCCTGGCTTGGCACGGCTCCCAATGTTTATGCCCGCGGACGCTTGAAAATGAAACAGGGCATGGGTGGAATTCAGACGCATTACGCTTATGAAGAGACGGACCAGTACGGAGCCCTTTACAAGGTGACTGCGGAAACGCGGATAGCGGGTGCGTGCGTGCCCGGCCTGAGTTCACGGAAGGTTACTTACGTCTCCGGCCAGGGCAATAACATGCGTTATGAGCAATACGTACAGCTTGCCGATGGTGTTTGGTCAATGACGGATGCGTCTTCTTATGAATATGATGTTGAGAACCGTTGGGTAAAGCGCACCCGCGCCAATGGACGCGTTTACGAGCGCATGATGACCTGTTGCGGCCCTTTATGGGAAAGGGATGAGAATGGCGTGACGACTTCCTATTCCTACAATACGGCCCGCCAGCTGACAGAAACCATCCGTTCAGCCATTGCAGACGGGGAAACCATGATCACTCCGGAAACCATCACGAGTTACACTCGTGATGCCCTCGGTAAAATTACCTCCCTGCGCAGGGATACAGGCCCAATGACGACGGTGGAAAGCCGGGAATACGATTTGCTGGGGCGTCTGGTAAAAGAAACCGATATTCTGGGGCGCACCACCGTTCGCTCCTATAGCGGGGATGGACTGGTAGAAACTGTTACCACCCCCGCTGGCGCTACCCTCATCACCCGGAAAAGTGCTTCCGGAACAATATTGCGGCGTTACGGCACCGGGCAGCAGGATATCCTCTATACTGTTGAGGTCACGGAAGAAGGGATCCGCACGACGGAGGCTGTGCCGGGCGGGGAGGGGGACGATCCCCGCGTCGTGACGGGAAGCTCCACCGTCAACGGCTTTGGCGACCTTGTACGGATCGCTGCCGCCAATACCTTGAATGGGGAAAACGTGCGCACGCTTGCATACGATGACAAGGGGCGCCTCATCAGGGAACAGCTGGCGGATATGGCGCCCGCCCTCTACGCGTATGATGCTTTTGGGAACAGGACCAGGGCAATCGTTGCCCTGGAGGATGACCCGACCATCCTGAACTCCCGCATTACTGACTATGCTTATGTGACTGAGAGCCGTGAAGACGGAGTCTATAGTCTTGTTTCCATAACAAGCTATACTTCCTCAGGTACTCCTGTTCTTCAAAAGCGGGCGACCTTGCTCTCTGCCCTGAGCCCTGTCCTTGCCGGCAAAACCGTCATGACGGATTCCCGCGGCCATGATGCCGTGGAATGGATGGAATATGGCGGCGGTTCTGTTCGCCTGCGGAAGAAAACCGTGCCCGGCGTCGAGAGCGTCTTCCTCACGCGCATCGTGGACGGATTCACGACGGCGGTTACGGGATTTGACGGTGCAACTGTCCTTCGGCGGCGCACCTATACGGAAACGGGCATCACCTACGCGGACACAGATGTGCGCGGGAATGTCTTTACCTCCGTCTGCGACATCGCCGGCCGCATCATCTCCGGCACGGATGCCGCGGGCAACACGACCACTTACGCTTATGGCCAGCCTTTTGATCTGCCTACCTGCGTTACCAATGCTCTTGGCAAAACGGCCTGTTCTTTCTATGACATCCGGGGCCGCAAGGAAGCCGAATGGGGGACAGCCGTACAGCCCGCCGTATATGCTTATGACGCCGCCGGCCATATGGTGAGCCTTTCCACCTTCCGTGTTCCCGGAGATGTCATTACCACTGATCCCCGCCTCCGGACGGATGGGGACATCACCACATGGACGTATGATATCGCTACGGGGCTGGTTATCCGCAAAACCTATGCCGACGCCACCCATGTGGATACCGTTTACGATGCGCTCAACCGCGTTGCCGCTACGACGGACGCGCGAGGAACCGTTGCCTCGCGCTCCTACGCCCCCCTTACTGGGGAGCTCGTTTCCATTACCTTTAATGACGACGGTTTTACCCCCTCCATCAGCAGCCTCTACAATCATCTGGGGCAGCTGACGCAGATTGACGACGCTTCCGGAACGCGCATGTTCACGTACAACCAGTATAACGAACAGGAAACGGAAACGACGGCTGGCCTTGCGGCAAGCGTCTTAACCCTCCGCCGTGACGGAGTGGGGAGGCCTGCGGGCTACTGTCTGGATTATGCGGGCGCCCCCGCCTTGCAGACGGCATGGGCCTATGGCGCCTACGGAAGGCTATCCTCCGTTTCGCTGAACGCCGTCGGGAAGCCCTTCACCTATGGCTACAATGAGGAAACCGGCCTGCTGGACACTCTTGATTACCCCAACACCCTGAAACGGTGGCGCACTTTGGAAGAAAAGCGCGACCTCCCGGTGAAGATTGACTACCTGCGCCCCGGCAGCGCCAACTACCCGGCTAAAACCGACTACTCTTACGACATACTGGGGCGCCCGGTCACGAAGAAAGACTACTTTAACGCGCCTGCACCCGACCTGACGCACACCTACGCCTACGATGACAGGAATGAACTTGTGAGCGATGCGATGAGCCGGGGCGGCACATACAGCTACTCCTACGATAACATCGGCAACCGCAAAACGTCCCTGGAGGGAACGGATTCCCTTCCCACTACATACGTTGCCAACCGGGTCAATCAATATACGGATATCACCGAAGGTGAGGAGGCTCCTTTTGTGCCGAATTATGACGCCGACGGCAACCAGACGAAGCTCCGGACCGCCACCGGGGAATGGGAAGCCTCCTACAACGCGTTGAATCAGGCGGTCAGCTTCATACAGGGGGACAGGCGTATTGAATGCGTATACGATTATCTGAACAGGCGGGTTGAAAAATCCGTCTATGAGGGAGAATCGCTTATGTCAAGGAAACGGTTCATCTATCACGGGTACCTGCAAATCGCGGAACTGGATGCCACGGAGGTTTTGGAGTCTGTGGCGCCCGTCCTGCGTAAAACGTACCTGTGGGATCCGCAGGAACCGGTGGCCACGCGCATTTTGGCCATGGGCGTCTTTGATGAAACGGGAGCCTACGTGGAAGATCTTTACTACACGCATGACGCATTGAAGAACACGACGGCGCTCTTCGGCATCAAGGCGGGGCGCCGAGCCTTGTACGAATACGGCCCGTACGGCTCTGCCGTGAAGATGGAAGGAAATGCGGCGGAGTTGAATCCGTTCCGGTTCTCCAGCGAGTATGCTGATGACGAGCTGGGGTTGGTTTACTACAATTACCGCTATTATAATCCCCAAAATGGTAGGTGGATCAGCAGAGATCCTATGACAGAAAAAGAGAGCTGTCTTTTGTATGGATATGTTAATAATATGCCTACCTTATATTCTGACGAATTAGGATTAGCGCGTACAATAACTACAAATAAGGATGATTGTTCGATCAATGTGAGTCTGAATATCGTGATATATCCGAAAGGTGGAGATTCAATTAATAATATAGAAATGCGTACTACAGCACAGCGAATAAAACAATCGATTGAAAGCAATTGGAATGGATATGAGAAAGGATGCTGTGTAGTTAATGTGACAGCGGATGTGTCTGTTCAGAGCAGGAAAAGCAGATGGCTTTATAGATTTCTCAATAGTGATGAGAATAATATAGAAATAACATCAGATTCATCTCATCGTTCATATGTTAACGGAGTTGGAGGCAGATATGGAGTATGGGGTTCTCAGGCCGTCCCATGGGTTTATGCGCATGAAGCCGGCCATCTTATGGGGCTTTCTGACGATTATCAAGATGTCGCCAATTCAGATGGCTCCTTAACTTCCGTTCCTAACGCGGGACATGAAGGACATATAATGGGGGAATATGGAGGAAAAGCCAATCAACATGAAATAGATGCTATTTTAAAAAATATCGAATGTCCATGCGATGAAAATCAATAAATATATTCCAGGAGTTTTGCTCATTTTGTTTTCCATATTATGGAACAACTGTGCAATATCTGAAAAAAATACAAACTGTGCAATATCTGAAAAAAATAAAAATCGGTATATGAAACCGAATAAGATTATATTGAAAGATTTTAATAAAGAAATTCAAGTCTTTGTAACATCTTACCATTCCACCCAGAGAACACGACAAGAAATTATACTTAAAGAAAATCAGCATATAAAATTCTTTGGCATTGATTTTGTCCTCCGTAAAGGTATTTTACACGCGAAACGAGATAAAGAAGAAAAGGTTTTCCTTTCTCCTGGATCATATTATATAGACATATCTCCTATAGATGGGACATGGGTGTCGGGTAAAGTACATACTCCTTTTGAGGGGAAATATCATCCCAAACAATAATTGGCATGAATGTAAATTTATGCCAATTGTTTAATTGAGTAGACATGCTCAATATTTTTTTTCTGATTCAGTTATTTAATTTCGGAATTATGTGGAATAATCTTGCTGTAAGATTTCTAGAATATTCTTGATGTTGATATTCAGTAAATTGCTTCGATAAAAAATCGGGAAGGTCAACGAAACAAGGCTAAAGTAAATAATGCCGATAAATTATTTACAATGAAAAAGAAAATATGGATTGTAATAGGAATAGCCGCTCTTTACTTCATTTATTTACCGCTCTCCCTCATCTGGTCGGCCATAGATACGGGAAACGGTATGGAGAGGAGTGTAACTCTGTTGAAAACAGTGAAAAAGGATTTGGAACTCCATAAGATATTTGCCCGGCATGGAATGAAATTAATAGGCGATGGAGCTTCCTGGAGAGGTAAAACTTGTCAGATTTGTTTCGTTGTTGAAGACGGAACGAATGCCCGGATTCCTCCGGAAGTTGAGGAGTATCTGTTAAACAATCCTAACCTCGTGAAAGGCTGCCGTATCGAAGTACAAATCATGGCACCTCCAAATAATGGTTATCCTTACACTACTTATTGCGAAAAAATATATTTTCCTTGGAGACTTTTCTATTAAATAAATGGGGAATTATTTTCCCTATTTCTGCGGAAATCGCTCTGCTTGTTTTATCTTTTTCTAATTCTTGATGGAGGGAGCCAGATTCTCATCGTTGCCGACCGACTTTCTGCGGCAGTTGATGAACGAAGCGTTATAAGATTATTTTAAGCATGTGCCATCATTGATCCTGTTTCCTATAGTTTGTGTAACGCTATTCGACAAAAACATTCGCTTTTCTGTCTACAATGAGGCGGAAACCCATATGAAAGAGTTGTACTATACACACGACACGTTCAAGAACACGAACGCTCTATCTGGGGAATCGTTCAGGACAGTGTGCTTTGCACGAATACGCTTCTTATGGTCAGTCTGGCCGTCAAGAGAGAATAGAACGTGGCAGGAATGAAACTGTCGCTGATTCTTCAGCGAATATTCGAATGCTTAAATGAGGAAACCTGATTTGCGTTATATCATTCCGCGTATGACAGATGGCGTCAGGTTCTTGATACGGTGATCATTAAGTCCGCCTGTGTCCCGGAGGATAAATACTGAATCATTAAGCAATAATACAGGATGCGCCTGTGATAACCGGCAACGTCTGCAATGTTGACGGAGGCCGCCTTTCGACAACATTTCCATGAAATGCATGGAGGAGGGTCGTTCGGTGGGCCTCACCAGAGCAGATGAAAATGTTTCCTGGAACGGTGTTGCAATAGGGGGGGACAGGTTTTTCTGTACGAACCATAATATAAAACCCGCACATCATCAACATTTGTGCGGGCCTTTTGCTATAAAAAGTTGGAGCGGATGATGGGATTCGAACCCACGACATCAACCTTGGCAAGGTTGCGCTCTACCCCTGAGCTACATCCGCTTGGAACGATTGGAGCCTTATGGCGTCCGTGTGCCAAGAGTATATAAGATTTTTCTGTCTTGGCAAGATTTTTTTAGAGAAAAATCCTGTTTTGCCGACATGTGTGCGTCGTTGCCGGCGTATGGGGCAGGAGAGGGGAGGATTCTGCCCTGTGGGGTATGCTGCTCCGTTTCTTGTTCATGCCGTTTTTGGGGAAAGTGGAGAGGCGTAAAAAACGGGATTGTTCCGAAAAGGCCCGTTTTGCCTGTCTTGGAACAATCCCGTTGAAAGGGGGTGTCAGGGTTCAGTAGCTTCTGGCCCAGAGAACACGGCGTTTCGTCATGCGTCCGGTGAGGATGCAGGGTGCCGGCTCGCCGCGGCCCAGCTCGCCGAGCGGGATGCAGCGGATGGAAATGCGCAGCCGTTTAGCCAGTTCTTCTTCTTCTTCCGGAGACCCGTCCCACGGCACCTGGAGCCAGTCTGCATCTCCCTCTCCGGAGAAGTTTTCTTCCAATTCCCGCAGAGTGGAGGCGGGGCGGATATGGGAGTCCCGGAAGGCAATGGCCCGCTGAAGCAGGGTGTCCTGGATGCTTTGGAGAATATCCGCAGCGGTATCGATCAGTTCCGTTTCCGGGACGAAGGATTTTTCATTGGCGGGCCGGTCGCGCCGCTGAAGGCAGACGGAGCCTTTTTCCAGGTCCCGGGGGCCTATTTCCAGACGCACGGGCACGCCTTTTTTCACCCATTCCCATTTCTTGGCGCCGCCGCCCAGGTCGCGCCTGTCCACCAGCACGCGCAGCGGCTGGCCGTGGAAGGTTTTGGTGCGGAGGGTGCGCGCCAGTTCCTCGCAGTGGTCCAGAATGGCCTGGCGGCTTTCTTCCTTGGGCGTGACGGGAATGATGACGATTTGCTGGGGAGCGACGCGGGGCGGGCAGACGAGTCCGTCGTCGTCGGAGTGCATCATGATGAGCGCTCCGATCATGCGGGTGGAAACGCCCCAGGAGCTTGTCCATGCGAATTGCTGGGTGTTGTCCCTTCCGGCGAAGCAGATGTTCTGGGATTTGGAGAAGTTCTGCCCCAGGAAGTGGGAGGTCCCTGCCTGGATGGCCTTGCGGTCCTGCACCATGGCTTCCACCGTGTAGGTTTGTTCCGCGCCGGGGAAGCGTTCCGCCTCCGTCTTTTCCCCTGGAATGGTGGGGATGGCGAGCACGTCCCGCTGGAATTCTTCATAAACCTTGTGCATGGTGAGGGTTTCCTCAATGGCTTCCTCGCGGGTTTCATGGGCCGTATGCCCTTCCTGCCACAGGAATTCCGCCGTGCGCAGGAAGATTCGGGGCCTCATTTCCCAGCGCATCACGTTGCACCACTGGTTGACTTTGAGGGGCAGGTCCCGGTAACTGGAGGTCCAGCGGGCGAAAGCCGCGCCGATGACGGTTTCCGAGGTGGGCCGGATGACGAAGGGTTCCGTAAGCTCCCCGGTGGGAATCATGCGTGTCTTGCCGGTGGCTTCATCCTTTTGCGCTTCCAGCCTGTGGTGGGTGACTACGGCGCATTCCGTGGCGAAGCCTTCGGCATGCTCCGCTTCCTTTTCCAGATAGGAGATAGGAATCAGGAGGGGGAAATAGGCGTTCGTATGGCCGGTGTCCTTGAAGCGCTGGTCCAGGTCCTTTTGAATGAGTTCCCAAATGGCGTAGCCCCATGGCTTGATGACCATGCAGCCGCGAACCTCGGAATTTTCCGCCATGTCGGCGGCCTTGATGACTTGCTGGTACCACTCGGGGAAATCCTGGGCGCGGGTAGGGGTGATTGCGGTTTGCTGAGACATATTGGATGGTTTGTTGAATAGAACGGGCGGGGCCCGCGAAGGAAACTCGGAATAATATTAAAAGGGGGCGTTTTTGTATTCCCGGTAATTGCTGTAGGCGAAGAGGGCCATGAAGATGGGGATAAAGTAGCCGTGGAAGAGCTGGAAACTGAGCAGTCCGATGAGGATGGCCGTGATGAAGCCGGTCATGAATACTTTCCTGGGGGAGCGGATGTACTGGGCGATCAGCTGGCCGCCGTCCAGGGGGTAGATGGGCAGCAGATTCAGGATAGTCCACCATTCTCCAATCATGATGAGGCAGGAGAGAATGTACAGCTTGGGGGAGATGAGCGCTGCTGTGAAGGGGCTGATGGCCAGGTCCCAGAAGTTCAGGTTGTAAGAGGTCATGACAGGAGCGACGATGTTCCAGGTGAGCCACAGGCTGATGATGCCCAGCAGCAGGGTCATCATGGGGCCTGCCAGAATCATGAGGGCCCGCCCTCCGCGCGTCAGTTGCATGCCATGGCTGCTTGTCAGGCCGCCGAAGAGTTCCAGAACAATCGTCTGCTGGCCGCCGCCCAGCTTGCGGCCCACCAGCGCCATCTTCTTTCCGAAGATGCCGTACAGAAGCACGAGCGCCGTCACCTGGACCACGGCCATGTACACCCAGCCGAAGCCGATGCTCCAGGCCTGGCCGGGCCCTCCCACAAAGGAGCTCACCGAGCCGTAGGTGGCGATGGTGGTCATGGCCAACACGAAGCCGCCCAGGGCTCGGTTGCCGATGAAGTAGCGGTTCACGAAGGTGCCCCCGGCGGGCGCGTACGATGATGCTGACGATCAGGGCCACCAGCAGAAACAGCACGAGGGGCGCCAGCGGGACGAGCATATCCAAGGCACCGTCGCTGTCGAAGGATTCCAGCAGGCTACTCATGGACGGCTCCTTCCTCATCGTCGTCATCGAGGCTGAAGTTGGCGAACACGCCGCGGGCCAGCACGATGGCGGCCAGTACCGCCACCAGCCACGTGCCCACGGTGCCCCCGATGATCCAAACGGGAGTGGAGAACACCTCGATGCACGAGTCGGCCA
>OFHA01001797.1_pt1 | contig 13716 bp, 11 predicted proteins | sample 1521891 | NCBI WGS metagenome assembly OFHA01 (sample SAMEA3504089, study PRJEB24116) | mouse gut metagenome | biome: mouse gut; feature: mouse-associated habitat; material: faeces | place: Denmark | collected 2011
GTATGTCGGCGTGTCCAAGCTGTTCCTTTGCTGGTTATGTTTCCTGAAGTGTTACATTTTTTTGTGTGCTTAATTTTTTGTATGTGTTGATATATAAAACAGTAGCAAGCAATATAGAAAGAATGTCTGCTACTGGTTGCGCCCAAACTAAGCCAGTAAGTCCCAAAACTGCTTTGAGAATAAACAGAGAGGGAATGAAAATCATTCCTTGTCTACTTAAATTGATAATCAGTGAAGCAGTAGCAGCTCCCATAGCCTGTAAGGCGTTTATGAGGACATAAAATACACCAAACATGAAGCTTGTTGTAAGTAATATTTTTGCAAACTGAACGGCATAATCAAATGCTGTCACATCAGTTAAAAACACACTGACAATTTGATTTGTAAACAGATAGCAAATAATGGTCAATACAACGCCTAAAATCAATGAAAAAATGATAGAGAACTGAAACGCGTCATTGAACCGTTTCCATAGCTTTGCACCTACACAATATCCTAGCAAAGGCTGTACGCCTTGCCCCAGTCCCATACATACCATACCTGTAATCGTTACAACTTTCATGGCAACACCCATTCCAGCAATCGTCATATCACCATATTCTGCCATTTGGCTGTTGATAATGATTTGTGAAACGCTCATCAGCATAGAGCCTAATGCGGCGGGTACACCAATAACAAGAACACTACTACAAATTTTTTCTTTTAATGTAAAATATTTCAACCGAATGCTAAGACTTGATTTTCCATGAAGAAAATAAAAAATGTAATATACTGCCCCGAACATATTCCCGATTACAGTAGCGATAGCAGCTCCAGCAATATTCCAATCAAAAACTAAAATCATAATCGGGTCAAGAATCACGTTCAACAGATTTCCTAAAAGCTATCCCATCATAGCCTTTCCCGATTCTCCCTCTGTACGAATTACATTGGCGTAACAGTTGGAGATAAGCACAAAAGGTCCACTATATACGACAATCATTAGATAGGTTTTAGCGAAATCCCATGTATCAGAACTTGCTCCGATAAGGGAAAGTATCGGCTCCATAAAAATCAAAAATAAGCCAGCCATACCGACACCAACAATCACACAGCCCCACATACAGAAAGAACAAACTTTCTTTGCATAGTCCTTTCTTCCTTCTCCTAATGCACGAGAGATAACGGAAGTGCCACCGATTCCGAACGCTGTTCCTACTGTCATAAACATCAAAAATACAGGCGTTGCAAGTGAAACAGCGGCAATCTGTAATACATTATGTGTCTGACCGATAAAGAATGTATCAGCCAGATTGTAGACTAATACCATAAGCATAGCCACCATAGCAGGCAGGGCATTTTTAAATACTGCTTTAGGTATAGGCATTGATTCAAATACTTTCAGTGATTTCTGTTCCATAAGTTTACCTCCTTAAATATTTTTAAAAGCAAGCTATTGAAATGGTTTTTATAAATACCCGCTTTGTAACGGGTTTCTATCATTAGCTTATACTCTTTTTGCTTTTCTATTAGACAATTTGAAAGCAAGCTATCAATTTGTTTGGGATAAATGCCTGCTTAATTGAGCAGGCATTTATTTCATGTTCTCGTTTATCCTTTGTAGCAGACTGTGAAACATAGTCTTTTCTTCTTCGGATAATCCGCGAAACATGGTTTGTTCCATTTTCATAATATTTTGTGTAGCGTCTTGGCAACATTTTTCACCTGCCGGAGTGATGCGAACAAGTTTCATACGCTTGTCGTTTGGGTCGGTAAAACAGTCAACCAGCTTTTTTAATGCAAGCCTTTTTACAATTCCAGCACAAGTGGATTGTGCTACCCCTAAAATATGTTCCAGTTCTTTAAATGAATAGGTTTTTTCATATTTTTCATTCAGTGAAAGCAGTACCCATATTTGAACCATAGTCAAGTCATTCTGACGCAGTGAATTGTTTGCCTGCCTTTCGATTGCATCATGAAGCTGTTTTATAAGTTGCCCGCTGGTGAGGTTTTTATTCAATTCAATACCTCCTTTTCCTTTCAAGAAGTAGTATAACATATTAAAAGCAAGCTGTCAATATCTTGCTATCAATATAGAGTGACTAAATACGCATTTAAAACCATGAAGACGTTGTTGTCTAAATAGCAACATAATTGCGTTCGCAAAAGATAAAGTTTTTTGTCAAACTTTTGGGAATAAAAGTTTGTGGGTGTGGGTGAAACCCGCAAATAAAATAATACTATTTTATTAAAATATAGAGAGCTTTGCTCTCAAACTCTCACTTGCTTCCCACTAAAAACGAGGCAAAAACTTTACTGGAAAACTTCGTTTTACTAATGACAAACAGAAATAAAAATTATTTTTAAAACGACTCTTTTTGTACACTTCCCTATCAATATGTTATAAAATATATTGAGAAGTTTCTATTGTAGCATAAATAATAGAAAAAAGACTAGTGTTCTACCAGTCTTTTTTTGATAAAGGATTGATTTCAGATTTCATTATGGATATAATATTAAAGAGATTTTTAGACAACTGAAAAAGAATAGAAAACGTCAAAAAATTAAAAACACTTTAATAATGTTCCTTTATCTACGTTAAAATATAACATCTTTTGTCGTATTTTGCAATATATATTTTAATTTTTTTCTATATTCTTCTCTAACAATATTGAAATGTTTTATGCTCCTTGTTCTGGGTTCTCTGACGCTTTATCAAATATTAATGTATCGCAGAAGAAATTGCCCAGATATGCACTTCAGAAGGGAGAGGAATATCAGTTTCACATAACGAAAAATACTCATGAGCACTATCGTAAGCATTACTATGTAAAGGATTTAACATACGAAAAACTCTACGATTTACTTAGCGAGGAATAATTTTTTTCCTCTCAAAGCATTTTTAATCACATCGCTATATTTTGCAGTGAGTCCAAATAATGCCATAATATCGTTATCCAAATCTTCATATAGACTGCTGATGTTTTCGGGATAATTCATTATGTGGTCTACTTTTTTTATAATGGCATTTTGAACATCCATTGAAACGACAGGTATTGGCATTTGCTCAATATGTGAGCGAAGCAATTTGACGGAATTGAATTTCTTTGAAATAAAGTAAGTTGCAACACTTGAATTAAGTATCGCAAGTATATATTTCATATCAATACCATCTATTTCAGGAATAACAATATTGCAACTGTTCAAAGAGAGTGTTTGCTGATTATCATAAGTAAACACAGGAATTTCACTAATAAAACGATACAACAATTTTTCTTTTGCCCGATACATTTCTATAGGAGCTACTTGCTGAAAATACTCTGGTACAAAGCGAATATAGTTTTTTGATGTTATCATACCATATCTATGTATATCACTACCCTTTAGAATCATCTCGTTATCGTTACGCTTTTCATTAGATATGTATTCTTTATTATTACCAGTTACAATACCAAGTGCAAATTTTGCATTTCCTTTTAAATAGACAGCGTTTTTAATATTGCTAATCATATTTAAACATTGATTTTCTTCATCTGATACATTAAGAGAAAGTGTACCATCAGAAAAAGTTCTATGTTCCGATATCACGAAATTGTCATTTTGGGTTGTAACTTTACAACCGACTACTGTTTTTTGTTCACTTGGTGCAATACCAAGAATAATGGAAGGACACTGCACACCAGAAAAAACATTGCCTAAATAAGTAATGAATTTGAAAGAACAAGTATCAATCATCAGCCTTCTAACGGCATCATGTGTGGCAACACTCAATATGGCTTCCGGAAGAACAAATGCCAACACTCCTTCATGGCAAAGCATAGTTAATGCTTTTTCAACGAACAAATCATAAGATTCTATACTTTTACCGACCGCAGTTTTGAAAAGTTTGCGATATTGGAGTGTATCTTTCTCTGAAAAATCACAACCCCAAGGTGGATTACCAACAATTACATCAAACTTTTGCGTAAAAGTTTCAAAATATGTATTACCTATTATGATTCTGTAACAGATATCTGAAACAGACATTTCTGGAGCTATCAGAATAATGTTAATTCGAGAAAGATAGACACTTATTGGGTCAATATCTTGACCATAAAGTTTTGAGCAATCTATGCCTTTCGCACTAAGACGCAACAAAAAGTTACCTGTACCACAGCAAGGGTCGCATATTGTTTTTGATTTCAAATTCGCGTCATTTTCATACAATTTATCAATCAGTTCATTTACAACTTTTTCAGGAGTATAGTAAGCACCTGAACATTTGCGTTGACCAATATCTCGCAATGAAATATAAATAAATCCTAACGAATCCTCTCCCTTTATGAAAATAATTTCCTTTTCTAATGCAGGCTGTAATTTATTGATTAAAGTGGAGTCAATGGTATCATTTCCAATTAAATCTCTAATTAAGATATGAAATTCATCGGTGTGTTCTTGAGACAGAAAGTTCAGTAAAATGTTGTTTTCCAAATATGGAATTTCATGACTTTGATAATAAAGCTGAATAGCAAAATTTGCAAGAACGACTAATAAATCTCTTTCAGACTCAATTATGCCAAGTTCCAATAAATCAGTAACCAACTTTTGATTATTTGCAGTATGAACATAATCTTTATAAAAGACTTTACCTGTAGCACTTTTTTTATTTCTGCGACTTTTTAGTTTTGTGTTATCGTTTGATTTCAGTTCCAAAACAAATCTTTCTATATATTCAGCACTGAATAATTGATTATATATGTCAGGAATCATTTTACCCAAACGAATCCAATTTTTTGCAGTTGCTTTTGATATGGATAATATTTTACATACATCATCAATAGTAAGTACTTTTTGTACTGTATCAGAAGAAGAATACATAGTATGATTATCAAAATTTGTAGCTGTATCATTAAGCGAAATATACATAACTATCCTCCGTATCTATTTCATGATTACAGTATACTTTGTTGTCCGAATACTGTCAACATTAATGATAGAATACTGCCAATATAGCAAAATCATCTATACCATACTAAAATATTTGATTTCTATTACAATAAGTAGTAAAATTTTATTTATGTTATAATGCTATATAAAATATACAAAAAAAGGAAATGAAAACATGAACACAATAAAAGAGAAGATATTTAAAAATAATCCTACCAGAATGATTGTTTTTGGATTTTTGGTAGTAATAGCAACAGGAACCATGTTACTTTGTTTACCTGTTTCCAGTCAAAACGGACAAAGTATCAATGTATTAGATGCCCTATTCACAGCAACATCTGCTACTTGTGTAACAGGGCTTGTTGTAGTAAACACTATGGAGCAATGGACAGCTTTTGGAAAAACAGTTCTATTTTGTTTAATACAAATAGGCGGTTTAGGATTTATGACATTTATTGTATTAGGTTCTTTAGCTCTGCACAAAAAAATTACATTATCGGACAGGCTTTTAATTAAAGAATCTTACAATCAAAATAACATTGTAGGTATGGTAAAATATATTCAAAAAATCATATTTGGTACACTTTTAATAGAGGGGATAGGCGCAATTTTTTTAGCAATCGCTTTTGTTCCTCTTTTTGGCTTTAAAAAAGGTATATTATATGGTATATTTCATTCTGTTTCTGCTTTTTGCAATGCAGGGTTTGATATCATTAGTTTAGAAAGTTTTATACCTTATGTAGATAATGCACTCATCAATATAACTATATTTATACTTGTTATATTAGGAGGACTTGGTTTTATGGTTTGGCTGGATACCATAAAGGTACTCAAATTAAAATGGACAAAAAAATGGTCTTTTCGTGTTGCAATAAAAAGATTATCATTGCATAGTAAAATAGTATATGTGTCTACATTTTTACTTTTAGCATTTGGTATGCTAATATTTTTTGTGTGGGAAAGCACAAACCCCTATACTATGGGACATTTATCATTAAAAGGGAAGTTATTGGCTTCTGCCATGCAATCTGTTACAGTAAGGACAGCAGGGTTTAACAGCATTGACCAGGGCAGTATGACAGAGGTTTCAAAATTTGTATCTGTATTATTGATGTTTGTAGGTGCTTCTCCAGGGGGAACAGCAGGCGGTGTCAAAACAGTGACATTAAGTGTATTATGGATTGCTGTACTTTCTGTTATACGAGGCAGTAAATACACTCATGTATTTAAAAGAAATATTTCTTTTTCTACATTACAAAAAGCATTAGCAGTATTTTTTATCAGTTTAACAATGGTGTTATTGATGACATTATTATTGAGTTATACAGAAAGGAATATGGCAATAGAACATAATTTTATGGATATATTATTTGAAACAACATCTGCTTTGGGTACAACAGGCATTACAACAGGTATTACACCATATTTATCAAATATAGGACGTATTATCATTATTATTGCTATGTTTATGGGAAGAATTGGACCTATCAGTATTGTAATTGCATTAACCAAAAAACAGAATCAAAACAAATATCAATTACAATATGCAGAAGAACAAATCATTGTAGGATAAGTGAAAGAGAGGAAGTCAATATGATAAACAAAAAACAGTTTGCTGTATTGGGGTTAGGACGTTTTGGAAGAAGTATTGCAAGAACATTATCAGAAAACGGTGCTGAAGTGCTTGCAGTTGATAATGATATGGAATTAGTACAAGATATATCAGAATATGTTACACACGCTGTTATTGCCGATATTACAGATGAAACAGATTTACGCAATTTGGGTTTAGGAAATTTTGATGTTGTGATTATCGCAACAGGTAGCCATTTAGAATCTAGTGTACTTGCTGTACTTCTGGCGAAAGAAATGGGTGTACCTTATGTCATTGCAAAAGCATTAGACGAAAATCACAAAAAGATATTAGAAAAAATTGGTGTAGACAGAGTGATATTACCAGAAAGAGAAATGGGAGTGCATATTGCAAATAAATTGCTTTATGGTAATTTTTTTGAATTAACAGAAATTTCTGATGATGTCAGCATTGCAGAAGTGATACCAAAACAAGAATGGTTAAATAAAAGTATTATAGAGTCAGATATTCGTGCAAAATATGATTTGAATATTATTGCAATACGACAACATCAAGATATTATTGCCTCTCCTAAACCAAGCTATGTCATACAGCAAAATGATATACTAATTGTATTGGGCGAAAATGTAAATATACAAAAGTTTTTAAATAAAAAAGGGTGAAAATATTGATTGAAAGTGTTCAAAATAAATTAGTAAAAAAAATAAAATCATTACAACAGCGTAAAAATAGAGAAAAAGAAGGGCTTTTTGTTGTAGAAGGTGTACGATTTGTAGGAGAAATACCAAACAATGTAAACATACTTTATATAGCTGTTTCCCATACATTTCAGAAAATGAATGATATAACTGTTTATGAAAAAAGAAGTCAGGTTTTTGTGTTTTCCGATACTGTATTTGATACCATTTCTGATACACAACATACACAAGGTATCATTGCTATTTGTCAAAAAAAGAATATGGTATTGTCAGAATATCAATTAAATGAAAAAGGATTTTATATATTGGCAGAAAATATACAAGACCCTGGAAATTTAGGAACAATGATACGTACAGCAGACGCCTGTCATGCAGATGCTGTATTTTTATCAAAGGGCTGTGTCGATTTATATAATACAAAAGTACTGCGTTCCACAATGGGTTCATTGTTTCATTTACCCATATTTCAAAATGTAGATTTTATAGACTATATGGATAGTATGAAACAAAAAAATATTATGATATTTGCTGCACATTTAAAAGCACAAAAATATTATTATAATACTGATTTTCGTAAAGGTTGTGCTTTGTTAATAGGAAATGAAGGCAAAGGTATTACAGATAAAATTGCTCAAAAATGTCATGAATTTGTTAAAATTCCTATGGTGGGAAAAGCAGAATCTTTAAATGCTTCTGTTGCAGCAGGTGTATTGATGTATGAAGTGGTAAGGCAAAGAATGACACAAATTTAAAATAATAAAAAAACAAGGAGTAATTTCATGAAAATAATAAAAAAAATAGTATTTTGTATATTCATAGTAACAGCATATTTATATTGGCAGAATAATGGTATTATGATAACAAAATATCAGTATCAAAACAGCAAAATACCTAAACCATTTGATGGATATCGCATATTACAAATATCGGATTTACAAAATAAAACATTTGGAAAACATCATAAAAAACTGATTTCTATAATAAAAAAACAATATCCAGACTGTATTGTTATTACAGGAGATTTGATTGATAGAAATCGTACAGATGTATCATCTGCCATAGAATTGATAAAGCAAATTGTGAACATTGCACCTGTTTATTATGTTTCAGGAAATCATGAACATCAGTCAGGAAAATATCAAGAGTTGATAGTGTTGTTAGAGCAGTGTGGTGTATTTGTGTTGGAGAACAATAAACAAATTATTACAAAACAAGGAGAAAGTATTGCTATATTGGGTATAAAAGATAAATCAGTCAATTCAAATTATCAAAAAGTATTGTCTGTACTTACTGAAATGGAAAAAGAAGATATTCAGATATTGCTTTCTCATAGACCAGAATTGCTTGATGTATATAGTCAATATGATATTGATATGGTGCTGACAGGACACGCTCATGGGGGACAAATACGAATACCTTTTGTGGGGGGAATATTTGCACCACATCAAGGATTTTTCCCAAAATATACAAATGGTGTTCATACAAAAAATAATACAACAATGATAATTAGTAGAGGACTTGGAAATAGTACATTTCCATTTCGTATTAATAACCGCCCCGAATTGATTGTGATTGATTTGCAAATATAAAAATTCCGTTTGCAATTAGGAAAACGAAGTTTTCCAGTAAAGTTTTTGCCCCGCTTTTTAAAAAAAGCGGGTGATGTTTGGAACAACGCTCAAATGTTCTGACAAAACAGTATTATATTAAAAATGTTATATATTGTAAATTTTCAGTAAAAGTATTTGAGGGATTGAAAAGAATATTGTTTTATTTTTGGGTTTCACCCATACCCACCAACTTTTAAAAAAAGTTGGACAAAAAACTTTCATTTTTGCGAACACAATTTTTTATCAGAAAATTTATAAAGTATTTTAGTATTTATTTTAAGCATTTTTTATAATACAACATAAGTATTAGACATTTTAAATTATATTATTGTATAATATTTTTGTTTGCTAAACTGTTTCATATGTAATTATATTTTCTTTTATATTACTACCATTCTCTACTTTAAAAAACTTTTATAATTCAATTTTACGGTATTTGCTGCTGACTCTTCCATTTTCAATGTATTATCTTCTTTTTTGTAGCCATAACAGCAATTTTTTTGAATATATTCTCCTTTTTCCATTTTAGAATATTTTGCACTTTTTGATTTTTGTGATAAATCTCTGCTGTAATATTCATTTTTTAGGAATTGTATGGTAACAGGTATGCCTCCAGTATTGTTTTTGGTTTTATCACTGTCATAATTTTCGTTGATGGAAATAAATCGAACATGATATAAAGGAAAAACTTGTTCCAAAAAGTAGAGTAGGAAAGCACCGCCTTACTTTATTGCTAAAGCAGGTTTGTGCAGACCCCTCCCTCAAACCGTGCTTGCACCTCTCAATGCACACGGCTCTCTATCTTTGCTCCATTGAAATATTCAAAATCCATGATGAATTTTTTGATGACATTCGTGACATACCACTATTGTTTTTCGCTTTTTCGCAATCATTATTTTTTCCCAAGGTTTCTTTCCTTTGAGATTTTTTACCTTGTTAACATGATGTATTTCATATCTTCCGCTATTTGTATTGCCACATAATTCGCATTTTTTTGTCTTTAAACGGTCTTCTAATGTAGTCATTGTGTAACCATGAATCCATGTTTCTTTTGGGATTACCTCTTCACATTTTTTGCTAGCAATTTCATTGAACTTTGTTAGCTGTCGTCTTTTTATTCCTGCCTTTGTTTCATATGGAACACCCCATTTTTTTGCTCCAATGCGGTATTTATCACGTATCTTTGAGATTTTCGTGCGATGTTTTGCAGTTAATGTTTTTAAGCAGCTATATTCCATAAGATAACTAAAATAGTTCAGATTTCTATAATTACTTGCTAGACTATAATAATTACAAATGCCTCGTAATTCAGCATTGTAAGTGTCAACGATTTCTAAATCTGTTATTCCTATTAAGGCATTTCGTTTACAAGGTTCCATTTTCCCTGTGTCTTTTCTTTGTGTTACTACTCCTTTTTGAAATAAAAATTTCTCAATTTTATCATGATATGGAATTAAAAGTTCTACTGTATGATTCATTGTACGTTGTTTTGCATTTTTCCAAGGTTTTATTTGCTGATTACGACGTACTCGAACATCATATCCTAGAAATCTTGCATAATTGCTACTATAGGTAATCAATGTTTTTTCTTGACTCAATTCCATTTTTAAGTCCTTGTAAATAAAGTCTGTTAATTGCGACTTTATCCACTCGCAATCTTTTCGATTCCCATTTACTGCAATCAAAAAATCATCAGCATATCTAATGTATTTTATTTTTTTATCATCACACAATTTCGCTGGTATCTGATACATTTTTTTTGTAAGATTTTTATACTCTTCTATTAAAAGGCTTCGTTCCTCCCCTTGTTCTCTACGACTAATTTTTCTACTAATATTTCTTCTTTTTTGTTGAATAGCAGTATATTCAGGTGTAGTTTTATAGGGGGTTCTTTTGTCAAAACTTTTTTTCATTTTTTCAATGAATTGGTCTAATTCATTGAGATAGATATTAGCAAGTATTGGTGACAAAATACCGCCTTGCGGGCAACCGCTATAGGTATTATGATAGTTCCAGTCCTCAATATAACCTGCTTTTAAAAATTTTTGTATCAGTTTTACCATTCTTGCGTCTTTGATTTTTTTGTTGATGATTTTGATTAAAACATTGTGATTGATGTTATCAAAACACCCCTTAATATCTCCTTCCACAAACCAACTTGTGCCAATAAACTCATGTTTGAGTTGTGCTAACGCAGTGTGGCAGCTTCTTCCTTGTCGGAAACCATGAGAATATTCTGAAAATATTGGTTCATAAATTGCTTCTAATATCATGCGAATTACTTCTTGTACTATTTTATCTGTGAAGGTCGGTAATCCTAATGGACGCATTTTTCCATTTGATTTTTTAATATAAATTCGCCTCACAGGTTTTGGTTGATAGGTTTCCTTTCGCAAAGATTCTATAATTTTACTGATAGATTCTTCACTAAATCCATCTGCTGTGTCATCATTTATTCCTTTTGTATCTGCACCTTTATTACTATATAGATGTTGGTATGCAACAAAATAAATATCTGAACGCAGCAGATAGCGAAAAAGTTTTGTAAATATTTCTTCTTTCTGTTTTTTTGAATTTTCTCTCAATTTGGTTAAAATCTCCATTGTTGGTTTCATTTGAGGCTTTCCTCCCTAATCAATTTTTGATTTTAATTCGCTTAGACTGCTCTCCTTCGCCACGTGAACGGTTTTCCCGTATCCGATTTTACGGCTTTCCCTGTCTGTTCAGGGTTCTCAGACTACTATGAAAGCTCCGTTACCATGCCAGATTTTCAGTGTCATCTCACTTGGCAAAGCCTTGCAATTTCTCACTTAAAAAGCATTACACATAGCCTAATAGGCATTCTGGTTTAGGTAATCTCCAGTTAACGAAAGTGGTAGGTTTATGTGAATTGTCGGATATGCTTTCGTTTCATTCACACTGGTTCTCCAGCGTGTCATAGGAAGAAATCAGATAATCCATTAGAAGGATATTGTTTCTAATGGGCTTCCTATTATAGGTTTCAGGCAAATTTCCTATACCTGCAAACAACAGGAACTAGAAACTCACATTCAACAAATATAGTTTTATCCTTATATTCACTTATCCTTGCAGTTCAGTCTTGCTATTTTGCCTTTTAGCAACTTACTGCTTTTCTGTCATGCTATGTTCCCGTATCAGCTTTCGCCCTTCAGTTAGACAGCTGGATTCCTGCATTATCTTTACAGAGTAGTACCTTTGTTTTTCATTCTTTTTTTTCTACTTCTACTTTCGTCCTATCTGGACGCACATATCCTTTTTGTATCATATTTCTGCCAAATCTTGAAAAATCTTTCACCATAATACAATTTACTTGATAAGTTTTGACAAGTTCTAATAATTCTTGTATTGCAGGACGTTCAAAATTTGTATCGCTATAACCATTGTCTACAAACTCTAGGGGGTAAACCTAAACAATTGAGGAAAATTTTGGTATTATAATTAAAACTACAGCAAATTGTACTAATGATAAAAATGAAAATAGTAGTTTGTCATATCTTGTTGCCATTCTTCTAAACTGTTTTAATTGGTTGAAAAAACGTTCTATTTGATTTCGGTTTTTATAAATATCTTTATTATATTTTCTTTGTTCTTTTCGGTTTTTTCGTGATGGTATTACACAAATACCTTTATTTTTTTCAATATACTTTACTATCCGTTCTGAATCAAATGTCTTATCTCCAATAACATATACTCCTTCATGAATCGTATTATGTAATAACTTTTCAGCTTGTGTACTATCATGTATATTTCCTCCTGTTATGAAAATATCTATTACTTTTCCGTTTTCATCTGTTGCTGCATGAATTTTACTGGTAAATCCCCCGATTTTCCTATTCCCTCCCCCAATCCCCCTTTTTTTAGCTCCAGCACTATACTGATGTGCTTTGACATAAGTAGAATCTATTTATATTTGAGAAGATTGTTCTGCATTTATACAAAAATGATTAAAAATTTTCTCCATAACACATTGTTGTGACTATTTTCTGAAATTGTTATAAACTGTGTGCCAATAACCATATTTTTCAGGAAGAACACACCAAGGAAAACATGTTCTTAATACCCAGATAATTGCATTGAGTAACTCTCTTGGATCATGTCTTGCTCTACCATATTTGAAGTTTTAGGAGGAAAAAAATTGTTTGATTTGTTTGATAATCACTTAATTCCCATTTTTGCATCATAACAACCTGTCTTTTTATATTTTTTATTGCTTAGTATACCCTATTTTTTTAGTTGTTATTTCCTGTAAAATTTGTTTAAGTATACCACATAGTTAGTAATATATAAAATACATTATATATGCCGAAAATGCCGAAAGATTTTTTCAAAAATAATGGCACTAACGACATTATGTGAAATGAAATCATATCCTTTTGAAAACTATATTGCCTAATTGAATATAGAGGAAAGAAATTTTTTTATTATGCGTGAATTAAAAAAGCAGTAATTTATGCTCGTTATTCCAGTACAAATCAAAGAGAAGAAAGCATAGAAGCACAAGTTAGAGTATGTAACAAATATGCAAAGGATAACAATTATACGATAGTTAATATTTACAAGGATTCTGCAAAATCAGCTACCACAGCAAACCGCCCAGCATTTCAACAGATGATAGCAGACAGCAGCAAAAAAGAGTTTGCATATGTTATTGTACATAAGTTAGACAGATTTTCAAGAGATAGATATGACTCTGTCACACAAAAAAGGAAGTTAAAACAAAATGGTGTGACATTATTATCTGTTACAGAAAATATTAATGACTCTCCAGAAAGTATTATGATGGAATCTGTATTAGAAGGTATGGCAGAATACTACTCTAAAAATCTAGCTAGGGAAGTGATGAAAGGACAAAAAAGCAGGGCATTGAAAAAAGCACCTTTAAAGTGGA
>OFHA01001799.1_pt1 | contig 13713 bp, 13 predicted proteins | sample 1521891 | NCBI WGS metagenome assembly OFHA01 (sample SAMEA3504089, study PRJEB24116) | mouse gut metagenome | biome: mouse gut; feature: mouse-associated habitat; material: faeces | place: Denmark | collected 2011
CCTGTCCGGGACGCTTCCCGCGACGTGACGGTGCGGCTGAAAAAAGAGGTTACTGTATCGCCGGAGTTTCTGGAATTGTGGGACAAGATAAAGCAAAAAACTACTTATCGTGTCCAGATAGACGAAAGCGAATTGATACGGCGCAGCGTTGCGGCATTAAAGGACATGGAGCCGATACCAAAGGCTCGCATCGTGACGCAGACGGCGGATATCCATATCGACCAGCCGGGCGTAACCTATGCCGAACGAGGGAGCAAGGCCGCCGAACTTGCAGACAGCTATTCCAGCCTGCCGAATATCCTTGCTGTCCTTGACGGGCAGACGCTGGCGCGGCGCAGCGTGATAGCGGAGATATTAAAGCAGAGCGGCAGGGGGCAGGACTTCCTGAACAATCCGCAGACGTTCATTGAGAACGCTGCCGAGATTATCCGGAACGCCTGCTATTCCCTTGCCATTGACGGCATCAGTTATAAAAAACTGTACGGCGCGGAATATTATGTGCAGGAGATTTTCGACAGCGCGGAACTGATTGCAAACCTTGACCGGAACGCCGTTGCGGTGGAACACAGCGTATATGACTATATTATTTATGACAGCACGACAGTTGAAAAGCCTTTTGCCCTAGCCCTTGACGACGATCCGGACGTAAAAATGTTTTTCAAACTGCCGAACCGCTTTCAGATTGATACCCCCATAGGGACGTATAATCCCGATTGGGCGGTCTATGTTGAGATTGACGGCATGAAAAAGCTGTATTTTATCCTTGAAACAAAGGGCAGCACCAGCGAGCTTAATTTGCGCGGGCGGGAAATGTTGAAAATCCGTTGCGGCAAGGCGCACTTCCAAGCCGTAGGCAGCGGAGTGGAACTGCAAACCGCCGCGCACTGGAAAGACTTCAAGATAAAAAGTATCTAAATACCAAAAGAGCGAACCATTATCAAGGTAGGAATGAACGGGCTGCGCCCGGCCTTGACACCGGTTCGCTCTTTCGCTTTTATAGCAGTCAAGAGGGCGCAGGCAGATAAACCGCTTGCGTCCATAATTGATTATGAGAAAAGCAATGCAAGGTGGAAAGGAGAACTGAGTATGAAAATGGACGAAAAAAATGAAAGTTGGCAGGCGGAATTTGACCAGATGAAGGCTCTCCTGCATGAACTGCAGGGAGAGGAAATCAGCATGTTCCGGGGATTCATAGAAACGATTCTCCGTCAGAAAGAAGAAATATTGAACCGGTTTTGCCCGAAGGAATCCTGCATCAGTGTAAAGCTGGATTACTTCGGCCTGGATACTTGCAGACAGGCTGAACTGCTGCAGGTGTTGTTTTTGGCGGACGAAAGGATCTGGGACGCTGATATAGACATATTGTGCGGGTGCATAGAACTCTATCCAGCCAAACCGGAACATACATATGTGCCGATAAAAATAGATCATGAAAAGCACTATGGATCTGCGGAGATGAACAGTTATATCCGCAGCTTTTCACAAGCCGAGGGCTGGTTTCAAGCAGCCGGGGACATACGGTGCGGGGTGACGATTGAGAAAACGGTCACGCTGAATGATGAGGACTTTGCCTTTTTTGGCAGGAACATCGGGCAGGATACGCCCTTCACGTCCGGCGGCGGGGCAGAACAGTTTATCGACCACAACGGTGACTGCCACTGCATTCTGGTCAAACCAGAGGGCAGTGACCATGGCATTCTGCTCTGCAGGGACGGAAAAAACGGCGAACTTTATTCCGGCTATTTCCAAAGCATGGAGTGGTTCGAGCAGCCGGAACAGGCTCTGGATACGCCGGAAAACGGCATGGATTTATGTTGAGGTGGTCATGATGAAGCAGACAACAGTACAGGTAAAATTTGATTCCGACAGGTATGCCGCGCTGCTGCGCTATGCCGGAAAGAAGGACGTTCCGGTGGAAAAGGAGCTGACAGATACGCTGGAACGGCTCTATAAACGGCTCGTCCCCGCCGACGTCAGGGAGTACATCGAGGATATGGAAACGGAAAATAAGGAGAAAAACGGGGCAAAAAAGAAAACGGCAGCATCGGAAAACGAGCCGGAAAACACAGGGGCTCTGTTTTTTGAAAACTGATTTATAACGACAAGCGGAGGTGAAAGATGAAAACATTCCGTGAAATATTGGAAGGAAAGGGACTGATAATCAACAGCCTTTCGATGGCAAGCAGGATATCGGAGGATACCATCAGGGGCATCTGCTCTGGCAGGGTGAATCTTGGAAAATGTTATCGGGATACGCTGGCGAAGCTGGCAGAGGCATTAGATATGCAGCCGGAGGAACTGGCGGAAGTGGGACTGGAGGCGGAAACGACGGGCGGAATGATGTGCCCGGAAACGGGGTATCCGCCGAGCATAGAAAAAGCCATTACGGATCTGTTGGAGGGAGAAAAGAGAAATGTCCTGCACTTGGATTGTTTATGGGGAGAACTCTATGGGGCAGTCAACGCCAGCCAGTGGGACGGAACCATCACGATAGAACAGGCAGATTACCTCAGAAAAAAATACCTGTTCGGCAATGTAGAGCCGGAAGAAACGCCGGATACTGACTCTCCAGTGCAAGGGATATGAAACATGGCGGGGCTGGCAGGCACAGCCGCCCTTTTCTGCCCCCCTGTCCGCCCCTGTGTCGGCTTTTTGAGGACTGGGCGGGGAACTGGCGGGGAGAAGGCTGAAAAACGAAATTTGAGCCAGAAAAAGGCAATGTGACGAAGGAGGTTTCAAACAGTGGAAAAGACGGTTTCAAAAGGGCTGAAACAGCCCTTTTTTTCATGCTGCGGGTGCAGGAACCCGACAGGAAAACAGGGACAGAATGGACTGCAAAAGTGCTTGCAGGTTAAAGCGCGCCATCAAACCTGCCGCGCGAATCCCTCAAATCCCCGCAGTGCGGGGATTTTTCCGGCTCCAAGGCTGGCATCAAAAACGGAGGGCTGCCATCAGGCAGGGCATCTTTCTAAAGGCAGGAACGAAAACGTGCTTAGGAAATAAAGGATTTTCAAAGCCTTCCGCCAGACCTCAAAACTGGCATCAAGGGGCTTTTTAGAGAGAATATTGGCAAAAGAAGGAGGCACAAAAGATGGAAAACAAAGCGAACAAAATCACGATACGGCTGACCGATGAAATGCTGAAAAAATGCGAGGAGGGTATGGCAATCTCCGGCTGCGGCATACGCAATGACTTCGTAGAACGGGCGATTGAGTTTTATACTGGGTACCTTTCCACCCAAACGCATACGGATTTTTTAGCGGACGCGCTGGTAGAAAGCATTGCGGGAACGGTGAAAACATCGGAAAACCGAATCGCCCGCCTGCTGTTCAAGATCGCGGTGGAGATGGCGAAGCTGGAACAGATGCTTGCGGTCATCAATGAGATGGACGAGGAAACTATCCAGCGGCTCCACATCCGCTGCGTGAATGATGTGAAAAAGCTGAACGGCATACTCCGCATGGAGGACGCTGTGAAATTCCAAAGGGGTGAAACAGATTGATTTATAAATTTTACAGCCCTGTCGCGGCAGTGATTGACTACACAGGGAATGACAGGCTGGAATACGCGGCCTATTTTGATTACGACCCGGCTGATATCTGTGAGGAAGGCGAAGCTGAAAACTTTGATTATCTGCTTGGCGAGGACATCCTGCAGTTCGCTGAGGATATCAACCGGGCGATCCAACAGGATTGGAATGAGATAAAAGTAAAAAGCGGGTTCATGGAATTCTTTTTGTGGGACAGCCGACAGGCACAGACGGAAGTATTTGAAAAAGTGGAATCAGCCTTCCCGAAAATTGAAATTGTTAATGATACAGCTTACGCTGTGACGGAGTGCAGCATCAGAGCAAATCTGACGACAGGCGAGGTAGAAACGCTGAAGGATTACTTCTCCGGGCAGTACAGCGATGGCTGGGGCGAGAGTTTTGAGCAGCACGCCATCAAGACAAAATGGGGCGCACTGTATGTCTGCTTCTGGCCGGAGGGTTTTATGATGGAAACGGAAGAAGAATTCCAAACGCGCATTGGCATGGAGGGGCAGAACGCCATGAGAGAACCTGTGGAAGAAGAAAAAAATATATTTGCACCTATGGAAGAAGAAAAAAACATGTCCGCACTTGCGGAAGAAGAAAAAAATATATCTGCATATGTGGAAAAAATCAGGGAAGAACTGCATGAAACAGTTGACAGGGAAATAGACAATTTCCTTTTGCGGCTGGAGAACGGTGAACTGCTGGAATCCAAAAGTGGATTAGAGAGGGAGATTCCCCTCTCCGCCATGCCTGCATATTTTAAGGGGAAAAAACCTGTGGCCGTCCTCTATCCGGATGGTGCGGAGGCGGCTGCCCCTACATGGAAAAAAGCGGCGGTGCATCTCCTGCAGCATTGTGCGGAGGAACCGGAAATGCTTGAAAGACTGAAGGAAATTCAGGGAAAAGTGTTCGGCAGGAACCGTCTGCTTTTTGGTTCAGACGGGAATGGAATGGATTCCCCGCTGGAGTTTTATCCGGGAATGTTTTTGGAATCGAAATTTGATACGGAAACACTGCTGAAGGTAATCACCAAACGGATTTTCGATGCTGTCGGCTACGATTACAGCGGAATCCGTTTGAGGGTAGCCGATCCTGCTCCCGGCTTCCGAATGGAGAAAACGCCGGAAGAATTTGAAGGAAGTGCAGAAAGTGAAATAGGAGAGAATGGAATCCGAAAAGAAGAAAATGAAGAAGGCTTTTCTTTGACGATGTAAAGGTGAAACCGTATGCCAAAAATTATTTTTACATCACGCTATATCACTGGAGCGAAGCCGGGGCAGGTCAAAAATCTGTTAAACTACATGGCAACGCGCCCGAACGCTGAAAAGTTTTCAGCAGCGAAACCTGCAGAGGCAACGGAGAAGCAGAAGGAAGGGATTGAAAACTATGTCGGCTATCTGGCGAAGCGTCCAGGGGCAGAGCGCGGGGAGCAGGATCATGCGCTTTGGAACGGCTCGGATGAACCGATTGACCTGCGGAAAACCATGCGGGAGGCGGCGGGACACAAAGGCAGGATATGGACGCACGTCATTTCCCTGCGCCGGGAGGACGCAGAACGCCTTGGCTATGACAACGCAGCGGCATGGCGGGAGCTGGTGCGGGAAAAAGCGCCGAAGATGGCAAAAGAAATGGGAATCCCGGTTGATGATTTCGTCTGGTATGGCGCGTTTCATAATGAAAGCCATCACCCCCATGTCCATATTTTTTGCTACTCAAAAAAACCGAAGCAGGGATATCTGTCAAAGAAGGGCATTGAGAACCTGCGGCGTTCCTTCGCGTCTGAAATATTCCATGACGACCTGCACCACATCTATGTCCAGAAGGACGCACAAAGGGAGGCGGTAAGAGATTATTTCGAGGAAGAACTGAAAAAAGCTGCCGCAAAAAGCCATGCTTCTAATCCGAGAGCCGAAGCCCTGCTGCTGAAGCTGGCGGTAAATTTGAAAACCGCCAAGCACAAAAAGGCTTACGGGCGGCTGGATAAGGAAAACAAGGTTCTGGTGGACGAGATTGTCAGGGAACTCAGCAAGGACGAAAAAGTCAAGGCGTTATATGAAAGCTGGCTGGGGCTAAGGGACGAGATTTCATTCACTTATCAAAACACAAGGCGTGCAGGGAAAAGCCTTGCCGATGAACCAGAGTTCCGGAACATCAAAAACATGGTTCTGAAATGTGCAAGGGAACTGTCAGAACAGGAAATCCAGAAGGACAGAAAGATTGCGGCACAGACAGCCTTCCTCCGTCTGCTGAAAAACATCAGCAGAATATTGGAAGAAGATATGGAACGGCAGAAAAATGAAATGCCGCTGACGGATAAAAAGCTGCTGCGGAAACTGCTGGAAAAGAAAGAAGCGTTAGGGCAGAAGCTGTAATAGTGGAGGGTTTGAGAAAAACTTTTTTTATGGAACGGAGGCGAAAAAATTGGTATGGAAAAAATACAGTGTAGAACTGGAACTGACGGGCATCACCCGGAAACGTGCCGCAGAACTGCTTGCGGAGCAGTTTGAGAGCCCGCCGAAATATTCCTTTGACGGGGATCGGTATACGGTAACGGATTCGCGCGGCAGAGAATGGTTTACCCTTCCCTCCTCTGGCATCAGAGCGGAGAAATGGAGCAACGGCAGGATGGTTGGGGCGAACCACTTATATCAGGTAAAAGCCTGCACGCCGTTTTTGTATGAAAACGAATTTGATACGCTTGCCGAAATGCTGGAACGGCTGGAAACAGGCGGCGCGTCCCTGAACGAAAGCACAAATATGGCAGTGCTGCTGGATATGACAGGGCTGGCGAGCCAGAGTAAATTCATCGATAACCTTTCAAAAATTTATGAAAGCAAGGGCGCACTTCTGCAGAAAGCAATCGGTAAAAATTTTGACCGCATTGCGGACTGTTCTGCGTTGGAAGAAACGGGCGAGGTTTCATTGCCGCTGTTCCCTGCCAGTTTTTGTCCAGATGATGTGAAGGGCTATATCCAGCTTTCGCAGGGCATCTGCGGTTTTGCGGTAAAAAGCAAGGCGATACGGAACAAGGAAAACGACTCCCCGAATGAAAAGTTCCAATTGCGGACATGGCTGGTGCGGCTTGGATTTATCGGGGAGGAATACAAGCACGCAAGGAAGATGCTGACGGAAAACCTGAGCGGCAACAGCGCGTGGCTGCGGAAAATGGAACCTGCATTGGAAAACCGGCAGGAAGAAGCAGCGCCAGAGCCCTCACCGGAAAGCCAGCAGGAAGAAACTATGTTAAAACCTGTGCTGGAAAATCAGCAGGATGAGGCTGTGACAGAAGCTGCACAGGAAAATCAGCAGGAGGATACGGAAGAAATAGGCGGCAGGGACATGGAATCCCCTGAATCTTCCGAGGAAGATAATGCCCCAATATTGCAAGAAAATGAAATGACGATGTAGAACGGCCATGACAATGATCATGGCTGTTTTTTTGGAGGCGGTGCGGTGATACAGGACTATAACTTTGGCATTGAAATTGAAATGACAGGGCTGACGAGGAAAAAAGCAGCAAGAGTCATTGCGGAGCATTTCGGTACGGTGCCGGAGCATGTGGGCGGCAATTATGATAAATATATTGCAAGAGATACATTGGGACGTGTGTGGCAGATTGTCAGCGATTCAAGCATTGAATCCTGCCGGAAAATCAATGGCAGTCTTCAGTATGTAGACGACAGAAGCTATCAGGTAGAGATGGTCAGCCCGATCTGCAGCTATTCCGATATTGAAACAATACAGGAGATTGTACGAAAACTCCGCGGGAAAGGAGCCCTGGCAAATGACTCAACGGGGATACATGTCCACGTTGACGCAATGCATTTTGACGCCAACAGCCTGCGGAACCTGACGAACATCATGCGGAGCAAGGAGGATATTTTATATAAAGCACTTCAGGTGGATATAGAAAGGGAAAATACTTATTGCAAAAAAGTGGACGAAGGATTCCTGCAGCGCCTGAACGAGTACAAACCGAAAACGCGGGAGGAATTAAAACAGCTTTGGTACAACGGGGACGATGGCAGCGGGTATCATTATCATCACAGCCGCTACAAAGGTCTGAATCTTCATGCTGTCTTCCAGAAAGGGACAGTTGAATTCCGTTTGTTTAACGGCACGACCCATGCCGGAAAAATCAAAACCTACATACAGCTGAGCCTCGCCATCTGCAATCAGGCCCTGACGCAAAAACGCGCGCGATTCACAAGGACGCAGTCGGCAAATGAAAAATACACCTTCCGTACATGGCTCCTGCGGCTGGGGCTGATAGGTGAGGAATTTAAGACGGCAAGGCGCCATCTGCTGGCAAATCTGGACGGGAATATTGCGTGGAAAGATCCGGAACAGGCCGAACGGCAAAAGGAGCGGATGCAGACGTTGAGCGTCGCGAGATTGGAAAATGTGCAGGTGGAACAGGAAACGGGGCAGGCGCCCCGACAGGAACAGAATGAAACAACAGGATATGATTATGGATATGGAGGAATGGAATTATGAGATATTACATCGCTTATGGGAGTAATCTGAATACAGAACAAATGAACTATCGGTGCCCAACGGCAGAAAAGCTGCAGACATCAGAATTGGATGGCTATCGCTTGGAATTCCGTGGCAGCGAGAATAATGCCTATGCAACGATCCTGCCGGACGAAGCGTGCAAAGTCCCCGTCCTGCTCTGGGAGATACAGCCGGAGGATGAACAGAAGCTGGATCGTTATGAGGGCTGGCCCCGATTCTACAGGAAAGAAAACCTCGAACTGGAAATCGGGGGACAGAAACAAGAAGCAATGGTTTATATCATGAACGATGGCTTTGAAAGAGATATGCCAAGCGAAAGGTACCTTGCCACAGTCATGGAAGGATATGAAGAAGCCGGCTTCGATCCTGCGCCGATTGAAATGGCACTGGAGATGAGCGAATGGGCGATTGCGGAACGGGAAGGACTATGGGAGAATGAAACGGAACCGGAGTTTGAAGTGGAACAAGAATCCCCTGCAGAGCCGGAAATGAAAATGTGAGAATAAAAGGCGGCGGAAATGAGGTGGAAGAATGGCGTTTATATTGACCTACGATGAAAATATGCGCAGCAGCTTCATGCAGACGCTCTGCCCGTCTGCAAAGTTGTCGGTAAAATGCAAGGTGAAGGGCTGGCGGCTTGTGCTGCGGAGGTTTTTTGCAGGCGCGGAATTTTCGATAGAGCCGGGGGCGGAAGAAGATTCTGTCCCTGCCGTGCTTTGGGAAATCGACAGCGCGGATGAAAAAGACCTCGCGGATTTTTACCCGAAAGAACTGTATGAAAAGATTTTATTCAGTTTTCATACGGGGGAAAGCAGGATAGCGGCTTTTGCGTTTGTTCTGCGGAACCACGAAACGGCACTGCCGGAGGATGAGTATATTGAAAAGATTGCGGCGGCATACGCGGAACATGACTTTGATTTCTGGTTTGTGGAACAGGCGATGGATTCGGCTGCGGATATGATAAAATAACATATGGATAGAAGAATCCGGAGAGTTCTTAAAAATACGCCGCAGCATAAGAAAATGTGGTATACTATAAAGAACCACAGGACTGCTTGGTTCCCAAAAGACAATTCAGTAAATTTCCTGCTCCAGAGAATCAAAAACAGGAGTGGAGAAAAATTCGGCTAACGTAATATCAAGCCCGTCACAAAGTTTCTTTATTGTGACGATGCCGGGATTCTGGCTTTCACCATTCAAAATGCTTTTTATTGTAGACTGTGGAACAGCCGAAAGATTGCTTAACCCATTTGGCGTGAGTTCACGCGCATGGCATAACTCAAGAATACGGGCTGCAACTGCCTCACGTGTATTCATAGGCAAATCCTCCAGAGTGATTTGTCATTATGATATACTATTTTATAGCCATAAATTAGTGATATATCACTATAAATAAAAAGGAGAAGCAAAAATGAAGAAGAATCAAAATGAAAAAGCAGAAAAAAACGAAGCGTATATGCTTCGGCAAATTGAAGAATCAAACCAGATCGTTACACTGCCAGAAGAAGAAATGGATTTATATGCCCGTGTGATTTTATACAGGGCACAAAAAGATCTGTTTGACCTGATAATGGAAGAATCTGGTGCAGATAACATGGAGTGGGAGCCTTTTATTTGTGTACTCGCTGATTCGGAGGAAGAACGCGACGCCGTTCTCAGGGTGATTTGCAGCGGAATGACAGAACGGTTTTATTCAGGAAGTTTCACATTTTCCAACGAAAATGTAAAATTCCTTCGGACAGGTGATTATATACCAGAAGATGGAATCATAAAACTCAGGAGGCTGTTTCCCAAAGAGGCCGGGATCAGAATGATAGAAGCATTTTTCTATAAAACAGAATATGCCTATTATAGACATTTACAAGATACACAATCTACAGTGATGGCATGGGAAGATTACCTTGAGAAATTAATGAAGGATGAGGGAATGTTCGACACACTGGTTATGGCATTCCGTGAGGCGATTACAGGAATAGATTTTAAGTATCTATGGAACACGGATGGAATGCTTGAAATGCAGCCTGGCTTGATGACAGGAATTTATAAAATCCTGTGTGGGAAAACAGATACTGGAGGGGATGCATAATGGCATTATATACACAGGAACAGCTTGAAAAAGCAAACAATATTGACCTTGAGGATTTTCTTGCCCGCAGGGGCGCGAAGCTGAGGCGTACTGGAAAGGAAAGCCGGTTTTATTACTCCGATTCCGGTGGGGAACACGACAGCGTTTCCATTTCCGGCAATCGCTGGTACGACCATAAAAACCAGACGGGCGGCTACCCCATAAAGTTTATGCAGGAATTCTATGGGCTGGGTTTCCGGCAAGCTGTGCGGGAACTGCTGGACGGAGAAACCGCCTGTGAAAACAAAGCCGCCACTATGTATGAAAATCATAAACCACGGGAAAACCAAGCAAGCAGGCCGTCGTTCGCTTTGCCGGAAAAAGCCGGAAACATGAAACGGCTGTTTGCCTACCTGCTGAAAACACGCTTCCTATCGCGCGATGTGGTAAAAGCCTTTGTAGATGCACACCTGCTCTATCAGGAAAGAAAATACAATAACATTGTTTTTGTCGGAACAGACAAAGACGGGAACCCGAAATCCGCAAGCGCAAAGTCTGCTGTAAGCAGCGCAAAGGGTTTCCGCATGACAGTAACCGGATCGGACTGCAATTACGGCTTCTGCTGGCGCGGCGGCGGGGAGTGGCTGCTTGTGTTTGAATCTGCAGTTGACATGATGTCCTACGCAACGCTCTATCCCAAAGGCTGGATGGGGCAGAACTATATCTCGCTGGACGGACTTTCTCCCAAAGCCATGCTGCAGTTCTTGGAGGAAAATGAGAATGTCAAAGAAATCTATCTCTGTCTGGATTCCGATGCGGCAGGCATTGAAGCCTGTGGCAAACTCAAAGACCTGCTTCTGGAACGGGGGCATACGGAGGAACAGGTTTGGCAGCTCTCCCCTGCTTACAAGGACTGGAACGAAGTGCTGAAAGCGAAAAACGGTGCCGAGGCCCAGCCCGCACAGACGCATCCGAAAAAAGATGCTTACAGCAGGACAACAAAGCTGCTGAAATGGCTGAATAATGAAGAAAATGCGTACTGCCAGTGGCGGGAAAAGCAGGTTCAGAAAAACGGGCAGGGATTTTATATCCAAAGAATGGAAAAGGAGTGGCCGGAACTGCGAAAGGCACAGATCAGCGGCGAAGATGTTTCCAGACGGATGGCAGCCGGGGCAGCGCGTATCGCAGACCTGTCGCTCTGTATGCTGAATGGAATGGAAACCAAAAAATCTTATAGAGGGACACTTTTGGAACTGGAGTACAGCTATAAGCCTTATCAGGATAAACTGAGAGTTGATGCAAGGATGAGGGAACTGCAAAAAGGGATTGGAGAGGTGCGGAATGCACCGGACAGCCAGTCCCTTTTTTTGTGCCTGAAAACGCTTGCGGATATGGCAATCCGGTTCGCGGTGTACCTTCAGACGGATTTTGCCGTTGAACTGGAAAGAAGGAACAGCTTCCAGCGGGAACAGGAAACTGTTCCCGAAACAAAGCAGGAAGAACCCGCTCCGGTAGAACAAAAACCGGAGGAACCGAGAATGGTCTGTTGATAGATTCTCAAAGCCGGACAAAGTCCGGCTTTGCAGTCCGGGTCAAGGGCTGGAAGCCCTTGCGGGAGTTTGAGGGCGGTGCCCTCAAGGTTTTTAGGTCTTTCAGGAGGTGTTCAAAATGCCAAGAGAAGTTGCGGCACTGCTGCCGCTTGTGCTGTTGTTCGGCGCGTTCCTTATCGTGATGTTTGTTCTGAGCAGGAAATCGCTGGATATTAAAAGTAAAACGGTAGGCGATGGCCAGCACGGCTCCGCCAGTTTTGCCACGCCGAAGGAAATCAGTAAAGCCTTCCGGCGCATTGCATTCAAACCGGAAGAATGGCGGGAAAAGAATCCGGATGATCTGCCGCAGGGAATCATCGTTGGGTGCGAGATCCGGAAGGTTGGGAAAACGAATAAAGTAACGGCAATCGTGGACGAGGGTGACGTCCATGCGCTAATGATCGGCGCAGCGGGCGTTGGCAAAACCGCAAAATTCCTGTATCCCAATATGGAATACTGCTGTGCGTCCGGCATGAGCTTCATAACAAGCGATACGAAGGGCGACCTGGTGCGGAGCTATGCGCCAATCGCTGAAAAATACTATGGCTATGATATTTCCGTGTTGGATCTGCGTAATCCAACGCAAAGCGACGGTTTCAATATGCTGCATATGGTGAACCACTACATGGACGAATATTTGCAGACAGGCACCCTTGTCAGCAAGGCAAAGGCAGAAAAATATGCGAAGGTGATTTCTAAAACCATTATGAATGCAGGAGGCTTTGACTCCTCCAATGCCGGACAAAACGCGTATTTCTATGATTCCGCAGAGGGCTTGCTGACAGCGGTCATTCTTGTCCTTGCGGAGTTCTGCTCGCCGTATGTGTTCTGCCCGGAACAGAGAAAAGGCAAGGCGGATATGCTGGAGAAACGGAAACAGCAGTTGGTGAAGCTGCAGAAAAAATATGGAAAGCCGGAAGTAGCTTTTGAAGCAATCGGTCAGGAGAGAAAAATTTTCGATGTGAAGATCGATTTATTTGAACCACCACAGGGAACAGAAGAAGAAAATACGGAACCGGACGAAGAAACACCTGCTGAGCCAGAGGAAACGCCTCTGCCGGGCAGCCAACGGCATATCGTCAGCGTGTTCAAGATGATACAAGACCTGTTGGAGCCATCTTCTGTCAAGGGAAAAAGCCGCTTCAAGCTGCTGATGGAGCAGCTGCCAGATGAACATAAGGCGCGTTGGCTCTCCGGTGCGGCACTGAACACAGGCGATCAGGCGATGGCATCCGTCATGTCAACTGCCCTCTCCCGTTTGAACGCATTCCTCGATTCAGAAATCGAACAGCTTTTGTGTTTTGAAACAAAGCTGGATACGGAAAAGTTCTGTAAAAATAAATCCGCTCTGTTCATTATTTTACCGGAGGAGGACAATACGAAGCATTTTTTAGTTTCCCTTTTTGTGCAGCAAATCTACCGCGAAATGCTCACCATAGCTGATGAAATGGGCGGAAAGCTGCCAAACAGGGTAATGTTCCTGCTGGATGAGTTTGGAACGCTGCCAGAGATACAGTCTGCGGAAATGATGTTCTCTGCGAGCCGCTCCAGAAGGATCAGCTTTGTGCCGATTATACAATCGCTGGCACAGCTGGAGAAGAATTATGGCAAAGAAGGTTCTGCAATCATTATTGACAACTGCCAGATTGCCATTTACGGCGGCTTTGCGCCAAACTCCGAAGCTGCGGAGGTGCTGTCCAAAACGCTGGGTGATAGAACCGTTCAAACAGGAAGTGTTTCCAAAGGGAAGGACAAGTCGACTTCCTTCCAGATGACAGGGCGCCCGATTATGACGCCGGACGAACTGAAATCCATCCCCAAGGGGCAGTTCGTGGTCATGAAGACAGGGACTCACCCCATGCAGACCCGGCTGCGGCTTTTTCTGGACTGGGGTATCTCCTTTGGTGAGCCGTACCTGCTGCCAGAGCGGGCCGCGCGCACAGTGGCCTATGCCAGCAAACAGGAGCTGGAGCAGGCCATCTTCCGCTGCCACCACGCACAGCAGA
>OFHA01001800.1_pt1 | contig 13704 bp, 11 predicted proteins | sample 1521891 | NCBI WGS metagenome assembly OFHA01 (sample SAMEA3504089, study PRJEB24116) | mouse gut metagenome | biome: mouse gut; feature: mouse-associated habitat; material: faeces | place: Denmark | collected 2011
CAGGATCTTGCAGCTTTGTCTTACAGACAGAATGCGTTCTGTACTGCAGTCGGATTCTTTTTGGGAGGCGCGCTCTTCGCTGTCACTTTTTGGTACCGGAACCAAAAGGAGGCCATGCGCATTCAGGCTCTGACCGGGTACCTGGAGCAGGTCAATCTGGGAAAAGCCGCAGTCTTCTCGTCTTCCGGGGAGGATGATTTTGCCCGACTGGAAGATGAGATTTATAAGACGGTGACCGGGCTTTATGAGACCCGGGATGCGGCCGTACAGGTAAAAAATGATTTTGCAAAAAACCTGTCCAACATTGCGCACCAGGTTAAAACACCGTTGACTGCCGTCTCCCTGTCTGTTCAGATGATGGAGCAGAATCCGGACAGCCAGTATCAAAGACACCACCTTGGACAGATTCATAAGCAGCTTTCCCGCTTGTTCCGCCTGGAAGAAGCGCTTCTTTTGCTGTCCCGGCTGGATTCCGGGACATTGGTTTTTCGGAAGGACAAAGTGGATGTTTTTACACTGCTGGAACTTGCTGCGGAAAATCTGCAGGAATTGTTCCGTAGGGCGGATGTCTGTGCGGAGATACCGGAAACCGGGGAGGTGTCCATAAAGGCCGATATGGAGTGGACAATGGAGGCAGTCATGAACCTGATGAAAAATGCGGTGGAACATACGCCGCCGGGGGGAGTGGTACGCTGTGCCTATGAACAGAATCCGCTGTATACACAGATCGTAATCACGGATACGGGGAGCGGATTTGACAGGGAGGATCTTCCCTATCTTTTTGAGCGGTTTTACAGAGGGAAGAATGCAAAGAAAGGGGGCATCGGGATCGGGCTCTCCCTTTCCAAAGCAATTATCGAAAGCCAGAACGGGATTATAACGGCGCGGAATCTGACGGACGGCGGCGCCTGTTTTGAAATTCGCTTCTATGGTCAGTGAGGAGGCGTTCATAATACTGCTAACGGAATGCGTATGAGTAACAGCCCTGAAATAGTTGCAGATAAGAGGGATGGTTCCTATGTCACCGAGTTGTCATTTTAACCTGTTATAATGAAAGCAGGATCAGGCGGAGGTGTTTTGCATCTGCCGGGGTTATCACATAAGGAAGGAAAACGGCATGGAGATTTTAAGATGTGAGAAGGTAAGCAGGATTTATGGCAGAGGCGATGGGCGGGTTACCGCACTGAATCAGGTTGATTTTTCGGTACAAAAAGGAGAGTTTGTCGCGATCGTAGGGGCTTCCGGCTCGGGGAAATCCACGTTGCTCCATATTCTCGGGAGCGTGGATAAGCCTACCTCAGGCAGGGTATTTGTGGAAGAGACGGATGTCTCCGGGCTGACGCCCACTCAGGCGGCGATCTTCAGGCGCAGGAAGGTGGGGCTGGTCTATCAGTTTTATAATCTGATACCGACAATCACGGTACGAAAAAATATCCTGATGCCCCTTCTTTTGGATAAGAGAAAGCCGAATCAGGAGTATCTTGACAAAATAGTTCACACACTGGGGATAGGGGACAAGCTGGAGGCGCTTCCGAATCAGTTATCGGGCGGCCAGCAACAGAGGGGGTCCATTGCACGTGCCCTGATCTATCGTCCGGCGCTTCTTTTGGCGGATGAACCCACCGGCAATCTGGACCGGAAAAATTCCGGAGAGATCATCGACATGTTGAAACTTTCCAATCGGAACCTGAATCAGACGATCCTTCTGATCACCCATGATGAGCGGATCGCCTTAGAGGCTGACAGGATTGTGACAATAGAGGACGGGCGTATCATCTGTGACAGAAAGAAAAACAGGGACGCCTTACAAAAAGATTGGCGGGGGTGATAAGATGTGGAAAAATTATGCGGCGGATTATATCAGGCATAACCAGGCGGGAAGCGGCTCCGTCATTGCCGCATCCTTTATCGCGGCGTTGTTTCTTTCTTTTTTATGCAGTACCTTCTATCATTTCTGGCTGGATGCCGTGGAAGGGACGAAACTGGAGAACGGCGGCTGGCACGGGAGGATCACGGCGGAACTTGGTGAGGATGAGCTGGAAGAGATCCGGTCTTTTCCCAATGTGGAAAAAGTGGCGCTCACCGGGGAATATGAGACGGTCCGGGAAGAACAGGCATCGGGGAAGCGGGAGGCCGTGGATATTACGTTTCATAACAAAAGGACGGTTTACAGGGATATGGAGGATATTGTCAGGACACTGGGGCTTTCGGAGGAGGCAGCCGAGTACAATTATCAACTGTTGTCCCTGTACTTTGTCCGCATTCCCGGAGATACGATGCCAAGGCTTCTGATGCCGGCTTATTTCGCAATCGTGGTGATGGTGTGCATTTCTCTGATTCTGGTGATCCATAATTCCTTTGCGGTATCCATGAATAACCGGATCAGGCAGTTTGGCATATTTTCCGGGATCGGCGCAACGAAAAGGCAGATTCTGACCTGCCTCATGGAGGAGGCTGTTGTACTTTCCGCGGTGCCGATCCTTTTCGGTATTTTGCTGGGAGTCGTTCTCAGCTTCGTGACGGTCAGGGCTATGGGAACATTTGCGGCGAACCTGGCAGGAGGGAGAAAGATGGACTTTGCGCTACATCCTGTTGTCCTGATCCTGATATTTCTTCTGGCGTTCCTGACTGTGCTCATCTCGGCGTGGATTCCGGCGCAGAGGCTCAGCAGGCTTACGCCTCTTGAGGCAATCAGGGGAGCCGGCGGGGCGGAGCTTATGAAAAAGAAGCATTCTCCTCTGCTGTCCGCTTTCTTTGGCATGGAGGGGGAACTGGCAGGAAATGCGCTGAAGGCGCAGAAAAAGGCGCTGCGTACCACATCCTTTTCTCTGACGCTGGCGTTTCTGGGATTTATGCTGATGCAGTGTTTCTTTACACTCTCCGGTATCAGTACGCGGCATACTTACTTTGAGGCTTATCAGGATGTCTGGGATATCTATATAAGAGTAAAGGATGAGAAGATAGAGAATTTTGAGCAGATCGACGAGGTACGGGCTGTGGAAGGAGCGGAAAGCTGTATCGTATATCAGAAGGCGGAAGCGGTAAGTATGATTCCGGCAAAGGATATAAGTCAGGAGCTGGCCGCGGCGGGAGGAATAGAGGGACTGGCGGGAATTTATTTGGGGGAGGAAGGAAATGCCTATCCGATTAAGACGCCGCTTGTTATTTTGGATGATCAAAGCTTTGCGGAATATTGCCGGGAGATTGGAATAGAAGAAGAGGCAGGGCAGGAGGGGGTTATTGTGCTGAACCGGATCTGGAACAGTGCTGAAAGTAATTTCCGGTATCCGGAATATTTGCCCTATATTCAGGCGGATACGCGGAAGATTACGCTCCTTGGCAAGGGATATTCGGATGATAAAACAGCGATGCCGGAAGAGGTGGCAGGAAATGTGATGATAGAAGTCCCTGTGCTTGCCTGTACCGGGAAAGCGCCTGCGCTGCGTGAGGATTACGGTAAGTCGGATTACCCGTTGGTACAGTTTATTTCGTTAGGTTACTGGAGCAAGGTGCTGGAACGAATCGGGGGAGCGGAGAAGGATATTTTCATACGGGTGCTGGCGAAGGACAGAGAATCTTCGGAGGCGCAGGACCGGCTGGAAGATTCTCTGACAGGGATGATGGATAAAAAGTATGAGATCGAGAGCGAGAACCGCATACGGGAGAAAAGGGACAATGATACGATGATACGGGGGTATGAGCTGATACTGGGAGGGGTGTGTGCATTTTTTGCATTGATAGGAATCGCCCATGTGTTTTCCAATACGGCAGGCTTTATCAGGCAGAGAAAGCGCGAATTTGCCAGATATATGTCTGTGGGGCTGACGCCGGAGGGAATGCGGAAAATATTTTGTATTGAGGCGGTTATTGTTGTGGGGCGCCCGCTGGCCGCCGCACTGTTTCTGACCATTGCGGTGACAGTCGGAATGATCAGGGCAAGTTATCTTGATCCGGCGGAATTTATGAGGGAGGCTCCGATTTTGCCGATCCTGGCGTTTGTGCTGGCTGTGCTTGGATTTGTGGCGCTGGCTTACCTGACGGGAGGGAGGAAGATTCTGCGGATGGACCTGGCGGAGGCGCTGCGGGATGATACGATGCTGTAAGAAATGCCGGCGGGGATATGCATGTACATTCGGCGGGCTGATCGGCGAATCCGTTTTTCTTATATTACCAAATAAATTTTTCAATTTCCTCTTGCCAAAATGAAAAAAACGGCTATAATGTATTAAGGTATGAGAAATTAATATTTATACATAAAAATGCATAAACCGAAAAAGCGATAAAAACTATCGGGATTCCATGGGGGATGCACGTTATGTATACGGAAAAAGCAGATATACGCGTACGGAGTATACATCTGCGAAACTGGACAGGAGGAACTATTATGAAAAAGAAATGGTTGGCAGTATTGATGGCGGTATCCATGACAGCAGCTCTTGCAGCATGCGGTTCCGGCGATACGACAGGGGAGGCGGCAGAGCCCGCAGCGGAAACAGAAGAGGCGGCAGATGATGCGGCAGAGAGCGAAGCTCCCGCGGAGGAAACACAGGAACCTGCGGCAGAAGGCGCGGCAGTAAGCACGGTGACGGAAGGTGTGCTGACGGTTGCTACAAGCCCGGACTTTGCGCCTTATGAGTTCTATGCGATCGGCGATGACGGAAATCCGACGCTTGCCGGTTTTGATATGGCACTGGCACAGTATGTGGCAGATTACATGGGTTTGACACTGGAAGTGGTTCCGATGGATTTTGACGGTGTGCTGAGCGAACTGCAGATGAAGAACGTTGATCTTGGCATGGCGGGGCTTTCTCCCGATCCTGCACGTGAAGACGCTATGGACTTTTCCGATATCTATTATCTCGGCGGACAGTCCCTTGTGACGGTAAAAGCAAATGCGGATACGCTGAACAGCTTTGAGGCGTGCAACAAAGCGGAGATTTCCGTAGGCGCTCAGATCGGTTCCATCCAGATGGATCTTGCCAATGAGTATTCACCGGATGCTGATATCGTACCGCTTCCGAAGGTGACGGATATCATCAGTGAGCTGCTGGGCGGAAAGCTGGATGCTGCTTATATCGAGACGGCAGTGGCGGAAAGCTACCAGAAGAACTATCCCGATCTGGAGATCGTGCTGGAAGTACCTTATGATGTGGCAGGCTCGTCCATCGGCGTGAGCAAAGGGAATGCGGAACTTCTTGCGGCGGTGAACGAAGCGATTGCGGCGGCAGTGGAGGACGGTTCTATGGATCAGTTCGTGGCGGAAGCGAATGAACTGGCAGCAGGCGAAAAATATGAAGGGCTGCTGAATGAAGAAGGACAAATCCAGGAGTAAACGCTGCTTCACAATTTGCGCAGGCAGATTGTGAAGGTTCACGTTGAATAATAGCGGGGGCCTGGATGGAAAGACAGATATGTGAAACAAAAAGTCCCCTCCGGAAACGGAGAGGACTTTCAGTTGGTTTATAAGTGTTTTGCGAAAGCGGGCATTTATTGAGTGGTTACATAAGAAGGGAAAGGAATACTTTATGGATCAATTTATCAAGCTATCCAATTTTTCCAAGATTGCGCCCTATGCGCAGTTGTTCAGGCAGGGACTGGCGGTTACCGTATTGTTATCTTTGTTTACGGTGCTCATCGGTTTCTGCCTCGCTTTGATTTTAGCGCTGATGCGCATGTCGAATTTCAGGCCGTTTCGTTTTCTTGGCATTGATAAGGACGGGCATCAGAAGGAGGGCGGTGTGCTGGCAGCGGTCAGCAGGTTCAATCCGCTTTCTTTTCTGGCAACGGCGTATGTGGAAATTCTCAGGTCTACGCCTGTGATCGTACAGATCTTTATCATCTATTTTGGCGTATTCAGCATTATAGAGCTGCCCAATTTCCAGTTGTTCGGGTTTATTAAATTCGGCCGGTTTTTCCCCGGCGTTGTGGCGCTTGGCATGAACTCCGGCGCTTATTTGTGTGAGATTATCCGGGCGGGTATTCAGTCCATAGACGGTGGTCAGACCGAGGCGGCGAGGTCTCTCGGACTGTCTCAGACACAGAACCTGCGCCATATCATCCTGCCTCAGGCGCTGAAAAATATTCTGCCCGCCATTGCAAATGAATTTGTTGTGATCATCAAGGAGTCCGCGATCACCTATACGATCGGCGTGCAGGATATTATGTCGGCGGTGAATGCGGTGAAGGGCGCTACTTTCGTGATACTCGAACCGCTGCTGGTGGCGACGGCAATTTATTTCTGCCTGTGCTTCCCGACATCCAAACTGATTGCATACTTTGAAAGGAGAATGAGCCATGGCGACAAGAGATAGCCTGATACAGGTAAGGGATTTAAAAAAGCATTATCATGGGGATTCCATCAGGGCTTTGGACGGTGTGACGGTGGACATCGAGTTCGGGGATGTGATGGTGGTGATCGGCCCCTCCGGTTCCGGAAAATCTACATTTCTGCGGAGCCTGAACCTTCTGGAAGAGCCCACCGGCGGCTCCATTTTCTTTGAGGGCACGGACATCACAAAGAAAAAGTATAAAGATGAAAACGGAAAGACGGTGAAGCTGGATATTGACAGCCTGCGCCAGAAGATGGGCATGGTGTTTCAGCATTTTAACCTGTTTCCTCATATGACAATCCTGGAGAATATGACGCTTGCGCCGATAAAAGTAAAGAGGATGAGCAGGGCGGAAGCGGAGGAAAAAGCCCTTGCACTGCTTGAGAGGGTAGGGCTGAGGGATCGGGCGAATGATTATCCGATCCAGCTTTCCGGCGGACAAAAACAGCGTGTGGCAATCGTCAGGGCACTGGCAATGGAACCGGATGTGATGCTCTTTGACGAGCCCACTTCCGCGCTGGATCCCGAGATGGTGGGCGAGGTGCTGGACGTTATGAAAGGTTTGGCAAAGGAAGGGATGACCATGGTGGTGGTCACTCATGAGATGGGATTTGCCAGAGAAGTGGGAAACAGAGTGTTATTTATGGCGGACGGGCTCTTGGTGGAGCAGGGAAGCCCGGAGGATATTTTTGAGCATCCGAAGAGCCCGAGGCTGCAGGAATTTTTATCAAAAGTATTGTAGATGTATAGAGGGAGAGTGTGGCTTTCATATGACTGAAGAAAAACTGGCGGCGCTTGCCGCAATCGAGGAGAAAAGGAATACGATCATCCATGTGGCGGACAGTATCTGGGAATATGCGGAGTTATCCCTGCAGGAGTACAAATCCTGCGCATTGTACTGTGAGGTACTGGAAAAGGAGGGCTTTCAGGTTGACAGGGGCATCTGTGGGATTGAGACGGCTTTTTCGGCGAGTTTTGGCAGCGGCCGGCCTGTGATCGGTGTTCTGGCGGAGTATGATGCTCTTTCGGGGCTTTCCCAGAAAGCCGGCGCTTTGGAGCGGGAAGAGGCAAGCAGCGGCGGAAACGGACATGGCTGCGGACATAATCTGCTCGGGGCCGGCGCTCTTGCGGCGGCAATCGGGATAAGGGCTTATCTGGAAAAGACGGGGAGGCAGGGAACGGTTATATTGTACGGCTGTCCCGGTGAAGAGGGCGGAGCGGCAAAAGCCTTTATGGCAAGGGACGGCGTGTGGAAAGAGCCGGATGCGGCGCTCACCTGGCATCCGGAGGATGTGAACGAGGTTGTGACGGGATCCTCCAATTCCTGTATTCAGGTGCAGTACAAGTTTACCGGGACGGCTTCCCATGCGGCGGGGGCGCCGGAGAAGGGCAGAAGCGCCCTGGATGCGGTGGAACTGATGAATATCGGTGTGCAGTTTCTGCGGGAGCATATGAGTGACCGGGCGAGAATCCACTATGCGATCACGGATGCCGGCGGGTGCAGCGCCAATGTGGTGCAGCCCAGGGCGAGTGTACTTTATATGGTGCGCTCTAATCATGTGGCGGAAACGGTGGAACTGCAGAAGCGGGTGGATAAGATTGCGGAGGGCGCGGCACTGATGACGGAGACAACTTTTGAGAGGAAGTTTATCGACGGCTGTGCCGATACGGTCTGCAACCATGTGCTGGAAAAAGTGTTGTATGATAACTTTGAGGAACTTGGCGTTCCGGCTTATACGGCAGAAGAAAATGAGTATGCGGATGCGCTTGCGGCAGGATTTGATATACTGAATTATAATCCGGGCATAGCGGCCAAATATGACAGGGATGCGGCGGAAAAGATCAAAGAATGGCAGAAGAGCTCCGGCCATGCAATGAACGCCTTTTTGGCGCCTCTTTATACGGGGGATGCTTTTGAGCCGGGCTCCACGGATGTGGGGGACGTAAGCTGGCTTACGCCGACGGCGCAGATCCATGTGGCGGCATGGCCCAACGGCGCTCCTGGGCACAGCTGGCAGGTTGTTGCCTGCGACAGGACGGAAATCGGACATAAAGCTGCCCTGCAGGCAGGTAAAGTGTTGGCTGCAGGGGCCATAGATCTGTTTGAAAATCCTGATCTTCTGAAAAAAGCAAGGGAAGAGTTTGAAAAACGGACAAAAGCCGGTTTTGTCAGTCCCGTACCGATCGGAGCAAAGCCGGTGATTCCGGATTAAAGGTCTTTCCGGGATTTCAGGTCGGGAATTTTTCCGCCTTTCAGAAAATGATAAAGAGTATACTGTTCCTCAATCGTCATCTCGCGGATTGCGTTAAATAAGTCTTTTAACAGTTTGGAGTCGCTGTTTTTACCGGAGAAGAACTGTTCGGGAGTAATCTCGAAATATTCGCAGATTTTATAGAGAGAACCGAGGGAGGGCAGTATATTTCCTGAAGAAATAGCCTGAATGTAACCTTTGCTGAAACCGAGGTCAAGACTTAACTGATATTCGGAAATGCTGTGCTCCATACGAAGTTTTGTAATTCTTTCCGCAATGAATTTTTTATCTAACGGACTTTTCTCCATGTATTTTTCTCCTTTATTGTATGAAAATGTTTCTATATTTGTTTCACTAACGCTCATTATATCATAATCGAAGGCTTTCGCGCGAGTTTTTTTGAAAAATATATTAAGTTGCAGTTTTATTGATGCTGATCACAGGAATTGTATACATTTTAAATCTTTTTCTCAAAATGCTGATAATCTTTGCTGGAACGCCAACTGCCGCCCCAGGTGAAGCCATGTTGTATAAAAAGCTGGTAAGCAAGGTCGGTTTTGTCGATCTTATAAGGAAAATCCTGTTCTCTGTCCGCATAGGCTTCGCTCCCGGCGGGGGAGATATTGACCGTGCCGTCCTTGCGGGTGGTGACGTAGGGGTTGTAGAAGGGATTCAGGTCAATGGCAAGGCCGTAGGCATGGTTGGAAAGTCTGCCGGAGGGAAGCGCCCTGTAGTTAAAGCAGGATGTATTATTGTCTTCCATGGACAGTTCATCATCCCCCTGATATTCCTCCACAAGACATATTTTCTCCACGGGATATTGTGCTTCGTAAAGCGCGCAGAAAATTTCCGTCAGATCCTGGGCGATCGCCTTGTGGCAGATGAGTTCTCCCGTCCGGGTATTTCCGTCAAAATCATAATACAGAACGCTGACATAGCGAAGCATATCATAGGAGATGGCGGCATTGGCGTCATCGGCGGGATAAGAGATGCCTGTGATCTTTTCCTTTATGGTGTCATTTAAAGATTCATAGTAGAAGCCTTCCTGAAAGGTTATCCGGTCATCCATGGCAGTATCCTCCTTAGGCAGGGTAGATTCATTTTCCGGATTTGCGGAGTTATCTTCAGCACTGTCTGCGGGCAGGTCTTCGGCTTCGGCGGTGTGATCCTTTGATTGTGCAGGGAGGGAAGAATCCGTATCTGTCTGAGAGGAAGCCTGTGATGACTGTGCCTGCTCCCGGTCGGAAGATTCGGACAGACCGCTGGCGTTATCCTGTTCGGAGCTTATGGTCTCCTCCTGTTCTCTGGCAAGGTCCTCTAAGGTTTCGCCTCCGCTGAGGATGCCTGAGCGGATCATCACGGCACATATGATGGTCAGAATAATTAATATTCCCATATTCTTATATAGTATGTTCTTTTGACGATTATTCAAAAAATTTTTACTCATACAGGGATTGTACCATATTTTTCGTGACTTGTAATCAGGAATAATATCTAGTATACTATATTCTATGTGTAAACGGTGCGATAAGCAGGAGTATTTATGAAGATTGTAAAGACAAAGGATCTTGTTTTTGACTATATCAGGCGCGATGAAGAGGGAAATGTGGAGGGCATCACAACGGCGGTGGACCATGTGGATCTGGATGTGGAGCCCGGAGATTTCATTGCCATTTTAGGGCACAATGGTTCGGGGAAATCCACGCTGGCAAAGCATTTTAATGCAATTTTAATGCCCACCGAGGGCGCGGTATGGGTGGATGGTATGGACACGGCGGACAAGGATAAACTCTGGGAAATCAGGCAGAGAGCCGGTATGGTCTTTCAGAACCCGGATAATCAGATCATCGGTCAGGTAGTTGAGGAGGATGTGGGGTTTGGTCCTGAGAATATGGGTGTGCCGACAAAGGAGATCTGGGAGCGGGTTAAGGAAAGCCTTAAGGCGGTGGGGATGTATGAATACCGCAAGTATGCGCCGAACAAGCTTTCCGGCGGACAGAAACAGCGGGTGTCCATTGCCGGCGTTCTCGCCATGCATCCGAAGTGTATTGTGCTGGATGAGCCGACTGCCATGCTGGATCCCGGCGGGAGAAAGGAAGTTATCCGGGCGGTGCGGGCGCTGAATGATGTGGAAAGGGTGACGATCATTCTGATCACCCATTATATGGAAGAGATTATTCATGCGGATAAAGTGTTTGTGATGGATAGGGGAAAGGTTGCGATGCGGGGGACGCCGCGGGAAATCTTTTCGCAGGTGGAAAAGTTAAAGGAATTAAGGCTGGATGTGCCGAAGGTGACACTTCTGGCGTATGAACTCAGAAAGAGCGGGCTTGCGCTGCCGGAGGGTATACTGACAGTGAAGGAGCTGGTGGAGGCGCTGGATAGGCTGAAAGCGGGAGATAAGGGATGGCATTGATTTTGGACCATGTGACATATGAATACGGAAGCGGGACGGAGCTTTTGGTGCGGGCGCTCGATGATGTGTCCCTGGTGATTCCGGATGGACAGTTTATCGGGCTGATCGGACATACCGGTTCCGGGAAATCCACGCTGGTACAGCATTTGAACGCATTGCTCGTGCCAACCTCAGGGAATATCTATTATAATGGAGAGGATATTCACGATAAGGATTTCAGCAGGAAGAGGCTGCGGAGCAAGGTCGGGCTGGTATTTCAGTATCCGGAGCATCAGTTGTTTGAGACGGATGTGTTTACGGATGTCTGTTTCGGCCCCAAAAATCTGGGACTGGATCGGAAGGAGACGGAACTGCGGGCTTTTCAGGCGCTGAAACAGGTGGGGCTGCCGGATGAATGTTTTTATCAGTCCCCCTTTGATTTATCCGGCGGACAGAAGCGCCGGGCGGCGATCGCCGGAGTGCTTGCCATGAAGCCGGAGGTGCTGATTCTGGATGAGCCCACGGCAGGGCTAGATCCGAAGGGCAGGGATGAGATTCTGGGGCTGGTGTCTTCCATCAGGAAGGAGAGCGGAATGACGGTGATACTGGTGTCCCACAGTATGGACGATGTGGCAGAATATGTGGACAGGATCATTGTGATGAGCCGGGGCGGTATCCGCTTTGATGATGAGCCGAAGAAGGTGTTTGCTCATAAGGGAGAACTGGAGGAGATGGGGCTTTCCGTTCCTCAGGTGACGGATGTGATGTACGCCCTGCGGGAGGCAGGCTGGGCGGTGGGCACGGAGGCGATCACGATTGAAGAGGCGAAACAGGAGATTCTGAAATGTTAAAAGATATTACACTTGGACAATATTATCAGACAGATTCTGTGGTGCACAGACTGGATCCGAGAGTGAAACTGGCGGCAACGCTGCTCTATATTTGTTCTTTGGTTACGGTGAAGCAGGCGCCGGGGTATGTGCTGGCAGTTCTTTTTCTGGCGGTGGTGATCCGGCTTTCCCATGTACCTTTTCGGTTTATGATACGGGGGATGCGCTCCATATTGCTTTTACTGATACTGACTTTTTTTATGAACCTGTTTATGATAAAAGGGGAGGTGCTCGTTCAGTTCTGGAAGCTTTCGATCTCGAGGGAAGGCGCTGAGATGGCGGTAAAGATGGCGGTGAGGCTGAGCCTTCTGATCATAGGCTCTTCCGTGCTGACGCTCACAACCACGCCGAACAATCTGATGGACGGAATGGAAAAGGCTTTAAAGCCGCTGAAGAAGCTGAGAGTGCCGGTACATGAGATCGCCATGATGATGTCCATTGCGCTGCGGTTTATTCCGATGCTGCTGGAAAAAACCGACAGGATTATGAAGGCGCAGATGGCAAGGGGCGCCGCTTTTGATGAGGGGAATCTGATCAAAAAGGCAAAGAGCATGGTGCCGCTTCTGGTGCCGCTTCTGGTTTCTTCCTTTCAGATAGCGGGCGATCTGGCAATGGCAATGGAGAACCGCTGTTACCGGGGAGGCGAGGGACGGACAAAGATGAAGCCTCTGCAGTATAAAAGACGGGATTATATCACTTATATTGTGGTTTTGGTTTATTTTGCGGCATGTATTGCGGCCGGAAGGATTGTGCCCTTTGGGAGGATTTTTTAAGGGATAAAAAGCGGGGAGAAGGAGATGAGGGGATGAAAGAGAGAAAGACAGAATACCGGAAAAAATTATTGACCTGGGGATTGCTTATATTATGCACTCCGGTTGTGGGGGGGAACGTATTACAGTTTGCGCTATTCCATGCAGTTCATTGATCTTTGTAATGAATCGATGATATGGGAGACAAAGGATTCTTTACCGCTTCATATCGCGGTAGCGGCAGCGTTCTTTATGGTATTGACCGGAGCAGATAAATATCTGAAAAAATGCGCGGATGCCGAAAAGGCATTAAAGCGCTTTTTGTATATTGTTATGTCCGTGACGTTGGGAGGTAGTCTGATCTGGGTATTGTATGGTAATTTTTACGCACAGAGCGATTCCCGCTCCGTTTTGGAATGTATAGGACGCATACAGCAGGGGGATTTTTCGGATCTGCAGCCCGCGGGCTATTTGGGAGCGTATCAGAATCAGATTGGCATCGCTGCGATCTTTCAGTTGATTTTCTTTGTTTGCAGGACTGACAATGATATTGTGCTGCAGGTAGTAAATGCATTGTGCGTGCCCTATATTGTGATCGCCGGAAGCGGATTTTTGAGAGAGATTCATTGTCACAGAATATGTTATGTATGTTATCTGATATTCATGCTGTTTTGTTTTCCGCTTTTTCTTTATACGCCCTATGTATACGGAGAGATTATATCTGTGACAGCCGGCTGCTTCTTTATCTGGGCAGCTGTTTGTTATATAAAAAGGGGAAGGGCAGCGGCATGGATTTCTCTGGGCGTCAGTGCCGTGATCGGGAATACGGCGAGAGGAAACTTTCCGGTACTGCTGATCGCCTTTGGGATTATGGCAGTACTTTACTGCATTCGGAGAAAAAGGATCATGCCGCTGATCTGTGCGCTGACAGTGACTTTGGCTGCTTTGGCAGGAAACAGGGCGTGTTATGCGTATTATGAGCATATTTCGGGGACGGAACTGGATCAGGGAATACCGATTGAGGGCTGGATCGCGATGGGGCTTAATGAAACAGATATAAATCCCCCAGCAGAGCTGGGGAGACTAGCA
>OFHA01001802.1_pt1 | contig 13700 bp, 7 predicted proteins | sample 1521891 | NCBI WGS metagenome assembly OFHA01 (sample SAMEA3504089, study PRJEB24116) | mouse gut metagenome | biome: mouse gut; feature: mouse-associated habitat; material: faeces | place: Denmark | collected 2011
TCTACGAGTCTCTTCGTGCCGATCGGAAGATTCTGGGAACAGATAACGTCAATTACTCCTGCCGACATTCCCCACCAGTAGTTGATCGCCTTCTTTGATGACGGATCGTCGTCGTATTTCCATGTACCGTCCATAATCGTACGGATCATCTGTTCATAGAATTTTCCCCAGTGCCAGATGGGCATCGCCAGATTCCTGATGCAGTCGCCGTCCAGATGATAGATACCAAAGAACCTGGAAGCTTCTTCCGGAATCATCATATCTTTTCCCGAGATACAGGATACCTGATTACGCCTTATATTCTCCATGATATCGCCTTCTTTTTTGGCTTTCCATTCCAGAAATACCTCTGTGCGGGGATTGATCATCTTCGCTCCCAGTGCAAATGCATTGATATTCGCGATCGATCCATAGATCGGATAATCCGCAATATAGGCCAGACGACTATTCTCTGCCATAGCGCCCGCGATCGCTCCCATCAAAAACTTTACCTCATGCATTCTGGAGTAATACGTCCGGATATAACGATGCGATGTATTTAAAGAACAATTTACAATCTGGACCTTCGGGTTGGCAATTGCCGCTTTTACGCTTGCCTGAACAAACGGAGGCGTCGTTGTAAAAATCAAGCTGCAACCCTCATCGATCGCATCTTTCAGCAACGAATCAATATTCTCCTGCGTACCGTTTTCATAACAGACCGTATGCACTTCTTCCGGCAGTCTTTGATCCAGATGCAGCCTTCCCAGCTCATGCGCATATGTCCAGGCAGAAGTGCCCGGCGTTTTCTCATAGATAAATGCAATTTTTAATTTTCTGGTTCCCAGGTGCAGTAAATTCAACAGAGGTTTCTTCTTCTGATTCGGCTTCATCTTCAGATCAATCTCCTGCTCCTGCTCCAGCAGCTTAAATTCTTCCCAGCTTTTTGCGATTAATTCCTTGAGTTCATTTGTCGTTTTTTCGCCTGCTTCCTCATATCCATACAAAGAAATAAACGAAAGAAACGCATCCCCCGGCGTAATCTTTAACTTCTTTCCCCCGTTTGCCTGATATTCCGCGCAAAACCTCGTGTAAACGGAACTGAATTTTAACAGATCTTCTTTTTCCCACGCTTCTTTCGGTTCTTTTCCGACCGCCTCCTGCAGTTTCTCAAAACTGCCGGTTTGAGAAAACCAGATATAATTGATCGGCGCAGCCTGATAAAAATCCAGAAATTCATAATAGATCTTATTTTCTTTTTCTTCCGTGCGCTTTGGTATAATACGGATCACGTTGCCCGGAATGGAAACCGCCCCAAAATACTTCATCACGCTGACCCGTTTGTTTCCCTCTTCCACATAAAATTTATTCATATATTCATAAGCCTTGATCGGATCGCGGATGCCTTCCTCCACATGGCTTGTGCTAAGCTCCGCCCATTTAACGGCAAATTCTGTTGTCTCCCGCAGAATCGGCATAAAATTTCCGGAAAAAGAACTGCTCCTTCCAACGGTTTTTGTTCCTGCAATTTGTTCAATCGGAATCTGAACGAGGCCAATCGACTCTTCCGAATAGGAACCTTTCTCCGGCATAATATCGTCTAACACCATCAGCGTCGGCTTCTCACCTCTTAACATCCGCGTCTGGTAATCTTTTTTTCCAAGTTTAAACGCTTTTGCATAATCCTCTTTTCCCATAATCTCCTCCATTCTTTGTACTTTTTAACGTATGTGAAAATGGCTGCATTTATTATAACCGATGTTGCCCTGCAAGCACAAGTGGGTGCGTTCTCATCCATTTGAAATTATCCTGCTGCCAGATACTCCATAAAAAGTAACCGGATTAAAATTTTCTGCACAAAGAAAACCGCCGGAGGCAGCCGGCGGTTCTATCGTCATTCGTGTTATGTTATCCTTTGGACCGGATCGTAGAAAACAAATCCATCATTCCGTCATACAGCAGCGGAACGGAAGGCTTTGCAGATTCTGTATCCGGCAGCAAAGACTGTTCGCCCCGCACGCCTTCTGTCAGAAAACTATGCAGGCGCACGCTGCTTTCGTATTGCTGCCTGATATACTCCTGCTGTGCGGCTTTTTCCCTGCTCTGTTCTCTTTTCTGAGCCAAAACCGCCTGCTCTTTGAGGTATTTTTTCATCCGCTTATGCCGCATACTCCACCAGGACTCTTCGTCATCCTTTTTTGTTTTCTTAGTGTCCGTCTTGGTAAATCCCTCTCCATGATGCTCTTCAATCGACGCCCCAAAATGTTCCGTGATGAACATGCCGGTGTTTCCTCCCCATCCGTAAAACGGATTTCTCACCGACCGGTCTTCTACAAAATACCCAAGAATCCAGGCTTCGTAATCCGGGTCCTGTTTCATCTGTTCCCAGCCCGCATCGGTTATGGAAATCATCGTCTGATCATTGACTCTGCTGGGGTCGCACGGAATCGTATCCAAAAGCGCATAAAAATACCGCTTATATTCCTCCATCGTCATATCTTCCGTAGATACGTCCTGCACGCCGTTTTTGCGCCGGATGGCCTCTCCGGCTTTCACCTGTTTTTCTACATGGGCAGCGTCTTCGGGATGTTTCGTTTTATATTCTTCCACCGGGCTCTTTGCCTTTTCTCTGTACTTTTTCACAAATTCACCGGTTGTGCCCGGCTCTACTTTCTCCTGGCCGCCGGATGTTTCCTCTTTTTTCGTTTTGCCGGCTGCCGAAGCTCCGTACATGTTCGATAAATAAGCTGCGCTGACTGCTCCCATAATACTCATAAAAATCCCTCCGTTTTAATCGAACGACTCGTTTCCTTCTAAGAGATATTTCGTCATGTATCCCGGATCACAACAGCAAAATGCTACAAACCGCTTCTTTTCTGCTACAAACAGACGCATAGAAAACTTATCCCGGCAGGTCCCCGGCTGCGCTGCCGACAAAACGGTTCTGCCCGCAGGACAATTACTCTTACATCCCATACTTCTTTAGATCCACCCTGCCGTCTTTTACCTCTATCCCGTCTGCCTTCAGCAATTTCGCCTGTGCCCCTGCTCCGCCGAATGCAAATTCTCCCGACAGTTCTCCTTTTGCATTTACTACCCGGTAACAGGGGATCCCGTCGGGATCCGGATTTTTATGCAGTGCATTACCGACCGCCCTCGCCATTTTTTTATCTCCGGCAAGCTCTGCAATCTGACCGTAGGTTGCCACTTTTCCCCTTGGGATTTTCTGAACCGCCTCATAAATCCGTTTTGACGGGCTGGCAGTCACAAGGTCATAGCTTTCCGCAATCATCCGCTTAATTTCATGGTCCGGAACCGTACCGTCCAAAATAATCGTATTCCAGTGGTCTTTATTCTGATGCCATCCCGGAATCACCGAATCATAGGCATTCCGCCAAAAATCTCTCCACTCGGCGTCTACTTTTACATTTAAATTAATACATCCGTTTCTCTCATATGTCCACAAAAACGCTTTTTTGCTCCCCTGTACCCGGACAAGCTGCCAGTTATCATCGTGAAACGGAGCTTCCTGGTAAGCGCCCGGAAATGACAATCCGTACGCAATCGCTTCTTCTCTTGTCTTCAATATTTAACCACCCTCTGCCTGCGGGAACTAAAATTCCTCCGCGCTGCCCAAGTACCCACATCCTTTCTCCCCATACTTTTCCGGCTGATCAGCCGCTGTCACACTCCGCCAGAGCCCGTCTGCGTAAAAAATATGTGTCAAAGTCGACGCCTTTTATCTGTTTTCCAATGCCTGGGAAATATCTTTTACCATGTCCTCCACTGCTGCTCTTGCCGCCTGTCCGAAATTCTCCGGCCCAAAAGAAGCATACTGCTCCTGCTGGTAGGCTGCTATAATGCCTCTGGATGAGTTGACGATTGCCCCAAGGCCGTCTTCATTAAAGAAATGAACCAGATCCTTTCCTTTTCCGCCCTGTGCCCCGTATCCCGGCACCAGAATATAAGTCTTTGGCATAATCCGTCGGAGAACTTTTCCCATTTCCGGGTAAGTTGCACCTACCACTGCACCCACATAGCTGTAGGACTCTCCCATATGTTCCTCTCCCCACTTAGCCACATACTCTCCGACTATTTCGTAAAGAGGTCTGTCTCCCAATCCGGTTCCGTCTTTTCCTTCCGCTCCGGCATGGATCCCTGTCTGCACCCGACGGTCCTGGAACTCACCGCTGCTGGGATTTGAGGTCTTGACCAGCACAAAAATCCCTTTATTTTCTTCCTGACACACTTTAATAAAAGGATTGACCCCGTCAGAGCCAAGGTAGGGATTGACCGTCGCAAAATCTTCATCAAAGCTATAAAAAGACTTGCTTCCTACCTTTACTTTTCCCAGATGGGCCACCGCGTAGGCTTCCGATGTAGAGCCGATATCCCCCCGTTTAATGTCGCCAATCACTACCAGTCCTTTATCTTTGCAGTACTCAATTGTCTTTTTGTATGCCATCAGTCCGGGAATGCCGAACTGCTCATACATGGCAATCTGGGGTTTTACTGCGGGGATTATGTCGTATATGTTATCCACGATTTCCTTGTTGAACCACCACACCGCCGCTGCCGCGCCTTCTAACGATTCCCCATATTTGTCAAAAGCCTTTTTCTGGATATGTTCCGGGATAAACTTCATCATCGGGTCAAGGCCCGCCACAACAGGCGCACCTGTCTTTTTAATGTTTGCAATTAATTGATTGATCATTTTCTTCCTCCTGTCAGCACACCTATCTGGTCTGTAAGAAAATATATTCCCGCTTTGCTTCTTCATCATCAGGATAGGTCTTTAAATAGGTATCCAATAGGGAAGCGGCTCCCTTATAATCTTTTAAATTTTCGCATGCCACAATTTCATTCATTTTAAGCACCTGCATCATGCCGTTATTTTCTATGTTCATGGCATTTTGGAATGCATTCAGGGCACCGCTGTAATCTCCCGTCTGCATTCTGCACAGCCCAAGCTGGTTGAGCACCTGGGCATTAGGGCCTTCACTGTCCAGGCATGCATTGTATACACTGATCGCATAATTATTATCCCCCAGTGTTTCGTAAGTTTTTCCCAGGAACAAAACTGCCTCATATCCCCCTGCATCCCTGGCCTTTTCCAGATAATTCCTGGCGTTTTCATAATCCTCCAGGTAATAACAGATACGCCCTTTCTCAAAATTAGTCATATCCTTGGTGCCTGCATTCATCGCCGCCTGCAAATATTCCAGCCCCACTTCTTTGTAGCCAAAGCCTGCCAGCACGCTGTAAATATCAATCAGCCGGTCATAGTCGCCGCGCTTTAGGGCGATTGCCTTGTCAAAATCTTCCTTTGCTTGGTCCAGCTTCCCCTGCTGGGCATATATTGTCCCCCGGAGGTAAAAAGCGTCCCTCTCCTGGGGCCGCAGGGCAATAATGGCATTATATACGCCGATAGCCTTGTCCAGCTCTCCCAGTTTATAATAGGCAGTGGCAAGATAATAATTGATGTCGTAATCCAGATTATTTAATCTGCCATTGCTGTAAGAAAGGGCAGTTTCAAAGGCCTGGGCAGCTTCCTCATACATGGTCTTTCCCATATACGCCAGCCCCTCCCCCCGGCAGGCCAGGCGCAGGTCCTCCCCTGCTGCCCTGGCGGCTTCAAAGCTTGCCAGGGCATTGTCATATTCCAGCGCTGCCACAGCCTCCATCCCTGCCCCCAGGTTTTCATTTTTGCTTCCAAGGCTGCAGCCTGCCAGCAACGCCGCCAGCACACCGGCAAGCAAAGCCGCAGAAAGCCTTATCCCTTTTTTCATCCTACCTCCCTGCCGCAGCTTCTCTGTAAATACCATAACTTTTTTCACACTACCGCCTGGCTTTCCCTGCTCAGCCTTGCTGCCTCCCGCTGCTTCATATCCCACATTTCCTTTTTCAGCCATTCGTTTTCCGCCAGCTCCATCACATTTTTGATCCTGTGGCGCACCACCCGGAAATCAAAGGGTTTATGGATCAGTTCAATGGCACCCTGCTCCAGGGCGTGAAGCTCGTCGGAGCTGTCATTATTTGCTGTCACCACCACCACAGGGATCTCCATAAATGCAGGGGTGGATTTTATTTTGTGAAGAAGCTCTATGCCGTCCATATTGGGCATTACCACATCCGTTATGACCAGGTCAATTTCATGGGCGCTCTTTTGCAGGATTTCCAGGGCGCTTACCCCATCGGAAGCCTCAAAGTATTTGTATTCATCCCCCAGGGCATCCCGCATGGTAAGCCTTGCCAGACGCATATCATCCACCAGCAAAATGCCCCTTTTGCGCTGTTCCCGCTCCCGGTCTGGCTCCTCCTGCCCTGCCAGCAGATTGCGGAACTCCATAGGCTTAATGGGAGGGGAGAAAAAGTATCCCTGGATACTGTCACACCCAATGTTCCTTAAAAAGTCCACCTGGCTTTGGTTCTCCACCCCCTCCGCCACGGTCTTCATTCCCAGCATTTTCGACATTTTTACAATGCACAGCAATATACTTGCCGCCCGGCCGGAATTTTCAAGCTGGTTCATAAATTCCATATCTATTTTCAGGATATTGGCAGGAAGCTCCCGCAAAGTGTTAAGGGAAGAATAGCCGCTTCCAAAGTCGTCCATCAGTACTTCATAGCCTTCCTTGCGGAACTGCGCTACCTGCTGGATGATTTCCCTGGGGTTCTGGGTATAGGCGCTTTCCGTCACCTCGATTTTGATCAGCCTTTTTTCAAGGCCATATTTTTCGATCATATCATTGATACGCTGTACCAGGTCAGGCTCGCAGAAATCCACCCGGGAAATGTTGATGGAGATCGGGCATACCGCCACCCCGTCTTTTTTCAGCTTTGCCAGCACCCGGCAGGCTTCCTCACATACAAACATGTCCAGCCGGGAGATCAGGCCGCTTTTTTCAAATAAGGGTACAAAAATTCCCGGCGAAATCACACCCTTTTCCGGATGCTTCCAGCGCACCAGGGCCTCCGCACTGACCGGGCGCTCTGTCTTCACGTCAAAGATTGGCTGAAGGACAATATGGAACTGCCCTCCCTGGACCGCCTTCACCATCTCACGCACCAGCATCAGCTCTTCCCGGTCCCTTTCCGCCTCTTCCTCGCTGTAGAAGGAGAACTGCTTCACCATATTATCCCTGATATTCTGGCAGGCTGTGCCGGCCCGGTCGCACATAACGGAGATAGAAAGCGTCCTGTCCTTTATCACGTACACACCCCCATGGACAGTAAGGGAATATTTCTTTTCCAGCTCTGAAATCCCGCCCTGCAAAACCTTATAGAATTTCGTCCCCTCCTTCATCTTCTCATATGGCAGGCAGCACACGAAATGATCTGCGTCCATCCTGGCATAAGTACCATCAAAGCCCACCGCCCGTTTTAAGGTGCGGGCAAGGGCAATCAGGATTTCATCTCCCACCTCCCTGCCCAGTATCTCATTGATCAGCTTAAACCTTACAATATTAAGCCGCAGTACCATATACTCGGTGGCGGTATCCATTTTCAGCATCTGTTTTGTCAGGGAGCTGAAGGTTTCATAATTGTAAATCCCGGTAAGCTCATCCCTTCTGGTCTTGTCATAAGCATTCTTTTTCAATACATTATCCACCCGTTTTCTTACGATTTTTTCCACAAATGGTTTCGGTAAAAAATCGTCCACCCCAAGCCGCAGGGCATCCTCGCCAAAACTCACGCCCTCATCTTTGGTAGTAATGATCACAGGTATATGTCCATAAGCACCCGTTTTTTTCAGTTGCCCAAACAGCTTTAAGCCGGCTCCCCCATCCATTGCCGCATTTAAAATAATCAGGCTGATATTATCCCTCTCCTGCAAAATCCCAAGGGCCCTTTCCGCATTTTCGGCTTCCAGGATTTCAACCGAGTTGTCCCTTTTCCAGAAACTGCCCAATAGCTTTCGGTCAATGGCAATATCGTCCACAATAAGAAGCACTCTTTTCATTATCATTTGGTTGTCTCCACTCTACTTTATTATTCGTTTCCAAATAATTCTGCTCAAACACTATTTTCTCAGTCCGCTGGGATAATGGTTTTTCATGATACCGCCAGATAATTTCCCCCAGCCCAGGCTGTATCCGTCTATGGTTATAAGATACCATCCCTTTTCCCCTTCCGCCTGCAGCGTCTGTCCGCTAAGATAGGCCTCTGCACCACGCCGGTCCGTCTGGAAGGAGAGCGCCGCCCCCTCAGGGCGCAGCGAAAGCGCCAGTGCGTGAGATGGTTCAAACCGTTTTTTCTTTATGGTCCCCAGATGCAGCCCTGGCCGGAGGGCTTTAAGCCCTTCCAGTGCCGGGATCCCTTCTGGTATCAGGTAAAGCTGCTCCCCAAACTTAAGATACCTGCCCTGGAAGCCGTCCCTTAAATACTGTTTACGAAAATCTTCCCACTCTTTTAATTCTTTAGAAGAAACCCCTTTTTCTTCTCTATGTGCCTTCCCTTTCCCATTAGCTGCCCCTTCCTTTTTTAAACAGGCCAAAAAATGGCCTTCCCCTGCTATTTTATGGGGCCACAGCCGTACCATTGCCTTTGCATTCTCCCCACATCCAATGCCTGGTGCCATTCCCTGAAAGCGGCCTGCCTTCTCCAGGGAAAATTCCGGATGCTTTTTCAGGAAAGAACCAACTGTCCCCTCATTCTCTTCCGGTGCAAAGGTACAGGTAGAATAAACCATCCTGCCTCCCGGCTTCAGCATTACTGCGGCGCTTTCCAGAATATCTTCCTGCCTCCTGGCGCACATCTGGATATTGGAAAGGCCCCACTCCAATGCCGCCTCTTCTTTTTTGCGGAACATCCCCTCCCCGGAGCAGGGTGCATCCACCAGGACCTTATCAAAAAACGCGGGGAAACGCTCCGCCAGATAGGAAGGTTCATGGTTCAGCACAAGGGCGTTTGCAATTCCCATCCTCTCTATGTTGCCTGAAAGTATCCTGGCTCTCTGGGGATGAATTTCATTACAGACTAAAAGCCCTTCTCCCTTCATGGCCGCCCCAAGCTGGGCACTTTTCCCGCCGGGCGCGGCACATAAATCCAATACCCGCTCCCCTGGCACCGGGCTTAAGTATTCCGCAGGCGCCATGGCGCTGGCTTCCTGGATGTAATAAACCCCTGCCTCATGGTAAGGATGCTTTCCGGGCCGTTCATCTTCCTTATAGTAATAGCCGCCTGCAGCCCAGGGGATTGGGTGCAGGGAAAATCCCGCCTTTTCAATAAAGTCCTCTTCCGTCCCTTTCAGGGAATTGAACCGCAGGGAGGAAACTTTAGGCTTTTCATAGCTGGCCAGAAAATCCTGGTATTCACTGCCCAGCAGATTTTCCATTCTCCTTAAAAACTGTTCCGGCAACATTCCTAACTCCCTTTCGAGCTTCTCCGTTAACCTATCGGGTGAAAACAAATGCCGCCTGCGGCGCCTTTTGTTTTCCTTCCGGGCTGCATTTCATGCAGCACACTCAGAAGCTTTGCTTCTTCGTTAACATATCGGGTGAAAACAAATGCCGCCTACGGCGTCGCTTGTTTTCCTTCCGATATGTTACATTATACCAACTTGCGCTGTAATTGACAACAAATACAATTTTCTGAATGTGGGGTTCAATTTTGCGTACATTATACTAAATTTGTATAAATATTACCCATGATATATAAAAAAATAAGCAATTTTCTGAAAAATAAATCCAGCCTTACTATTAAAAATTCATAAACACCGGACAGATGACCAGTATTGGGTATTGTTATTTCCCTGTTTCATTTTTATAATTTCCATTGGAAAAATATTACAAGAAAGGACTGAAAGAATATGAAGGAAGGTAAGGCATCCCCTATGGAAAAGCTTGCCACTTTTATCATTGATAAAAGAAACCTGTTTTTCCTGCTGTACATCTTTGCCCTGGTATTCTGCTTTTTTTCAACTAATTGGGTAAAGGTGGAAAATGATATTACCACTTACCTGCCAGAGGATACCCAGACCCGCCAGGGGCTTACTATTATGAATGAGGAATTCATTACTTATGGTACTGCCAGGGTAATGGTTTCCAATATCTCCTTTGGGAGGGGCCAGGAGCTGAAAGAGGAAATTGAAGCCATAGAAGGTGTGTCAGAGGCAGTCTTTGACAGCTCCCCGGAACATTACATAGATTCCTCTGCCCTCTTTGACATTACCTTTGAGGGAACAGCCACCGATGAGGTGAGCGTGGAAGCTATGGGACAGGTAAATGCCCTTCTGGCAGGCTATGATACTTATGTGAACACGGAAGTGGGCGTGGACAGCGCCGCAGACTTAAAAGAGGAAATGCAGGTGATTATTGTTATGGCTGCAGTGATTATCGTGGTGGTCCTGACTTTGACCTCACGCTCTTATGCGGAGGTGCCTGTGCTCATCGCCACTTTTGGGACCGCCGCCCTTTTAAATATGGGCACCAACTTTCTGTGCGGGACCATCTCCTTTATTTCCAACTCTGTGACAGTGGTTTTGCAGCTTGCCCTTGCCATTGACTATGCCATTATTCTGTGCCACCGTTTCAGCGACGAGCACGAAACCCTGCCCACAAGGGAGGCTTGTATCGCCGCCTTATCCAAGGCGATCCCTGAAATTTCCTCTTCCTCCCTTACCACCATATCCGGGCTGGCGGCGCTGGCGTTTATGCACTTCCGCATCGGCATTGACCTTGCCACTGTGCTGATCAAGGCAATCCTGCTGAGCCTTTTATCTGTCTTTACACTGATGCCCGGGCTTTTGATGCTCTTTAGCAACCTGATAGATAAGACCCGGCACAAAAAGCTGCTTCCCTCTATTACCCTCATCGGGAAGCTGGACGTGCTTACCCGCTTTATTGTGCCGCCCATTTTTGCCATGGTCCTGGCTGTGGTGGCCGTATGGGCCAACAAGTGCCCCTACTGCTACAGCTTTACTGACCTGACCACCACCAAGCAGAGCCAGAGCCAGATCGCTTACCAGAAAATCAAAAATACTTTCGGCACTAACAATCTGGTGGCAGTGATCATCCCTTCCGGCAATTATAAGGCGGAGGCTTCCCTTCTCCGTTCCCTGGAAAGCTATCCGGAGGTGAAATCCGCCATGGGGCTTGCCAACATAGAAGCCATGGACGGCTATACCCTGACTGACGCCCTAAATCCCAGGGAATTTTCAGAACTGGCAGGGATAGAATATGAGCTTGCCAACCTGCTTTACTCCGCCTATGCCGTAAACGATGACCAGTATGGCCAAATCATCAACGGCCTGGACCGCTATCAGGTTCCTTTGTTTGACATGTTCCTCTTTTTAAAGGAACAGATGGAAAAAGGGAACATCACCCTGGAAGGGGAAATCCAGGATACTCTGGATGGTCTGTTCCTGCAGTTGGATAAAGCCAAACTCCAGTTACAGGCCGACCAGTTTTCAAGGCTGGTGGTTTACCTGGCCCTGCCTGAGGAAAGCCAGGAAACCTTCGATTTCCTGCAAGTCATGGAAAAGGAAGCCAAAAAATATTATGGGAACGAAAAGGTTTATATTGTGGGGAACTCCACCAGCGACTACGACCTGTCCTCCTCCTTTGGGGAAGATAACCTGCTGGTAAGTATCCTCTCTGCCCTTTTTGTTATCATTATCCTGCTGTTTACCTTTAAGTCGGCAGGGCTTCCTGTACTGCTGATCCTTGTGATCCAGGGCAGTATCTGGATAAACTTTTCCTTTCCCTACCTGCAGGGCTCGCCCCTGTACTTTTTAAGTTACCTGATCGTCAATTCCATCCAGATGGGGGCAAACATTGACTATGCCATTGTAATATCCAGCCACTACAAGGATTTAAAAGGGGAAATGCCGCCCAAAAAAGCCATTGTGGAAGCCTTAAACGAAGCTTTCCCAACCATTTTTACCTCCGGTTCCATCCTGGCTGTGGCAGGGGCGCTGATCGGGCAGATGACCACCAACCCAACCATTTCCGCCATCGGCGTCTGCTTAAGCAGGGGGACTTTGATTTCTATTTTCCTGGTACTGGCAGTGCTGCCCCAGATTCTTGTGCTGGGCGACCATATTATCGAACGTACCAGCTTTGAGCTTAACCGCATCAACCTTGCCGCCAAATCCTATTCCGGCACCATCCATGTACAGGGACGGGTGATGGGACATGTGGACGGGATAATGGAGGGTACCTTCAACGGCATCCTCCGCGGAAACATGAACGCCATTGTCACCTTCGGGACTGCTGCCGTACAGGAAGAAAATAGATACAGTCCCGCCCTGCCTGCCCCCAAAGAGGATGGGGCGGCCACGGATACGGCCTGCGGAACCACCATTACCACAAAAGGAAGTGAAGACCATGAAGAAAATTTTTCATCCTGCAGCTAACAAAACCATATCACTTGTACTGCTGCCCGCGCTCTGCCTGTCAGTGATCCTCTCCGGCTATCCCGCAGCGGCAGCGCCCTCCGGCCAAAAGGAAAAGGCTTTGGAGGAAAAAACAGCCCAAAGCCTCTCTGGCAGCGGAGAATGGGAGTTTATCTCTATCAGCACCAAAGAAGACCTGGAGGATTTTGCCATAAACTGTGCTTACGATGCCTGGTCCCGGGGAAAAGTATTTGTCCTGGAAAATAACATTGACTTAAGCGGGGCAGATTTTTCACCTGTCCCAACCTTCGGCGGCATCTTTCTTGGGCAGGGGCATACCATCAGCGGCCTTTCCCTTTCCGGCGGCAGTAATTACACCGGGTTGTTCCGGTATGTACAAAAATCCGGGGAAATCTACCAGCTTTCTGTCTCCGGCACAGCCCGGGAGGAAAATTCCCACACAGGGCTTGGGCTGCTGGCAGGATGCAATTATGGGCTGATCTCTGGCTGCTTTGTCTCCGGCAATATCACTGGCGGCGACCAGGCGGCGGCACTGGCTGGATTAAATGAAGTTTCCGGTGTTATCAACGGCTGCACCAGCAGCGGCGCGGTTTCCGGCAGCCATCAGGTTGGAGGGATTGCAGGCAGCAACAAAGGCAGCATCATTAACTGCCGCAACCACAGCTTTGTAAACACTTCCCCTGCCGATAACCGGATTGATTTAACTTCCATAGACATGGATATGGCCATCTTTGAACTTATGACAACAGAAAACGCTGCCTCCGTAACAGATATCGGTGGGATTGCAGGCAGTAATTCCGGGCTGGTCCGTGCCTGCACCAATGACGGCTCCATTGGCTATCAGCATGTGGGCTATAACATCGGCGGTATCGCAGGCAGCCAAATGGGATACATAGAAGGATGTGCCAACCATGGGCTTTTAAACGGGAGAAAAGATGTAGGCGGCATTGCCGGGCAGATGGAGCCCAGCAGCCAAATGGAATACCTGGAAGATACCATGGAAAAGCTGAATACGGAATTTAACAAGCTCCACGGCCTGCTCACCCAGCTTGACCGGGACGCCTCTTCCGCTTCCTCCCGCCTTACCGGGCAGGTAGATGCTTTAATGGACTCAGTGGAGGGTGCCCAGAATGCTATTGACGAAATTATGATAAATATGGGCAACCATGTGGAGGACCTGGCAGGCCTTACAGACCTTGCCTCCCTGCCCTCGCCGGATCCCATATCCCTGGAATTTCTGGATAAGCTTGCCCTCCCCTCCTTTACCCCATGGCCCTCCCGCAGCCCCCTGCCGCCGTTATTACCGGACGTGACACCTTCCGGCCTGCCGGACGCTACGCCTTCGGTGACACCCTCCGGCCTG